>OIZF01001129.1_pt1 | contig 16431 bp, 10 predicted proteins | sample 1588471 | NCBI WGS metagenome assembly OIZF01 (sample SAMN03283279) | human gut metagenome | biome: human-associated habitat; material: feces | host: Homo sapiens | place: Peru | collected 2012
CGTATTCTTTCTAATTACGGACATCTTTCCAATGAGGCCTGCGCCGAAATTTTGCCAAAACTTGCGCAAAGCGGTACTGCAAGGTTTTTGTTAGCACATTTAAGTCACGAAAATAACACGCCGGAATTGGCGTTACAAACAGCGCTTTGCGCTTTGACGATGCACGGATTAAAGCAAGGAATTGATTATCAAATACAGGTAGCGCAAAGGGAGAATAGCGGACACGGAGCGATTTTATTTTGAGGGGTGGAACATGCAAACGGTACATTTGATTTGTGTGGGAAAATTAAAGGAGACGTATTGGGTGCAGGCGTGCGCCGAATATGAAAAACGTTTAGGTGCTTTTTGTAAGTTTCAAATTACGGAGGTGCCTGAGTGTAAATTGCCATGGGTGATGGATGAACTGAAGATTTTGAGTCTGGAACTCCAGAGCATGCCAAAGGATCCATCGGTTAAGTTCGGTCATCTGAGCCGTAACCCATACCGCTCTGTATGTACCATTTCGAGCCACGATATGCCTACTCTGCGCATGTGGTGGGATGAGAATATCCAGCGTACCCAGGAGTATTACAATACGATGCTCTACCGTCAGGGACCAGCACCTCATCCACTCCCTGGCTGGTTGGCAAGCGATATCATCAGCCGCCATCTCACCTCTCCATCCATGCTCTGCATATTGAGCATCCAGGACTGGTTGGCTACCGATGAGGCACTCCGTCTGCCAGATGCCGATGCCGAGCGTATCAATATCCCTGCTAATCCAAAGCATTACTGGCGTTACCGCATGCACCTCAATATAGAGGATCTGGCTGCTGACAAGCGTTTCGTGCAGAATATCACCGAAATGATTTCGCAGTCTGGAAGAGTCTAACTAACATGATTATATATAGTGCAAACGTTTGCACACTCATTAGCAGAAAAATACCCTCCCAAAACGTGGAGGGTATTTTCGTTTTTTGTATCTTTGCACTATCTTAAGAATAAACAGATAATGATTGAGATAAACTAACGAAGATTCAAAAAAAAAATAAACAACAACTGAACAGTATGAAAAAACTGAATGTATTAGTGATGGGTCTCTTGCTTCCTATGTTGGCAGCGGCCCAGACCGTAAAGTCGCCTAACGGCAACGTCTCGGTAACTTTCTCTTTGACCGAAAAGGGACAGCCTACCTATGAGATGAGCTATAAGGGAAAGACTGTATGTAAGCCATCCCACTTAGGATTGGAACTGGCTAAGGATAAACATGCCTCTAAGGGTATGGAGGAAACCAGCCTGATGGATGGTTTTACTGAAACTGGCAGCAAGACATCGACTTTCGATGAAACCTGGAAGCCGGTATGGGGCGAGACCGCTACCATCCGCAATAACTATAACGAGATGGAGGTAAACCTGAACCAGGCTGCTTCTAAGCGTAACATCACCATCCGTTTCCGTGTATATGATTATGGTATGGGCTTGCGCTATGAGTTTCCACAACAGGAAAGTCTGAACTATTTTGTCATCCAGGAGGAGCATACCCAGTTTGCCATGGCAGGCAATCATACTGCTTACTGGATTCCTGGTGATTATGATACACAGGAGTATGATTACAACATTACTCCGTTGACAGGTATCCGTCCAATTATTGCGAAAAACCGTGAAGCTTACAAGAGTAATTCATCTACCACCGTCTTCTCTGATACCGGTGTTCAGACCTCTCTCCAGATGAAGACCCAGGATGGACTCTATATCAATATCCACGAGGCTGCCTGCCTGGATTATCCAACCATGCACCTCAACCTCGACGAGAAGACATTGACCTTCGAGTCTTGGCTTACTCCTGATGCTGTAGGCAGAAAGGGATTTATCCAGACTCCATTCAATACCCCTTGGCGTACCGTGATGGTAAGTGATGATGCACGTGATATGCTTTCATGCAAGTTGACATTGAACCTTAACGAGCCTTGCAAGATTAAGGATACATCCTGGATTCATCCTACCAAGTACTGCGGTGTATGGTGGAACATGATTGTGGGTACCAAGACCTGGAGCTATACCAACGATCTGCCATCTGTGCGTCTCGGCGTTACTGATTACAGCAAGTGTAAGCCTAATGGTACTCATGGTGCAACCAACGAGGAAGTGAAGCGCTACATCGACTTTGCAGCCAAGAACGGTTTGCAGGAAGTATTGGTAGAAGGCTGGAACGAAGGTTGGGAAGACTGGTTCGGTCACCAGAAGCTCGATGTCTTCGACTTCGTGACTCCATATCCGGACTTCGATATCAAGATGCTCAGCGAATATGCTCACTCTAAGGGCGTGAAGCTGATGATGCACCACGAGACATCTTCTGCAGCTCTCAACTACGAGCGCCACCTGGAAGATGCCTTCAACCTGATGAACAAATATGGTTATGATGCCGTGAAGACCGGTTATGTGGGAGATATCATCCCAAGAGGTGAGTATCACTACAGCCAGTTGATGAACAATCACTACCAACGTGTCATCGAGACCGCTGCCAAGCATCATATCATGGTAAATGCCCACGAGGCAACCCGTCCTACAGGTATCTGCCGCACCTGGCCTAACCTGGTTGGCAACGAGAGTGCACGTGGTACAGAGTATGAGGCATTTGGCGGTAACAAGTCTTATCATACCGTAATGTTGCCATTCACCCGTCTGCAGGGTGGTCCGATGGATTATACCCCTGGTATCTTCGAGACCAAGCTTTCTGAGTGGAGCAACAATAAGAGTTATGTTCATACCACCCTTTGTGGTCAGCTTTCGCTCTATCTCGTAATGTACAGTCCGCTGCAGATGGCTGCCGATCTTCCAGAGCATTATGAGAAGTACGACGATGCCTTCCAGTTTATCCGCGACGTAGCTTGCGACTGGGACGACTCCAAGTATCTGGAGGCAGAGCCAGCTAAGTATATCACCGTAGCCCGCAAGGCAAAGGGAACCGACAACTGGTTTGTAGGCGGTAAGACTGATGCAGCCCGCACAGCCGTAGTAAAGCTCGACTTCCTGGATAAGGGCAAGAAGTATGTTTGCGCTATTTATCAGGACGGCAAGAATGCTGACTACGAGAAGAACCCTAAATCTTACAAGATTGTTCACAAGACTGTGAAGAAGGGTGATGTTTTGAAGATTAATGAAGCACGTGGTGGTGGTTTCGCCATCTCATTGCTCGCTAAATAAGCCTATAATTTCCGTATTTCCGTCCAACTGTCCGGTTGGTCGGAAATACGCCAAAAATGAGCGTAGATAATTTGTCACAGTTTTCTTCGCTCAGTTCGCTTTAATGTCCTGTATAACAATAACTTAACAATATGAATATCCAAAAACTAATAATTGCAGCATTGACAGCAACCGTTTTACCAACTTCATTGAATGCCCAGCAGACATTCAATGAGATGATGTATTCCAAGGAGAAAACCATGTTTATCCTGAATGCTCCAACAGCCCAAAAGTCTTCTGTAACCCTCCGTCTTTATAAGCAAGGTCAGGGAGGAAAGACTTATAAAACGCTGAAAATGAAGAAGTTGGGTGATGAACGCTGGGAGGCTACCGTCAAGGGCGACCTCAAGGGAAAGTTCTATACCTTTGATATTGGCAAGGGTGAAACACCAGGTACATTTGCCAAAGCAGTAGGTGTGAACGGAAACCGTGGCGCCATTGTAGATTTGTATGATACCGATCCATCTGGATGGGATAAGGACGTGCGTCCTGCCCTGAAATCGCCAGCCGATCTCGTTGTCTACGAGCTTCACGTGCGTGATTTCTCCATTTCTCCTACATCCGGCTTGAAATATAAGGGTAAATATCTCGCCCTCACCGAGCCAAAGGCCATCGAATACCTCAAGAATCTGGGCATCAACGCCATCCACTTCCAGCCTGTATTCGATTTCGCTTCTATTGATGAGACCCGACTCGACAAACCGCAGTTCAACTGGGGTTATGATCCGAAGAACTATAATGTGCCGGAAGGCAGTTACGCTACCGACCCTTATTCTCCAGCAACCCGCATCAAGGAGTTCAAGGAGATGGTGATGGCGCTGCATAAGGCAGGCATCCGAGTGATTTTTGATGCCGTATATAACCATACTTTCGATATCAACGGCAGCAATTTCCAGCGTACCTATCCTGATTATTATTATCGCAAGACCAAGGATGGTAAGTATTCTGACGGTTCAGGCTGTGGCAACGAGACTGCTTCTGAAAAGCCTCTCATGCGTCAGTATATGCTGGAGAGCGTGAAATACTGGATAGACGAATATCATATCGATGGTTTCCGTTTCGACCTGATGGGCGTTCATGACATCGAAACCATGCAGGCTATCCGTGAGATGGTAAACCGCATCGATCCTAGCATCTATATTTATGGTGAGGGATGGAGTGCAGGCAGTTGTGCTTATCCTACCGAGAAACTGGCGGTGAAGGCGAATACCCAGCAGCTCAAGGGCATCGGTGCTTTCAGCGATGATATGCGCGATGCGCTCCGTGGTCCTTTCTCTGATGACCATCAGGGTGCGCTCCTGGCTGGTCTTACAGGTCAGGAGGAGAGCCTGAAGTTCGGTATTGTGGGTGGCATTGCTCATCCGCAGGTGGATATGACAAAGGTGAACTATGACAAGAAGCCTTGGACCAACAATCCTACCGAGCAGATTAGTTATGTAAGCTGCCATGACGATATGTGTCTGGTAGACCGTCTGAAGGCAAGTATCTCATCTCTTACCGACAAGAATATCCCTGAAGCAATACGTACTGCCGAGTTGCTCCGCATCGATAAGCTTGCGCAGACCTGCGTCTTCACTTCCCAGGGTGTTCCTTTCATCCTTGCCGGCGAAGAGATGCTCCGCGACAAGAAGGGAGTACACAACAGCTATAATTCTCCTGACAGCATCAACCAGTTTACCTGGACCAATCTGCAGAAATATCCGCAGGCGTTTGCTTATTACAAGAGTCTGATCCAGCTCCGCAAGAATCATCCGGCATTCCGTCTTTCAACAGGCGATAAGGTGCGTCAGCATCTGGAGTTCCTACCTAGTCAGGATGCCAATGGCAACAAGCAGACTTGCCTCGTAGGTTTCCAGCTCAAGAATCTGGAGGGCATTGATGCCTGGAAGAACATCATCGTGATCTATAACTTCAATAAGGAGGCAAAGAAGATGCAGATTCCTGAGGGTAATTATACCGTGGCTTGCTGCAATGGTATAATCAATGAGGAAGGCTTAGGCTTTGTTTCGGGAAAGGAAGTTGAGGTTGCCCCTCAGTCAGCCTTGATTCTTTATCAGAAATAGTTTATATATATAATAAGGTGTAATATGAAAAAGATAATAGCTTCATTAGTGCTTATGGGTAGCGCAATAAGTATGAACGCGGCAGTTAACGTAAGCCGCATTGAACCTACCGACTGGTATGTGGGCATGAAAGATGCTTCGCTCCAGTTGATGGTGTATGGCAAGGATATCAAGAATGCCGATGTAACGGTAGACTATCCGGGTGTAAAGGTAGACAGCATCGCCCGCCTTGATTCTCCTAATTATCTCCTGGTTTATCTTAACCTCAATGGAGCAAAGGCTGGAGAGATGACCCTCAACTTCAAGCAGGGCAAACAGTCGAAGAAGGTAAAGTATGTGTTGAAGAACCGTGAGATGGCGGGCGACAAGCGCATCGGTTTCTCTAATGAGGATGTGCTCTATATGCTGATGCCAGACCGTTTTGCCAATGGCAATCTGAAAAATGATGCCTTTAAGACGATGCGTGATAAGACCTGCAACCGTGTAGAGCCTAGTCTGCGACATGGTGGCGACCTGGAGGGAATCCGCCAGCACTTGGATTATTTTAACCAGTTGGGGGTAACCGCTCTGTGGTTTACCCCGGTTTTGGAGAACGACAGTCCAAGTAACGGCAAAAACAGCAGTTATCATGGTTATGCTACCACCAATTATTATCGTGTAGACCCACGTTTCGGAACCAATGCCGATTATAAGCAGCTGATAGATGAGGCTCACAAGAAAGGTTTGAAGATAGTGATGGATATGATTTTCAACCATTGCGGCTTCGAGCATCCTTGGGTTGCCGATATGCCTTCAAAGGACTGGTTCAATAAACCAGAATGGCTGGCTCCTGAAAATCAGACTGCCGAGCATCAGAAGAACATCGGTACGGTGGATGGCGCTGCTAAGGTGAACGATAAGTATCTGCAGACCAGTTATAAGCTGACTCCTGTACTCGATCCATACGCCAGCAAGGTTGATCTCACAGAAACCGTAGACGGCTGGTTTGTTCCAACTATGCCTGACCTCAACCAGCGTAACCCACACGTTATCAAGTATCTGATTCAGAACAGCGAGTGGTGGATAGAGAGCGCTGGTATCGACGGCATCCGTATGGATACCTATCCTTATGCCGACCGCGATGCGATGGCACACTGGATGAAGGTGCTGGGCGAGGAGTATCCTCACTTCAATACCGTAGGCGAGACTTGGGTAACCGAACCTGCCTATACTGCAGCCTGGCAGAAGGACAGCAAACTTTCTGAGAAGAACAGTTATCTGCCAACCGTTATGGATTTCGCCTTTTTCGACCGCATCAATAGTGCAAAGAAAGAGGAGACCGATGACTGGTGGAACGGCATGAACCGTCTCTACAACGTGTTCTGCTACGACTATCTCTATCCTAATCCAAAGAGCGTAATGGCATTCATCGAGAATCATGATACCGACCGCTTCCTGGGTGAAGGCAAGGATACCCTGGCTCTGAAGCAGGCGCTGTCATTGCTTCTTACCATCAACCGCACTCCTCAGCTCTATTATGGTACAGAGGTGCTGATGAACGGTACCAAGAGTGTAACCGATGGTAATGTACGCAAGGACTTCCCTGGCGGTTGGGCTGGTGATAAGCACAATGCCTTTACTGCCGAAGGTAGAACACAGGCAGAAAACCAGATGTTCAACTGGCTCAGCAACCTGTTGCACTGGCGTCAGGGCAATGAAGTGATTACCAAGGGCAAGCAGACCCAGTTCTGTCCTCAGAAGGGTGTGTATGTCATTGCCCGCCAGTATAAGGGGAAGAGCGTGATGACGGTTATCAACGGCAAGAACGAGGCAAACGAGTTGAATGTTTCCCGTTATGCAGAGATTATCGGTTCTCATGACAAGGCTACGGATGTTACAAACGGTCGCACCGTTCTTATCAACAAGAACGTGAAGCTCCGTCCTCGCCAGAGCATGATTCTTGAGTTCTAAAGACTTAGTATCAGTCACTTGATACTTTCATATCTCAGCAGGCTAACGCAGTTATCAGTGTTAGCCTGCTTTTTTTCATAAAAATATTCTTTCGTTTCAATTATTCTTTGTAAATTTGCAGCAGAGTTAACGAAATAGCTTTAGAATGATAGAAGAATTAGGCAAATGGCTGTTAGATATAGCAAAATATATTGTTACAGCTTATGTTTTAGTGAGAATGTTTGGTAATGATGATGGTTCGATTTGGACTTTAATAGGAGCAGTCTTTTTTGCAGCTCTTACGTTTGGGACAGGGTTATATCTTATCAGACGAAGTGAAAATAAAAAATAAGAAAGGTAAATAATATGGATTACGGATTATTAGGAATGTACTTGTTCCTTTCAGTTATAGCTATAGGCTCATTGGTTTATGTGAAGATAGAGGATCACAAAGAACAAAAAAAACAATAGCTATGAATTGGAATCTTTTTAGTATGTATATCGCTCTTGCTTTGTTAGGAGTTGGTATGGTCATCTATGCAAAAATAGAAGACAGGAAGAAAGGAAAATAATGATTAGAAGATACATTCTAACCTTTATAGCAGCATTGATCGTTACCTTGAGCAGTTGGGCGCAAGGTGGGCTGCCTAGTCGCTATAATGTAAGCTATCTCAATATGGCTGCAGGTATGCCGAATAATTTTGCTGATGATATCTTTCAGGACTCTTACGGCTTCGTATGGATCAGTACGCATGGTGGTGGACTGGTGCGCTACGATGGTTTCAATTTCATGAACTTCGGTTTGGGGTCTGTAGGAATCAGTCTGCGAAGCAACAGCTGCCGTAATGTCTGCGAAGATCCGTTCAAGCGCCTTTGGGTGGCTTTCGAAGAAGGTCCGCAGGTGCTCGACCTTAATACCATGCAGCCTGTTGTTCCACCTTGTGAGAACAGCCAGGTAGAGGCACAACTCAACAAAGTATTCAAGAACCTTTGCACCCGAATATATTGTGATGCAAAGGGCAATATATGGATGCTGTCTGTCAACCAGCTTACCCGTTTCGGCTTTAACGAAAAGGGCGAGGTGAACAGCGTCTTGTCCACATCCTATCCTTATAATGCTCCCGACCTCGGAATCTGTGATGTCTATCGCAGAGGAACGGTTGTTTTATGCAACAATGGAGTGGTGAGCGAGTTCTCAGTGAAGAACAATCAGCTCGTGGCAAAGAACATCTCATCCCTGTTCCCTCCGCTCGAAGGTCGGTATGGGGGGGCGCTTATTTATTATCATGGTAAGATATGGATGGGTACGAATCGCGGATTGTTTAATAGTGGCAAGCAGGAATTCCATTGCTCTGCTACCGACCATTCGCTCCAGCACGAAGTAGTGACGAGCCTTGCCGTTTCTCCAGATGACAAACTTCTGGTAGGAACGCTCTGTGGCGTAGATATCTTCAATGATAAGACCGGAGAGATAGAACATTGGAACACTGCTATGGCTGTGAATCCGCTGAGCAGCAACTTTATCAACAGTCTTTTCTCAAAGAACGGACAGATATGGGTAGGCTCTGAGACGGGTGGTGTTATCAAACTGGCTCCACGTCAGCTGAATTTGGAATTCTACCGTCACGACCCCGCCAACCCGGGCAGTATCTCTCCCAACGCCGTCAATTCCATGTATGCGGCAGCCGACGGAACCCTGTGGGTAGGAACCGTAGAGGGAGGTCTCAATGCCTTGACTCCAGGCAGCATGAACTTTGTTCATTATACGGTGGCAAATTCCGGTTTGCCGCATAATACCGTCTCGGTTCTTGCAGCTGATAACCGCAATCAACTCTGGATTGGTACCTGGGGAAGGGGTTTTGCGGTGATGAATCTCAGTCAGCCGGGCAAGATTATTCCTCTGGTGGTTGATGCTAAGCATCAGCATTTACTCAACTTTGCCGGTGCTTTGGCTTACGATCCTATCAATGATGGTATGTGGCTCGGCACCAATGATGGTCTCTTCTTCTATGATATGAAGCGCCGCCAACTCATTGAACCTTTCAGGGGATGCCAGAATGTGCGCGGCTGCATTGGCTCTCTGATAACCCGAAAGGGCAAACTCCTGATGGGTTGTGTGCGGGGAATGGTAGAGGTCGACCTCAAGTCGCGTGCTCATGGCAAGGGCGATTTCGCTGTGACGTATCATCAGTATAAACTCGACAATCCGAAGAGTGGAGTCTTCGATAAGATATTGTCTTTCTGCCAGGCTAAGGATGGAAAGATATGGATGGGCAGTAACGGCTACGGTCTGTATTGCTATACCAGCGATAAAAACGGAAAGACTCAAGTGAAGTCGTATACCACCAATAACGGACTTGCCAACAATATAGTGAAGGGTATTGTAGAGGATAACCAGGGTATGTTGTGGATAGCTACCGATAACGGACTCTCTATCTTCAATCCGAAGACCGAGGCATTCTGCAGTTTCTCCCGTGAAGACGGTCTGATCAGTTCGCAGTTCTATTTCAATGGAGCCATCCGCAATGCCAAGGGCGAGATATTCCTGGGCACTGATACGGGTATGATGGCTGTAAAGGGCATAAACCGTTCTGTGCATCAGACGGGTAAGTTGTGCTTTACCGAACTTCTGGTAGATAACCAGCCTGTTTTTGCCGGCAGCGATTATCTGGAAGAAGACATTTCTATTGCCAGAAAGTTGCGTATCCATGAGAGTGATAAGTCGTTCACCCTCTTTTTCTCAGCGCTCAATTATGGCAGCGAGAGTCAGGGTGTATATCTCTATCGCATGAAGGGATACGAGAATGAGTGGGTTCAACTCAAGGCTGGTCAGCATAGTGTGCGTTATTCCACTCTGCCAGCTGGAGACTATAAGTTTGAGGTGAAATATATCCCATCTATCAATTCCGACAAGGAGCAGGTGATCTCTGTAGAAGTTCAGATTACTCCTTATTTCTGGAAGAGCTGGTGGTTTGTTACCCTTATTATAATAGGTATCATCGCCTTGCTCCAATATGCTTATGTGCGCCGTCTCAACAAGATGCGCGAAGAGGAGGTAGAGGCTCTGTACCGTCCTATCGAGGCTGCGATGAAGGAAAGTGATGAACCTGAAAAGCTGCAGAGTCGCATCCAGATGATTCTGCAGAACCAGAAGCGTTATCAGGACAGTCAGAAAAAGAGCATTGAGGCTGACAGGAAGATGGTAGAGGAGAATATGCGTCCATTCATGGAAGAAGTGATGGATGTGATGGAGAAGAATTACGATAATTCGGAGTTTGGTGTACAGGAACTGGCAGATGCCTTGGGCATATCCCGCAGTGTACTGAGCAAGAATCTCTCCAAGGAGACAGGCTTGCCAACAGCCCAGTTTATCCGCAACTACCGTCTTGACATCTCGCGCAAGATGATGGCTGATAAAACTTCCAACCGAAATATTACGGAGATAGCCTACCGTGTAGGCTTCAACGATCCGAAGTATTTCACCCGTTGCTTCACCAAGCAGTTTGGCATCTCGCCGACTGCATATAAGGATCAGTTGGATTCTCAGGGTTCAGATATGGCATAGTTCTCCTTGGATTCTTCGGAGAAATAATGTTCCTGGATGTGATAATTTGTTAAGTAAATAAAATAAAATTGAGGGGTTGCTTGATGTAAGTCAAGTAACCCCTTGTTTTGTGTGTGGGGGTACACAACTGGTGGATAAGCACGTAATATCCTTAAAAATCCACTGTTTATGCGTTTTGTCCACCTATAAAACCCATTTGTCCACCCTATATAATCCGATTAATTGTACTTTTGCCACTGAAAAAGGATTTAAGATTTTTAAATAACCTATTTGAATAGTAAACAAACAACCTAAAGGCGTTAAGTTATGAAGTTAAGAAAAACTTTACTTTCGTTTGCTTGTGCTATCATGGTGGCATTAAGTTTCACTGCTTGTGGTGATGACTGGGGCCGACAGGACGATCCTGCTGGCGGACAGATTTACCCATCTAAGACAACAGTGGCAACTTATGACTTTGAGTATTCAGAAGAGAAACCTGAGTATTCAGACATGATAAGTCACGATGAGTCATGTGAGGTGACCAATGATGAGACCCTCGCAAGTAATGTATTGCACATCAATGGTAAGGGTGGTGCCAAGATTGCCAATCCTTTCAATGGTGTGAAGTTGCAAAATGGTGCTGCCATCACTTTCGCTGTAAAGATTGATGCAGCCGTAGCTGAGGACGGAACAGTCGCAGATGTTGACTTGACCCGACCTCTTATCTCATTTGGTTCAGATGAGAAGGATGCTGCTGGTAATGATATCAGTGCTCACTTCTATATCACTGCCAATGGTCAGGTGGTTTACAACAAGCCTACCCAGTTGCAGAGTTTGAATCTGAATGAGAATGATCCTGCTTCTGTGAAGACAGGTATTCTCTCTCCTAATGAGTGGCATTTCGTAGCCCTTCAGCTTTCTACTGAAGGTTACCAGCTCTACGTAGATGGTAAGAAGAGCCTTTCCGGTTATCAGACATCATCAAGTGCTACCTCTTTCAAGTACAAGACTTTGGTTGATTCCATCAACTCTTTACCTTATATATATATAGGTGGAGACAGCAAGTTGACAGCCGAAGAGACCAATACCGTTTCCATCGACAATGTTACCCTGATTCGTAACATGATGGAAGAGAAAGACTGGAACAAGACCATTGGAGGTAATGCTGGTGGTGATGAAACATTCAAACTTGTTGAGTATGTTAATGGCGAGTCTCCTACTACAGAAATCGGTACTTCTGACTGTTCTGCCGCTTGGTGGACACAATTCTCAGACTATTATCGTATTCCTGCTGGTGCTACACTTCACTTGAAGTTTGAAAATCATACCTCAGGTGCAGGCAACTGGAATAACTGGAACCTCTGTGTTGCTACTGATGACGCTCGTAACATTGGCAATTATGCCGAGCACTTTGTAATGCGTAGCGACCTTTATGGTTGGGGTGGTGCTGCTTCTACTTACAATGCAGCTAATATCTCTAATGAAGGTTATGGCGATTGGGATCAGTTCAGGGCAGATATGGAAGGTGCTCAAGTAGATATTACTCTTGAACGTAAGGGTGATGAAATCTATATGACAGCTGTTGCTACGGCAAAGAATGGTAACGTTTATAAGGAAATGTATCATCAGACAATCGGTCAGGATGTGGTTCGTGCATTCTTGATAGCTGATGCCTCTTATCTTAAGATGGATGCCAGTGGTTGCACGGTATCAGAACCAGCTAAGGTAGAAACGACAGAAATTGGTACTTCTGATTGCTCAGCTGCTTGGTGGACAACCTTCTCTGACTATTTCCAGATTCCTGCTGGTAAAACTTTGAACCTTGCATTCGAAAATCATACCTCAGGTGCAGGCAACTGGAATAACTGGAACCTCTGTGTTGCTACAGACGATGATCGTAACGTTGGCAATTATGCTGAACATTTCGTAATGCGTAGCGACCTCTATGGTTGGGGTGGTGCTGCTTCTACTTACAATGCTGCCAATATTACCAATGAAGGCTATGGCGATTGGGATCAGTTCAGAGCAGACATGGAAGGTGCCAAGGTGAACATTCAGTTGCAGCGTATTGGTGATGAAATCTATATGACTGCAGTTGCTACAGCTAAGAATGGTACTGTCTATAAGGAAATGTATCATCAGACCATCGGAACAGATATGGTTCGTGCATTCTTGATTGTCGATTCTTCTTATCTCAAGATGGATGCTAACAATTGTTACCTGGCTTCTCCTGTTTACGAATAGGTAAAGCTTAAAAAATAACATAAATAGAATAAACAATGAACAATAACATATTGCATAAGTTATTCTTGACCCTGACACTGGTGCTCCTTACTTTAGGAGCATCAGCACAGGTTACCGTATCAGGTAATGTGTCAGATGAATCGGGTGAGCCTATCATCGGTGCTACTGTTATGGAAGCATTGACAACCAATGGTGTTGTTACTGATTTCGACGGTAACTTCAAGATTCAGGTGAAGAACGAGAACGCTACTTTGAAAATCTCTTATATCGGTATGGTTGCTCAGAACATCCGTGTAGGCAATCAGCGTAATATCAAGGTGGTTCTCAAGGACGAAAGTCAGAAAATCAATGAGGTCGTAGTCGTTGGTTACGGTCATCAGAAGAAGGAGAGTGTCGTAGGTGCTATCTCTCAGGTTAGTTCAGACGACCTCTTGAATACTCCTACTGCCAACGTTACACAGGCTATTGCCGGTAAGATTCCAGGTGTTGTTACAACACAGGTATCTGGTGCTCCTGGTGCCGATGATGCTACGATCAACATCCGTGGTCGTGCAACCTTCGCTGGCGACGGTGCTCCTTTGGTAATGGTAGATGGTGTAGAGCGTGCTTTCTCTCAGGTTGCTCCTGATGATATCGAGAGCATCTCTGTTTTGAAGGATGCTTCTGCTACAGCCGTTTATGGTGTGCGTGGTGCGAATGGTGTCATCCTCGTTACTACCAAGCGTGGTAAGGATATGAAGCCAGAGGTTAGCTTGACCAGCAACTTCATGTGGGGTACTCCAACCCGTAAGCCTCACTATCTGAATTCTTACGACTCTGTTACTCTCCTCGAGGAGGCTTTGAAGAATGATGGACTCCCATCACAGTATTCAGCTTCTGACATCGAGATGTACCGCAAGAGCTGCGCCGGTGAGTTGACAGGTGCAGATGCCCTTCTCTATCCTAATGTAGACTGGTATGATGAGGTGCTCAACAATTGGGCTCCATCTCAGCGCTATAATGTAAGTGTACGTGGTGGTACGAAGCGTATGCGCTACTATGTATCTGGTGAAATGTACAACCAGGGTTCTCTGATCAAGAACCTCAGCCAGGATGCATACGGCAACTCTTCAAGTCCAGGTTACAACCGTTACGCTTTCCGTGCCAACATGGACTTCTTCCTCTCTAAGGATTTGACATTCCCGGTTTATGTAAACGGCAAGCCTGTCATCAACGAAGAGAGCGGTTATACAGAGCAGAATATGTGGAAAAACCGTGATCCACGCCTCGCAGCTACCATTCTTTACAATGGTTGTGAGTGGGGGCAGGCTACCAGCACCAAGACCAATGTCATTGATGTGGTTTATGGTCATCGCGATAATCCTATCGGTAACCAGAATGCTACTCCAACAGGTTACTATGTACGCAAGTATATTCCTGAAACCATCCTGAGCAGCAACCACAGCGGTACAGCCAAGCGCCTCTGGAAAATCTTTACCTATAGCGAACTGCTTCTGAACTATGCTGAGGCATTGAACGAGGCTGACTATGCAGGCAACAAGACACAGGTTTGCAACCTGCTCGACCAGATTCGTCATCGTGGCGGTATCATCGGCAATGTTGCCGACCGTACAGATTTGAATTCTCAGTCAGCTATGCGCAACTTCATCCACAAGGAGCGTACCATCGAACTTGCTTTCGAGGAGCACCGCTGGTGGGATGTACGTCGCTGGAACGTAGCAGGCGATGCGCTCGGCCGTGATATCTACGGTGTAAACGTGGCAGCAGATGGCACTATTACCCGTAAGGTAGCCCAGCAGCGCAAGTGGCAAGACAAGTTCTACCTCTATCCAATCCCAGAGGCTGAGGTTTGGAAGATTGGTCAGGACTTCCAGAACGATGGTTGGAAAGAATAACTCTTTTAATGATAGAATCGTATGAATAATATTCAGAATATATATAATAAGGTATCTTCATCAAGCAAAGTCTTGATGCTGAGTGCACTTCTCTGTGCTTCAAGCTCAGTCTTGGCACAGGAGCAGGTGCTCAAAGGCCGAATCGTCAACAGCCAGGGTGAACCAATCCCTGGAGCTGTTGTCAACGTGGCAGAGGAAAGCCGCATTGCCCTGACCGACAAGGAAGGTTACTTTACATTGAAGAAGGTAACTCCTAGCGATGAAATCTGCGTAAGTAGCGTAGGTTACAAGAATGCGCAGGAGAAGGTGACCACTTTTGACGGCACATACGTCATCAAGATGGAAGATGATGCTGACGAATATGAGCATCTCGCTCCTGTTCCTTTCGGCGAGCAGAAAAAGAAAATCTTGACTGATTCCCGTTCGGTTGTTTCAGGCGAGGAATTGCAGAAGCATCCTGTTACTATTCTTCAGAATGCCTTCACCTCAACACTGAATGGTGTGCAGACCTACGAGTGGTCTTCTGAGCCAGGATGGTCGGAGAGCTTCCTCTTTATCCGTGGTATCCGTACCACCAACCAGAGTGCCCGTTCTCCACTGGTTATCGTGGACAACGTAGAGCGTGACCTCTCCTTCCTCGATGCTTATCCTATAGAGAGCATCACCGTACTGAAGGATGCTGCCGCTTCTTCTATCTATGGTATGCGTGGTGCCAATGGTGTGATTATGGTAACTACCAAGCGCGGTAATGCCGGTAAGACTAAGATTGATTTCACTCAGGAAGTCGGTTTCCAGACCCTCGCCAACAAGATGGAGGTTCAGAACTCTTACAACATGGCGATGACCCGTAACCAGGTACGCTATCTGAGCGGTATGGATCCGATGTACACCCAGGAGCAGCTAGACAACTACAAGTATGTATGCAACGGTGGAAAGTTTGCTGACGATGATATCCGCAAGTACCAGTACTTCAATACATCTTGGGCAGACCAGTTGTATCGTGAAGCTGCACCGCAGTATCGCACCAACCTGCAGATTAGTGGCGGTAATCAGCGTGCCCGCTACTATGTAAGCTTCTCTTATCTGCGCCAGGAGGGTATGTGGAATACCGAGGGTACAGAAATGAATGATGGTTACAGCACTCAGCACGTACTGAACCGCTGGAACCTACGTTCTAACATTGATATCGATGTATCCAAGTATCTGAACGTTTCTCTCGACTTGGGTGGACGTATAGATAACATCTCTCAGCCTACTGAGGGCGTGTTCAACCTCGTTACCTTCGGTGTAATCGAGGCAAACCCTATGGCTCCTACCCATAACCCTGACGGAAGTATCTATTCTTCATCTACAGCCAACAACCCGGTACGTTACCTGGGTGGTTCCGGTCTGGAGAAGAACCGTCGCCGTAACTTGTATTCTACCTTGAATGCCAAGTACGATTTGAGTCCTGTATTGAAGGGCTTAGGCTTGTTCGGTACAGTCAGCTTCGATGCATACGAGACTTTCGAGTCAACACAGACTGCTCAGATGG
>OIZF01001133.1_pt1 | contig 16407 bp, 19 predicted proteins | sample 1588471 | NCBI WGS metagenome assembly OIZF01 (sample SAMN03283279) | human gut metagenome | biome: human-associated habitat; material: feces | host: Homo sapiens | place: Peru | collected 2012
CATTACTATGTGTGCCTTGGAGCTGCAGGCGGAAAGGAATGTGAGGTTACTATGAAATTATTAGCTTGTCCCAAATGTCATCAACAACTTCATTTAGAAAACAAAACACTAAAATGTGAAAACAATCACTGTTATGACATTTCTAAAAGAGGATATATCAATTTATTATTAAACCCTGATAAAGCTACCAATAATCCAGGAGATAGTAAAGAATCTCTTGTCGCAAGAAAAGCATACTTAAATAAAGGTTATTATGATCCTATCTTAAATCAAGTGATTGCGTGTATTGATGAATTCAAACATCAAGATGATTTAAGTATTTTAGATTTAGGATGTGGGGAAGGATATTATACGCAAGGCTTAAAGAAACATTTTGAAAATAGTGATGTTTATGGATTAGATATTTCTAAGATTGCTATTGATATGGCGACACGTTATCGTAAAGATGTTACTTGGCTTGTTGGAAATTCTAAAAATATTCCTATCTTAGATCATAGTTTAGATTTTATCTGTGCTTTATTTACAGTAGTAAATCAAGATGAATTAAAAAGAGCATTAAAAGAAGATGGTTATATTATTCATGTTACTGCTAATAATCAACATTTAATTGAAATTAAAGAATTGATTTATGATGAAATCAAAGTAAAGAGTGATAAGTATATTCGTTTAGATTTTAATCAAGTAAAGAGTTATGATTTTAAAGAAAAGGTTCATATTTCTAATCGTGAAGATGCTTTAAATCTTTTAATGATGACACCACACTATTATCATATAAAAAAAGAAAAACGTGGCGTTTTAGATACTTTACAAGGTTTAGATATCACAATTGATATCAAAGTAACAGTTTATACATTATCATAAAGAAAAGAATCATTTAGTAATAGAAATTGATGAAAGAATTCAAGGAATGACACTTCTTGAATTCTTTCATTATCTGCATCTTTCTAAAAAAACAATTCACTTACTTCGTCAAAATAAAGACTATACTTTAAATAATACTTATGTTGATTATCAAACCATTTTAAAAGATAAAGATATTCTTTCAATTAAAGCCTATGAACAAGGAAGAGACTTTGTTGAACAAGAAAGTTCCTTAGATATCATCTATGAAGATGACTTGCTTTGTGTCGTCAATAAACCAAGCAACCTCATCATTCATCCTGATGATAAAAGTAAGATGAATACACTTTGTAATTATGTCAGTTATTACTACCAACAAACTCATCAAGATTTACCAATTCGTTATCTCCATCGTTTAGATAGAGATACGACCGGTTTAGTGATGTTTTGTAAATGTGCTCTTTTACAACCCTATTTTGATTATATGATTGCATCTAAAAAAATCAAGAAAACTTATCTAGCAATCATTCAAGGACATTTACCTAAAAGAGAAATGACTATTGATTTACCTATCGGTCAAGACCGTCATAGTAAAAATAAAATGTGTATTTCTAAAACAGGTAAAGATGCTTTAACACATTTTAAAGAAATTAAAATAAAAGGAAATTATACTCTTGTAAAATGTCAAATTGAAACTGGTCGAAAACATCAAATAAGAGTTCATTTGAATCATTTACATCATCCTATTATAGGAGATACTCTTTATGGAAAAACTTCTTCTATGATTAAAAGAATGGCTTTACATGCTTATTGTTTAGAGTTTATTCATCCATTAACTTATCAAACAATAAAAATTGAATGTTTACTTCCTTTTGATATGGAAAAAATCTTTAAATAAAAACCGCGTCTAAACGGCGTGGTTTTCACTGCGGCTATAAGCCTTTGTTACTTGCTCGCGTCTAAAGGCGCTGCTTTCACTTCGTTCAAGCTATCGCTTTTGACTCTCGCTTTCCCTCAAAGGGAATTTTTATTTTGCTTTTTTTCTGCGGTTTCTATTTTCTTCTCGAATTCCTTTTTCTTCAAATGGATCCTTATATTCTTTCACACTTAATTTATCCATTGCAATATCATGTTGCTCTTGTTCTCTTATATATTTTGCGACGGTTTGATCATTTAATCCTACTGTACTCACATAATACCCTTCTGCCCAAAAATGTCTATTTCCATACTTATATTTCAAGTTTGCATGTCTATCAAAAATCATCAATGCTAATTTCCCTTTCAAGTATCCCATGAATGATGACACACTTAACTTTGGTGGTATCATTACTAACATATGTACATGATCACTCATCAAATGCCCTTCTATTATCTCCACCCCTTTATATCAGCAGAGTGTTCTCAATATTTCTCCTATATCTTTCCTTCGTTGATTATATATCACTTTTCATCTATACTTTGGTGTGAAGACGATGTGCTAAAGAATTTGCTTTTTTAGCCATTATTTCTTATTGCACCACCCGCATAGCAGGTGGTTTTCTATTTCGCACATTTCATGTGCTCAACTGACTGAAGTCATCAATTCTTTTTTCATTCGAATTGTATAAAAAAAGAACAATGTAATAGACATTGTTCTTTATATTTTACTATTATGCATTATTTTTTCTTTTTATTTTTTTATTCTTTTTTTCTTTTCTTTTTGCTGGTTTTTCATCTTCACCCACAACTCTTGTCTTAGCAAGATAATCATGGATACTTCTTTGAGAAGCTGAACCTAGAACAAAAATTCCTGAAATCATTGTAATAACCATACCAATCATTTTTAAATAATAGTCAAAATAGAAACCTGTTGCTAGTGTAAGCATTTGTCTTAAATAATTAGTTACAACAATTGCTGAACCTTCTAATAAGAATAATCCAACCCCTTGTCTAATAATCAAAGTTTTTAAACTCACATCACTATAATCATCATTATTTACAATCTTTATTTTTAACCAATGTTTTGCGAGTGTTTGTCCTGGATATTTCTTATAAGGAATATAAATATAATAAACAAAAGCCACAACAATACATAATATACCTGCAAGATAGGACCAATACGTTGGGAAACCTAAGCTAGGAAAAACATAAAGATCACTAAACATATCTGATCTACCAGTAACTCCCCCATAAAATAAAACAGCAGGAAAACCACTAATAATACCGCCAACTGCCCAATCAATAGCATAAGCTATAACACGTTTACTTACTGGAACTTTTACAGGATTTCTATCTAGCCATTTTGTATGTTTAGCCCACAGTAATTGAATTTTAATTAATAAATAATGCATAATAAATACCTCCTATTTTGAATATAATGCATCCATTGCTATTTTAAATCTTCGCAATCCTTCTTTTAATTTAGATTGTGGACACCCTATATTCATTCTTAAATATTTTGGGCCACCATAAATTTCACCTTTCATAATCCCAATTCCACCAACATTCACTAAAGCATCTTGTATTTCTTCAGCAGTATATGGAACATCTCTTGCATCAATCCAAGCTAAATAAGTTCCATCTGGTGTTTTAAATTTAAAATCAGGCAACTCTTCTTTTATAAATTCTTCTACAATTTTCATATTTTCTTTAATATAATCATTAAGTTGATCAATATAATCATCGCATTGTGTATAACCTATCATTGTCGCATACATACCAAAAATACTTACAGAATTTAAGAAATCTTTTCTTCTTGTATGCATCAAGAATTTTTCTCTAACTTCTTCATTTGGTATCATTAAATATGAACCAATTAATCCTGGTGTATTAAATGTTTTACTAGATGAAGCTGCTGTATAAAGTTCATCATATTCATGAATATAAGATAATAAAGGGATATGTTTTCTATCTCTTAATTGAATATCCATATGAATTTCATCAGAAATAATTTTTACTTGATATTTTTTACATATCTTTATTATTTGATCCATTTCTTCTTTTGTCCAAATTCTTCCTGTTGGATTATGTGGAGAACAAAGTAATAATAATTGACATTCTTGTACTTGTTTTTCAAAAAGATCGAAATCTATTTCAAATGTCCCATCTTTTGATATTAAACGATGAGCAACTAATTGTCTATCATTATCTTGGATAACTGTATAAAATGAATCATACATAGGTTCAAATGTTAATACTTTATCATGAGGTTGACTTAATAAACGAATCAATAAGGAAACTGAATACATCACAGTAGGACTATATAAGATCCAATCTTCTTCAATATGTGTATGATGTCTTCTTTCAAAATATCCTGTAATAGATGATTTAAAATCATGATGATTCCATCTTGTATATCCATAAATTTGATGATGTGCCACCTCAAATATTTTTTCAGTAATAGGTTTAGGAATAATAAAATCTGTATCAGATATTGAAAATGGTATTAAATCCTTTTTATTAAAACGATCTTGTATATAATCCCATTGTGTACAATAAGTACCTAAACGATTATGAACCTCATTAAAATCATACTTCATTTATTTTTCCTCCAAAATAATATAATCCTTTGTTGTTTTATTTAATGGTACACCTACACCATCAATAATAACAACATCATCTTCAATACGAACACCACCAACACCAGGAACATAAACACCTGGTTCACAAGACATCATCATATGTTCTTGTAAAACTGTTTCACTCTTTGAATTTAAAGTTGGTCCTTCACCATCTTCACCAATTCCTAATCCATGTCCTAAACCATGATTAAAATATTCACCATAACCTGCAGCCTCAATCACATCTCTAGCTGCTTTATCAACATCTTTTCCCTTAGCTCCTGCTTTAATAGCACCCAGACCAGCGAGTTGTGCCTTTAAAACAACATCATAGATTTCTTTGATTTTTGGATCAGGTTCTCCAATAAAACACATACGTGTCATATCTGATTGATAATTTTGATATTGAATACCAAAATCAATCATAATAGGTTCATGAGCTTTTACTTTTCTTGAAGTTGGACGACCATGTGGTAAAGCTGTTCTTTCACCTGTTGCTACTATTGTATCAAAAGACATTTGTTGTGCACCAGATGCAATTGAATAATATTGTACTAAAGCGCTAATTTCATATTCACTCATCCCTACATGAATGTGTTCAATTACTTTTTGATAGATTTCATCAGTAATTGCAATTGATTTTTTCATAGCTTCAATTTCTTCATCTTCTTTAACAATACGAAGATGAGCAATTTCTTGATCCAATAAAAGAACTTCTATCCCTAATTTTTCTATTTCTTGATATTCCTTAACTAATACTTGATACGCTTCTACCCCTAACGTTTTACAATTTTCTTTTTTTAATATTTCTTCTACTGTCCCTAAATAATTACGTCCCGTTAAATGTGGATTATGTAATATAATTTCTAAATCATGTTCTTTTTCTTTGGCTTCTGTAATATAACGCCCATCTACAATTAAATAGCCATGTTCTTTTGTAATCAATACCTGACAACCACTACCAGTCATAGTATTCATCCATTTTTTTACTGTTTTACTTTTAATTAATAAAGCATCTATATCTTTTTCATCTAAAAATTCTTGTATTTTATTTATTCTTTTTGCCATTTTTAATCCTCCTACAAATAAAGGCAAGTCGAAACTTGCCTATTAATTAGAAGTCTAAGTCTAAATCATCTAAGATAGCTGCATCTTCTGCACTGATAGCATTAGTTTCTTCTTCTTTATTACCATAAGTCTTTTCATATGATTTAACAAATGGATACCATATTAAAATAGATAGTATTAATTGTACTGCATTAACAACTATAGACATAGGATCCATATTCGTTAAGAATCCTTCTAGGAATACACCTACATATGGTGGTGTAAAGGTTGAACATTTCATAATACCTAAATACATCGCCCATCCACCTAATGAACCAATAATACCACCACAAATAACAAATGGAATAAAGAACATTGGATTTAATACGATTGGCGCACCAAATAGAATTGGTTCATTAATTCCAAATAATGCTGGAATAAATGATAATCTACCAACTTGTTTTAAAGCTTTATTCTTACTCATTAAGCACCAGAATACACAACCAATAGTAACACCACTACCTGTAAAGTTACCAAATGCTGATTCAGGTCCAGGAGCATAGAAGTGAGTTGCTACATGGCCAGCTTGAACAGCAGCAATATTTTCTGCTAAGAATTGAGTCGAAATTGGACTTGTAATTGGGCTTAATACTGATGGATGAATACCAAAGAAGAATATTAAAGCTTGTAACATTTTTAAGAAAGTATAAGCAATTGGATTATCCATAGATCCTACTAATGGTGCAAAGATTGCTGTAAAGATTAATGGTGGCATTGTATTTAATACATTGACACAAACAATACGTACAATTAAGAAGAACCCAATAATGATTACTGAAATAGGAATCATTTCAAAAGAACGAGATACGAAATCAGGTACTGTATCTGGCATCTTGATTGTAAAGTTTTTCTTTTTACACCAACGGAATAATTCAACAGCGATAAATCCTGCAAACATTGCACAGAATAAACCTTTAGGTCCTAAATAAGTTTTAGAAATTCCACCATCTTCTGTGAATTCTACAACTAACATTAAGAATGATACTAATCCCATTGTTACACATCCTGGAATATCTAACTTATAAGAGTTAGCTAATTGATATGCAATGATTACAGTAACATAAACTGACATTAAAGCCATACCTACATTATAAGGAATATAGATAATATCCAAATTTGTTAAGATCCATTGAGAAATTACATGATTTTTTCCAATCATATTTGGAATTGCTTCTGGGATCAAACAAAAACTACCGATAATTAACAATGGTGTCATTGCAACCATTGCTTTTTTAACAGCGCTCAAATGAACTTCTTTATCCATTTTATCAGCAAGCGGTGCTAAATACTTTTTCATAAAGTTCTCAAATTTTGAGTACATTGTTTTTTCCTCCCCATAAAATTATTTTTTTAAATCTGCTTTTCTACGCGCAATTAACGCTTGTTTCATGACAGTTGCCCCGTCCATTTTTCCATATGTTTCTTGATCAACAATAACATAAGGAATCTTACGAGGTTCGATGATAGGTTTTACTGCATCTAATTTATGTGCAACTTGTGGTCCTAAAACTAAAACATCACAATTGTCTGCTTCAGATTGTAGAATATCAATTGGAATAGCGATAAAATCAAAATCAGCATCATTTAATTTTGCACTGTTATGTACTGTATCTTTCATACTATTCATAAGCATTGTTGTAGAAAGTCCACCTGCACAGCATAATACAATTCTCATTATTTACCCTCCTTTGCTTCAAATACATTTATTAGTTCTTCAATTAGATCTCTTGCTAATTGAGAAGTCATATAATGGTCTTGTGCATGAACCATTAATAACCCAACTTCCGGCTTATTTCCAGAGCCTGACATTTCGGCTTGAATAAGCTTTGTTTGAACAGTGTGAGCTTGTAAATCAGCTTCTTTAGCTTGTTCTAATATCTTTCTTGCTTCATCATATTCACCTGTTTTTACTTTCTTCAACGCTTCAAAAGCTAAAGATTTGCTTTGTCCAGCTGAAGAAATTAATCCTACAATAATTTGTTCCGTTTCTGTCATTTGTTTATCCTCCAATAAAATTAATAAAATTTTGATAATCTTGATATGTCAAATGATCTATTAAGCAGTTAACTAACTGTGTCAAACTTTCTAAATCATCACTATGAACAAATGAATAAGATCCATGACAATATCTAAGTGGTATTCCTAAAACAAGTGCCAAACGTCCACCTTTTTCTAAGTGTGCATTTCCAGCATCTGTTCCTCCTCCACCGAACATATCGCTTTGATAAGGTATTCCATGTTCATTGCCTAATTCTTTAACGTATTTAATCAGTTTTTTATTTGGTGAAAGAGTTTTGTCATAATGAACAATCATTGGTCCTTTACCAATTAAACGATGGTTCGTATAGTTTTTAACAAGTTCTGGATTATTTGCAACATCTAGTGCAAAAACAATATCAGGATCAATAAGATGAGTCGCTGTTTTACCACCTCTTACACCAACTTCTTCACTACTTGTTCCTACAAAATAAATATCATTTTCAACATCTCCATGAATTCTTTTCATCGCTTCTATCATGACATAGCATCCTGTTCGGTCGTCCATTGCCTTGCCAGCAATCACTTTATCTTGAATCTGTCTTGCTTCACTAGCAAAACAAACCATGTCACCAACATCAATTCCTAAAGCTTTTACTTCATCTGCACTATCAACTCCAATATCAACGTACATTTCTTTAACGTTACCGTTGCTATCTTTAGTCACATTTAATAAGCCTTCCACTTTTTTACCATCTTGCGTCGTAATTCTAACCATTTGCATTTCTTTGCTTTTATTTAAAACTGAACCTAAAGCTACTAAATATACAAAACCAATATCAGAAATATGTCTTACCATAAAACCTACTTCATCTATATGAGCACAAAACATGATTTTTAAAGGATTTGGTGAAGTCCCTTTTTTATGAAAAATAATGCTTCCTAAACGATCACTAAAAACTTCATCACTATATTTTGCTAATTCTCGATAGAGAATCGATCTTACTTCATCTTCTACTGATGCTACACTATCAGCATTACTCAATTCTTTTAGCAATTCACTATTCATTATTTCCACCTCCTATTTCTTTCATTAAATTCATCATTTCTTCAAAAGAATCAACCTTCGTTAACATTTCAACATAATTACTCTTTTGCATTAAACGATATAACTTTTTAGTTATTACTTTATATATTTCAACTTGATCTTTCTTTAAACAAATCATAAAAACTATTTTTATTTCTTTGCCATTTTGTACAAATGGTTTCTTTAAAATAGCTACAGAAATCATATTTTTAAGTGCATCTGTTTCAAGTGGATGGGGTATACAAACTCCATTTGTATAAATAGTACTTACATACGATTCACGTTCAAAAATCAAATCAGTATAGCCTTTTTTACCATAACCTTTTTCCTCTAATTCCTGTCCCATCATCCGAATAATATTTTCATAACTATCTGCTTCTATAAATTTAAAAAAATCTTTAGAAAAAAATGAATAATACATAGGATTATCTTGAATCAAAGTATAAGGATCATATTCTTCACATTGTAAAATTTGTTTAATCTTAACTAAATCTCTATCATCAAGTAGTGCTTTAATATAAATAATTGGTGCCTTGATTTCTTGAGATAAAGGCATGATTGTAAAAATTAAATCAGGTTGAAATGTTTTCAATTCATCTTGTTGTAAAAATGAAAATGTTTGTACCTCTGCTTGAGGAAATAATGATTCAATTTGTATCTTAATCATATAAGCACTTCCACCACCTGATGAACAAACAATTCCAATACGATTATAAGATAACAATTTACCTTGTTTTTCCTTTTCCATATGTGATGCAAAATGCATCGCTACAAAACCAATTTCATCAAATGTCACTTCAACGTTGTATTTTTCATGTAACATGCTACAAAATTGAAGAGCGATATTAAACATCATTGGGTATGTAATATTTAGCTCATTGGCTAATGGATTTTGATATGAAATTTTATTATGTAATCTATCTATTAATAATGAAACATGTGCTAACAACATTTTCTTAAAGTCTTCATCTTCAAGAAATTTCGTATCATATTTTTCATCTATTTGTTTTATAAATTCTTCAATGTCTTCTTTTAAATAATTTGTAAAAGAAGATATTGAACCTATTTCTCTTTTTATATTTTTTTGTAAAACTTCTAAAATCTCTTCTATGCTTTTTTTACTTAATCCTATAGCATATTTCTTTTCTAATATTCCAACTAAGAATTCAACAATTCGATGAATTTCATTATTTTTATCAAAAATAAATTCCTCTTTTTGTTCATCTTGTCTATGTGCAATATAAATAACAATTTTTAAATACTCAATCACATTTAAAAGTTCATTATAGTTGATTTTCAATCCTTCTTTATTCAACTGTCTAATTAACTTTTGTTCAATGTCATTAAATTCTTCAATAACATCATTTATTGCCGTTTGAATAAAAACATTTTGATTTAAATATTCTTCAACTAAGTACCTTTTAAAAGATGTCAATTCATAACGTAACAAAATACCATAATGTGTTTTTCTTTCTAATTCAAAATGATAACTCTTTGCTAGATTTTCAACATCATTCATATCATGCTTTATAACAGTCTTAGATACTTGAAAAGTATCTGCAATGTTATTCATAGAAATATATCCAGTTTGAATAGCAAGATAAGCTAAAATTTGTGCTGGTCTTTCTTTAACCTGAAAATAAATACCTTCATTTAAGCTTTCCATAAAATCTTTAAACAATTCTTCATTTGTTATTTCTAAGAGATATCCAGAACCTCTTTTGTTATGAAATGTAAAACCTTTTCGAGGAGAAATACGCATTAAGTATGATAAGTCATTTTGAATCGTTCTTTTTGAAACATCATACTTTTGAACAAAGTAATCTAGTGAGAGATATATATTTGAATTTATAAAATCTTTCATAATTAGATACATTCTCATTGGTATTTCCACCTTCCTCTATCTTTATTATATCAAATTAAAATTTTGTCAAAAGGAAACCTTCTACATTTAAAAATGCAATAATTTTCCTAATCTCATCAAAAAAAGATATTGAATATAATTTTAACATCTCTACCATTTAAAAGGTTAAATATTACAAAATATGAAAGCCATAAAAAAGAAGTCTAACGCTGTTAGACCTCTAGAAATTATCTTTTAATCAAAATAAGTAATTTTTAAATCTTTAAAGAAAGCTTCTGTTCCAATATCTACAAAGAAACCAATATTCCCTCTCATTGATTTATCATGAATCATTTGATCTACCACTAATAATGATTGAAGATCATCATTTAAATAGAAAACTGCTTTTTCATCTTCAATCACCGCTTTTAAACTAATCCATTCATTTAAGTCAATGTCTACTTGATTTTCATATTTTGTAATGCCACGTTCTCTAAAATAGGCAAATGTATATGTTGGATAAGAAAAATATTGACAACCATGTTGTTTCCTTACCGGGTCATCACATTGTCTACCATTTGTAGGTCTTACATAAAATGATTCAAATTTTGTATCATCTTCATGAATACGATATGCAATACCAATAAATCCTCTCGCAAAATCGGGTGCCTCTTTTAATAAACGACTAAGCATCTTTACTTCAATAATTCCATTATGAAATGATGAATCAACTAATTTAGCGTACGTATTTTCATCATATTCATTAATTTTTCCAATTTTAACAACTCTTAAAACCTTTTCATTATCAATAACTTCATTTGAAATATGTGTATAATTTTCTTTCCAATTTTCTTTATTAATCATTTCTTATCCTTCCTTTCATCAACATATTAAAATATCTTTTTTATTTAGTAAAGTAGGCACTTTTTTTGTAACCATGTTTAGCACTTGATTTACTAGAATGCTAAATAGTGATTAAACCATTACATAAATTTGTATCAATAAAAAAAGAAGAAAAAGAAAATAAAACAACAAGTGGAATTGTTTTATCAACAGAAAAGAAAGAAGTTCCCTCGATTGCAAGTGTCATTGCTGTTGGTGATGAATGTACTTCATCATTAAAAGAAAATGATCGTGTTATTTACAAAGAATATTCAGGTACAAAAGTAACTGTTGCTGATCAAGATTATATTGTTATTGATGAAAAAGATATTATTGCAAAATTTGAATAAGGAGGCAGATATTTATGAGTAAAGAAGTAAGATTTTCAAATGATGCACGTCAATCAATGTTAAAAGGTGTTAATGTTTTAGCGTATGCGGTAAGTATGACATTAGGTCCTAAAGGACGTAATGTGGTTTTAGATAAAGGTTATGGTTCACCATTGATTACAAATGATGGTGTAAGTATTGCCAAGGAAATAGAACTTGAAGATAAATTTGAAAATATGGGAGCTAAGCTTGTATATGAAGTTGCTAATAAAACCAATGATGTAGCTGGTGATGGACAACAACGGCCACTATTCTTGCAAGAAATATGATTGTAAATGGGTTAAAAGCTGTTGATAAAGGAGCAAACCCTTCTATTCATCTTGTTACTTTTCAAGATATTATAAAAGCTTATGAAAGCAATCAATCATAAGCTTTTTCTGTTTCTATACTTTCCAGATAATTCAAAATGTGTTTGTTTTTCAATCTTAAATTCGATTTTAAAACAATCATCTTCTTGTCCATAATATAAATCCACCCTACTCTTAGGTGCTATCTCCTTTAAATAATGCATTGTCATTTCATCAATAAAGAAATCTTGCTTTTTTTCTTGAGGTAGAAGATCCATGACCCACTCTAAGTAACGGGCATTGTTCATATGCTTGTTTAAATCAATATCACTATAGCTAACCTTTCTTGTTTGAACTTTTTGAGTTTCTATATCTAAAAGCGGTTCATATTTTTCTACAAAACTTGGATATTCCTCACATTCAGGAATACTTATTCCTACTTTTTGTGGTCTAACAATTCTTCTTTTTTCAATATCTATTAATGTCCAAATGGAATAAATACCTCCGATGAGTTCATCATTAACTTTTAAATCATAGGTTCTAAAATATTGGATTTTTCTTTCTCCTTTAGCACGGGTAGAAACAGTGAGTTTTTCTCCTATTAAAAGCGGTCTTTTTAATTTTACTGTTTGTTTAACCAAAACCCAACCATATTTTCCATTAAAACTTTCATTCCATAAGCCTATTTCTATCGCATTTTTAGTTGCAAGATTCGATAATTTCGATAATAAATCAGAATATTTATATTCTCCATAATAATCGACATTTTGATATTCTATTTCATATTCTTCTTTTGTTTCACTATTTTTCATTTCTTATCTCCAAAATGTTTATTTACTAGCAAATCAATAATAATACATATATAGTCAAAAGAAAAGGATGTGTTATTTTGAAAAAGTATAATAAGAAGAAAATTATTTTAACAACATGTGTCATTACCTTTTTAATTTTTACACTTTGTGCACTTATTTCCTATGACAATTCTACTGTTCAACCTCGTACAAGTATAAAAAAGGCTAAAAAACATGCAGATGATCCGACAGTTTCTATGGTTGCTGTAGGTGACAATATCATTCATGAAAATGTCTTCAAATTTGCAAGAAATGGAAATACATATAACTTTAAGCCTTGTTATCAAAATGTAAAAAAATATATTTCTCAACATGATCTAGCTTATGTCAATCAGGAAAATTTGATTGCTGGTGATCAATATGGTATTAAAGGTTACCCTAATTTTAATTCTCCTGAAGCGCTTATTAAAGATTTAAAAGATACAGGTTTTAATATGGTAAGTGGTGCTACAAATCATTCAATGGATTTAGGAAAAGATGCCCTTATTTCTTCAGCACAGTTATGGAAAAAACAATCTAATATTCTTTTTTCCGGACTATATGACAGTCAAGAAGATCGTCAAACAATCCGTGTTATTGAAAAAAACGGCATTCGTTTCAGTTTCCTTTCTTATACGTTTGGCGTCAATGAAGCCATAAAACGTCAATATCGCAATCAACTTCAAACATATCCTTATATATTAGGGCAACTAGATAAAGAACAAATTAAAGAAGATGTTGAAAAGGCAAAGGAACAAAGTGATGTCATTATCATTGCTTGTCATTGGGGCAAAGAAAATGATTCTCAAATTTCTGATTTACAAAAAGAATATGCTCAGTATTTTGCTGATTTAGGTGTTGATGTAGTTATTGGAAATCATCCTCATCAAATTCAACCTATTGAAAAAATCAACAATACACTTGTGATCTATTCCTTAGGAAATTTTTTAAGTACAATGAAAGGTGTTTATAATCAATTAGAAGGTATGATTTCATTAGATTTCGTTAAAAAAGCAAACAATATATCTATTGAAAATATCACTTATATTCCTTTAATCAATCATTACAATGATGATGTTGTCACTATTTACCCACTTCAAGACTATACGCAAGAACTGGCAAGTCAACATACGATTTTAAAAAATCAACCAAATATTATTGAAGAATTTAAAACTTACATTCAAGAAACAATTAATAATAAAGATATTAAAATAAAAATGTGAGGTTCATATGAAAAGAAAACAAATAGTTCTCGTATTTCTTATTGTATGTATTTTAGGTTTTCTTCTCTTCATTCCTAAAACCAAACAAAAAGAAATAAAAACATCAACTAAAAAGAAAACAACTATCAGTTATTATCATAAAGAATATAAAGAGCGCTACAATAACTATCAAAAATCACATCCTGATTTAACAAAAAAAGAAGTCTATACACTTGTAAATATGAATCGTGATTATGATTTTTATCAAAAAATTATTAAACAAGAAAATCCTAATGCTTTAAATACTCTTGTTAATAAATATTATCAACTTGATGAAAATTATGAGCCAAGTGATCTTGTTGAAATCAATACCAGCCTAGGAACTTATGGGGCACCTTATCGTAAACATACTGCTCGAAAAGTTGTTTATGATGATTTTCAAGCCTTAAAACAAGCCTGCACCAATAAAGGATTTGAACTTTATGTTGCCTCTGGCTATCGCTCAACTTCATGGCAAAAAGAAATCTATAATCATATGGTAGAAACTTATAGCGTAGAAAGAGCCGATGAAACGTGCTCACGTCCTAGTCACAGTGAACATACCACAGGATTAGGTCTTGATATTGCTTTAGATCAATATAAATTTGAAGACGTTGAAAAACATCCTCAATATACTTGGTTTTTAAATCAGTTGAGCCAATATGGCTTTATTCTACGCTATCCTAAAGATAAAGAAAATCTAACTGGCTACAGTTATGAAGCTTGGCATATTCGCTATGTTGGTAAAAAACTGGCCAAAAAAATTGAAAAAAGTGGTTTAACTTTTGATGAATACTATGCTCGCTACTACGCATAAAAAAAGAAGATGGGACTATCTTCTATGCGTCCAATATTCTGTTACTGGGATTGCTGGATTATTTTCGTCCCATGGCATTTCATGTCTTTCAAAATAACCAATAACTTGTTGATCATGATTACGAACAGGCACAAAGAATTCTCTTTCGCCTGTTTTTGTATTATACGTTTCAAATATTTCATTTTCACCAGTATCAGCTCTTTTTAAAAATTCTTCAATTTTAGCTTTAGAGTTTTCATTATGACAGTTGAATAAACTTTGATTGATTTGTACACGATTTCCATAGCGTTCTTTGGCTATTTTATTCATATAACTCACAATATGTTGTCGCTCTACAAAAAACAATTTCATAGCTATAAGCATCTAAAATGCTTTTTAATACTTCTTTTGTAATTTCCATTATTTTTTAACCTTTTATCTTAATAATAACATAAAGATATATTGTATTATTTTTTAACTATACTATTTATGTTTTTTTTTGTATAATAATAAGGTAATTATTTAAAGGAGCGTCTTTTATGGGAGATTTAAAATATTTATTACCTATTTTAGTAGCTGTTGTTTTAGTATGGATTACATATTTAATTATTAACTTCGTCGCTACAATTATTAAAACAAAGAAAAAAGATGACACAATGGTTTGCGGTGTCAACATGCAGGGAAAAGTATTTTATGGTGTACTTATCGTTATTTACTTAGTGATGTTTGTGTATTGTGTTTATTTCATGATTACCCACTTATTAAGTGGTGATGTAGATAGTGTCTATTTACCATTAAATATCTTAACGATTTATTCTTTTGTTTTCTATTTAATGATTCAATGGATTATTTATTTTGGACATAGACAAGTTTTAATTGGTCGTGTTTTATTTGATTATAGAAAAATCAAAAGAGTGACTTATCCAAAGAAAACAAAATTACGTTTTACTTATGGACAAAAAAAATTAGAAACATATATTCGTTTTATTGATGATTCTATTCTTAAAAAATCATTACAAAGAACAAGATAAAAAGCAATTTCGATCGAAATTGCTTTTTTATTTGATGGGAATCCAAATATTATGATAATTAAAATATTCTTCTTTTGGTTTCCACATTGAAACAACTTGTGATACGACATCCCCAGCAAGTTGTAAATTATTTTTTTCCATATAATCAAATGCTGGTTTGAGCACTTCATACGTTAAGATTTGACTTGAACGAGAAGAAATTGACATATAAAGACAAAGATGTTCAAGATTATAATGAACATACTCACTTTCTTTAATATCAAGCACTCCCGCAAATTCTTCTTCTACGCCTATTCCATAATAAAATTCTTTATTTCCCTTTTCGATATGTTCTTGAGGAAAAAGAGCTGTTGAAAAAACAAAAAGGAATCTTTTGACAAAAATCTTTAAGTTCTTCTCTTTCATCTTTCTTTAAATCAATTGTATAACACTTTTGCGTATCAATACGATAAATACCTGGTCTTTTTTGTAAAGTAAAGTTTAAGTTTTCACTACGACTAATAAGTTTTCGATTGGTACGTAGTCTTTTTAATAAATTCATTTGATAAATAATATTCT
>OIZF01001134.1_pt1 | contig 16401 bp, 14 predicted proteins | sample 1588471 | NCBI WGS metagenome assembly OIZF01 (sample SAMN03283279) | human gut metagenome | biome: human-associated habitat; material: feces | host: Homo sapiens | place: Peru | collected 2012
ACAAGATCAAGGATGTTCTTCATTCTGACAACAAGTTGGCTAACCTCGACTAATCATCGTAGGTCGCTAAGACATAAAAAGAGCGGAAGTCCGAAAGGATTTCCGCTCTTCTTTTTTTGTCCCTAAATGACTTGAAAAATGAGCATAGGTTCGTTGGCTGATTACCAAGTGATGTTCATACCGACAGCCACACTGGCGTTCGAGCTCAGTGGGATGCACTCCTTACTCATCTTGCCCAGCAAGTGGTCCATGCCGATGAATAAATTATATCCCTTAGGATGGATGTTGAGCACCCAGCCCATGCTGGCTGTGAAGCTGTTGACTGCAAAGTTGACACCACCGTCAAGCCATTTCAGAGGAGCCCAGTTGGCACTCAGTCTGCCTTCTGTCCATGAGTAGGCACCCTTGATGCGTGTAGAGCTCAGGAAGCCGAAGGTCATTTTCTTGTAGCATGGAAGCTTGTAGCTTGCACCCACGTTGATGGTGGCACCTATACCTGTTGTTCTGCTGCCCTGGTCACCCTCGTCGGTAAGGTTGGCAAAATCGGCCAGCTGGTCTCCATATTTATCAGCCTTGTCATCGAAGACTTCGTTTCCATTGCCTTGTTTCACATCCATGTCGGTGAAACCGTCAAAGACGAATGTGTCCTGTCGGTTGGCAGCCTGCATGTTGTTGCTCCAGTGCATGAAGCCCAAGTCGAGAACCGAGGCGTTCACAGTCCAGCTGTCGTTGATTTTATATTCTCCACCGAGGTCTATCGCCATACCAAAGCCGCTCAGTCCGGCGCCGTCTACGTCCACATCGTTCACATATTCATATTCTCCCTTTGATGGGTCGTTGTATTCCTTGGTTTCCTGCTTGTAGCAGAATCCCTTCATCGACATGTTGGCCTTGGCCTTTGCGCTTATCAGCCATTTGTCGTTGGCTGTCAGGTCTGCCTTTACGTCATTCATCTCTACGTCAGCACGGGCAATACCGAAGAGGAATTTCAGTTTGGCACCGAGTCGCAGTTTCTTGTTGATCTGGCGGGAGTGACCCAAAGCCAGTTCGCCATACGACATGGCGTGTGCTCTGATGTCGCCGATGTCATAAGAGTTGTTGCCTGTGTTCTTGGCAAACTCAAAGAGCTCGTAAGGCAGGGCGATGCCGAAAGAGGTCTTGGCGTTGACTTCGATGGTGTTGTATCCGCCGAAGCCCTTGAAGCCAGCCGACAGCAGGGCTATGTTCACGTCACCCGTGATGCGGTTGTTGCCTGTACTGAATCCGTCGAGAGCATCACTTGTTGAGATGTAGGGGTTCATGAAGGTGGTCATTTTCTTGGCTCCGTTTTCCACGCCATACATAGGATTGTTCATCACCACATCCTGGTATCCGAAGTTACCATGTGTGTTTACACTCACATTGCCCAGAGCTGGAATGGATATGTAGTTCTGGTCGTTTCCATAGGCAGGGTTCAGATCGTGACGGAACTTATAGTCTTCAGTGTAATATGCCGAGTTGAGGCTCTGTGCCATGGCACCCATTGCAACAGTAGTCAGTGCCACTGTGAGCAATTGTTTCTTGATATGTTGTAATTTCATAGGGTTTTCTTATTTATTATATATAAAATAGGTATGTTTGGTCTGACACTCTCATTAGTTGAAGTCGCCGATAATCTTTCCGACAATCTTCACCTTGATGTCGTTCAGTTTCAGGGTATGCTCTCTCTCGTTGAGGCTGATGCCCGTCACCTTGTTGCCATTGGCTGACTTGGCGGAGCCTTCCAGTCGGAATACGAGTCCGTCCAACTGCTTGAGCGAGTTCTTTACCTTGGGTGTAATCTTCATGGTGATAGGTGTTGTTACGGCTGTTGTTCCGTCTGTCGATGCAGCCACCTCGTCGGGAATCTCGATGAGCAGTTTGTCTTCTATCTTGTTGCCCTGTGCGTCTACTGGATATGCTTTTACGGTGAGGTAGGCTGGAACCTTGTTCTCTACGTTGGCTGTCACCTCGATGTAGGTTCCCTCGGCCAGGTCGAGTTCGTCGATATCGTCGTTCCATCCAGTAAAAGAGTCTTCGTAAACGATATTTGCCTTTTCGCCAAAAGCCAATGGGGCATTGACCTTATAACTTGGCTTCACCTGGTATTTTTCTCCAAATACTATGGTAGCCACCTCTGCCTTGGCATGAGCGTTCACGTCTACGATCTTGATGTGGTCGGGTATGCGGTTGATGAGTGTCGACAGGTTGCTCACGGCATACACGTTGGCTTCGCCGTACTGCTGGGTCAGTTCGCTTGTCTTCTGTCGGCAGATGCAGATCTTGCTCAGTCCGTTCTTCGCTACACTCATCTCCGGCAGAGTGACGCGTGCCAGTTCTCTGCCTTCCTTGGTCGAGATGACTGTCGCACTAACAGTAGCAGCCACATCCATGTCGTTGTTTACGGTTAGCAAAATCTGAGGATTGTCGAGATCGGCCACAACGTCGTCGTCATTCAGGAAGTCAGGAAGCCCCGTCACGTCAACTTCTCCCAAAGTGTTCAGATTGATCTTTGGGTCGAAGATACCTGTGGCACTATTCATCGTGATGGTTCTGTCGGCTACGCCTATTTTGGCCTTGATAGTAGGATTGTCGGGCATTGCACCTGTCACATTGCATTGCATTGCTATGCTGAAGTATCCCGTCAGGTCTATCGCTCCGTTGTTGATGCTGAGGTGTCCGTGGTCGTTCTGATTGGTGAAGTCCAGTTTCTGTGTCTTGAGGCTCAGCTCAAGGGGACGTGCGGTAGAGATGTTTGTGATGGTAACTTTCGAACCATTGTGTGTGGGAACTCCGTTGCTATTGCCGTTCACCTGACTGATGCTGAGGTATGCAGGCAAGGTGAGTGTAGCCGACTCAATGTTGGAGACAGCTGTCGAGATGTTGCTGAAGTCGAGTCTGATACTGATTTCGGTCCCGTTCTCGTTCTCGTTAATCTTAGCCTCATTAAGACTTTTTACAGCCTTGTCGTTGCCATGATATTCGAACATCATGACCTTGGGTGAAGCAAGATGGAGGCTGCTGCCTGGAGCGCGTCTTGCCTTGGCACCCGTAGAAGCTGCGTTGCTCAGTGAAATATCGCCATCGAACACGTTGGTAACGTCGAGGATGATAGGCGAAATGTTTGGATAGGCTGCCTCTACATCTCCTCCAGCCAGCTGGAACAGGTAGTTGCCTGCAGCATCTGTCACTACGCAACCGCCTTCCTTGAGGTCGAGAACATCTTTCAGCTGAATGTCTTTGGTTGAACTGTTGGGAATTACCAAAGACTCACTTCCGAATCCCATAGTAGCGTCAACGTTGTTTAGGTCATAGTCGTTGTTCGTGCATCCTGTTAAGGTCAGGAAACCTGCCACCAATAATGCTGATGGTAACAGATGGTGTTTTAGATTGTGATTTAACATACTTTGTGTAGTTTATAAATTTGTGATTAGGTTATAATTTCCCCCTTCATGTGGCAAATATACTAAAAAAAAATAAATGAACAACAAAAATGTTCATTTATTTCTCTAATATGTTCAAAAAAACTTATTTTTCTCCTCAGTCTTCCATTCTCAGGAAAGCTTTGGGCAGATAATTGATGATGTCGCCGGCAATGAGACTTTCCTTTCCTAAGTCTTTGGCAGCCAAGTCGCCGGCCAGTCCGTGCAGGTACATTCCTATCCTGCAGGCAGAAGGTGCGTCGTAACCTCGTGCCAGCAGGGCTGTGATGATTCCGGTCAGCACATCTCCGCTTCCTGCTGTCGCCATGCCGCTGTTGCCAGTGGAGTTGAAGTCTATGTGTCCGTTGGGCAGGCACAGGGCAGAATAATGTCCTTTCAGCAGAATGTAAGCCTGCAGCCTTTCTGCCAGTTCGCTTGCCTTCATCAGTCTTTCGTAGCAGCAGGAACTTGTGGTGCCCGCCAGACGGTCGAGCTCCTTAGGATGGGGAGTGAGGATGATGTCCTTGGGCAACTGTTGCATCCATGCCCGGTGACTTGAAAGGATGTTGATGGCATCGGCATCGATGACCAAGGGGCAGGTGCTTCGTCTGATCTGTGCTATCAGGGCGATGGCTGTTGTCTCGTTGCTGCCTAACCCCGGACCTATTCCGAGCGCATTGTAAGGTTCGGTATCTACAGGATGACTGAACAGGGTTTCTTCAGGGTCCATCTGCTGTATGGCCTCAGGCACACTTATCTGCATGATGTCGTAATTGCGCTTGGGTGAATGCACGGTGACTTTTCCTGCTCCTGCTCTCAGGCAGGCTTTGGTGGCAAGGATAGAAGCTCCCGCCATTCCGTAAGAGCCGGCTATGAGGAGTGCGTGCCCCATGCTTCCTTTATGAGCAAAGTCGTCACGGGGTTGCATGATGCCCCGTATGTCGTTTTCCTCCAGGATGCGATACCTGCAGTCGGCGTTTTGTATGTATTCGGGAGACAGGCGGATGTCCAGCACCTTGAGCCTTCCCAAATATTTCTGGTTGTCTGCCATCAGCATCGACAACTTCTTTTGTTGCAGTGTCAGCGTGAGGTCGGCTTTCAGGATATTGGCTGATATGTTGTAGGTGTTGTCCTCGCATATCAGTCCCGACGGAATGTCGATGCTGACCACTTTGGCTGGCGATGAGTTTAGGTATTTCACCATGGCGGCAAAACCTCCGGTAAGCGGCTTGTTCAGTCCGCTGCCAAAGAGTCCGTCCACGACCACGGTGTCTGGTGTCAGCGTGGGAGGCTCGAAGTTGACCGAGACTTCTGTAAATTGTTTGATGCGTTTACTCTCTATGAGACGCTTCTTGTTCAGGGCGCAGTCGTTGGAGAGTTTGTTGTGAATGTTGAATAAGAATGCGGAAACTTGATAGCCGTCGTCAGCCAGCAGTCTGGCCACGGCAAGTGCGTCACCTCCATTGTTTCCTGGTCCAGCGAAGACCACAATAGGTGTCCTGTTCGACCATTCTGCTTCTATGCAGTGGGTGATGGCCTTGGCGGCTCTCTCCATCAGATTGATAGAGGAGACAGGCTCATGGTCGATGGTATATTTATCCAGCTCATGTATCTGAGTACTCGTAAAAATCTTCATACTTCTGCAAAAATACGAAAAAATGCTCGATAACTATAAGATATTCCGTATTTTTTTAGTAATTTTGCAGAAAATATTATTTTTGGAACTATGAGTATAGTTAAAATCAAGGACAAGACTTTTAAAACCTCTATTCCAGAAGAGGAAATTTTGAAGAAAGTGCAAGTTGTTGCCGACCGTATTAACCAGGACATGGATGGTAAGAATCCTTTGTTTTTGGCTGTGTTGAATGGTGCATTTATGTTTGCTGCCGATCTGATGCGTATGGTGACAATCCCCAGCGAGATATCCTTTGTGAAGTATGCTTCTTACGAGGGTACCAGTTCTACGGGCAATCTGAAACAACTGTTGGGAATCAATCAGGAAGTGGAGGGCCGTCATATCATCATCGTTGAAGATATCGTAGATACCGGATTCACCATGCAGAAGATGATTGACAGTCTGAAGGAGAAGAATCCTGCTTCGATCAATGTCTGCTCTTTGCTTGTGAAGCCAGGCAATCTTCGTGTGCCTCTCGATATCAAGTATGCGGTGATGGAAATTCCTAATGATTTTATTGTAGGCTATGGACTTGACTACGACCAGCAGGGCCGTAACCTGCGCGACATCTATACGATAGTAGAAGATTAGTTTAAGGATAATTATTTCAACAACATAAAATAGTAATGAAGAATATTGTAATTTTCGGTGCGCCAGGTGCAGGTAAAGGCACTCAGAGCGACAAGCTGATTGAGAAGTACAGATTGGGTCATATCTCAACAGGTGATGTACTTCGTAGCGAAATCAAAAACGGTACAGAACTCGGCAAGACTGCCAAGGGCTTCATCGACAATGGTCAGTTGATTCCTGATGAGTTGATGATTGATATCCTGGCAAGTGTGTACGACAGTTTCGGTAAGGAGCACAAGGGTGTCATCTTTGATGGTTTCCCACGTACTATTCCACAAGCTGAGGCTTTGAAGAAGATGTTGGCAGAGCGTGGTCATAAGGTGGCTGCCATGATTGAACTTTCTGTTCCTGAGGATGAGTTGATGGCACGTCTTATCAACCGTGGTAAGGAGAGTGGTCGTTCTGACGACAATGAGGAAACTATCAAGAAGCGCTTGAATGTTTACCACACACAGACTTCTCCACTCATCGACTGGTATGAGAAGGAAGGTATCCATCACCACATCGAGGGCTTGGGTACAGTAGACGAGATCTTCGCTCGTGTTTGTAATGTCATTGACAATCTCTAAGATATAAGGTTTGATGTGTAATGTTTAATGTTTAGTAAGGCTTGTGCCATCGAGGTCATGCTTCAGTAAATGTTCGACATTACACATTTGCCCTTTTGCCAGCCTCAAGATAGCAAGATATTTTTTACTAAACATTAAACATAAGACATTAAAATGGCTGAATCCAATTTCGTAGACTACGTAAAGATACAATGCCGCTCTGGTAAGGGTGGCAAGGGCTCCATGCACCTGCGCCACGTAAAGTACCAACCCAATGGTGGTCCTGACGGTGGTGACGGCGGACGCGGAGGAAGCATTTATCTGCGTGGAAATCATAATTACTGGACTTTATTGCACTTAAAGTACCAGCGTCACTTCTTTGCCGAACATGGAGGCAATGGTGGACGAGACAAGTGTCATGGAACCGATGGCAAGGACATCTATATTGATGTGCCTTGTGGAACCGTGGTATATAACGCCGAAACAGGAAAGTACGTGTGCGACGTTACATACGATGGACAAGAGGTGTTGCTGCTGAAAGGTGGTCGTGGAGGATTGGGAAACTTCCAGTTCCGCACTTCTACCAACCAGGCTCCCCGTTATGCACAGCCAGGCGAGCCTATGCAGGAGATGACTATTATCATGGAGCTGAAACTCCTGGCAGATGTCGGATTGGTGGGATTCCCCAATGCGGGCAAGTCCACCCTGCTGTCTTCGGTCTCCAGTGCCCGTCCCAAGATAGCCAACTATCCGTTTACCACCCTTGAGCCCTCTTTGGGAATTGTCGATTATCGCGACCATCAGTCTTTTGTGATGGCCGACATTCCTGGTATCATCGAGGGTGCCAGCGAGGGTAAAGGCCTGGGATTGCGATTTCTGCGCCACATAGAGCGCAACTCACTCTTGCTCTTCATGGTGCCAGGTGATACCGATGATATCAAGAAGGAATACGAAGTGCTTCTTGGCGAGTTGAGAAACTTCAATCCAGAGATGCTTGACAAACATCGCGTGCTGGCTGTTACCAAATGCGATTTGCTCGATGAGGAGTTGATAGAGATGCTGAAGGAAAACCTGCCTGACGATTTGCCGGTGGTCTTCATATCCTCGGTTACCGGACAGGGTATCCAGGAGTTGAAGGATGTGCTTTGGCATGAACTCAATTCGGAGAGTAACAAGCTCCAGGAGATTACCTCTGAAGACACTCTCGTGCATCGTGATAAGGATATGAGCCGGTTCCAGCAGGAGTTGGCTGCCGAAGGCGAGGATATTGTAGAGTATATCGATGAGTCGGAGATTGAGGATGTCGACGACCTCGACGACTTTGAATACGAGTAAAATTTCTCTGCAGATGCTGAAAGAATATACTGTTGCTGAAGGAGTCCTGGCTTTCTCTACCATGCGAACAGGCGGAGTGAGCTTGGGCAACTATAGCGAATTCAATATCAATGAGTATTGTGGCGATTCTTCCGAACATATTTGGGAGAACCGTCGCCTTTTGGCAGAACGTTTAGGTGTGTCTGCCGACCATATCGTCATGCCTCATCAGGTGCATGGCATAGAAGTGCGAAGGGTTGACGGGGAGTTTTTTTCAAAACCTGAGCCTGTCCGCAAGATGATTCTTGAAGGAGTCGATGCGCTGATTACCGACCTGCGGGGTGTATGCATAGGTGTTTCTACTGCCGACTGCATTCCTGTGCTTCTTTATGATGAGGTTCATCATGCCATGGCTGCTATTCATGCCGGATGGCGAGGCACCGTACAGCGTATAGTGCAGAAAACCATTGAGATGATGTGCACCTCTTTTCACACACGTCCCTCAGAATTGAAGGCTGTCATTGGTCCTGGTATATCCAAAGAAGCTTTTGAGGTAGGCGATGAGGTTTATGAGGAGTTCGTGCAGGGCGGTTTTGATATGCCTGCTATTGCAGACCAGCGTCCTAACATGAAGAAAGAGGGAAATGTGGATCAGCCCATGAAGTGGCACATCGATTTACCTCTTTGCAATTCACTTTTATTGCAAGAGTCGGGCATTCCTGCTGTCCATATCCATCAGTCAGGTATTTGCACCTATCAGCACAGTGATGATTTCTTCTCTGCCCGTAGGTTGGGCATTCAGTCTGGAAGAATCTTCACCGGAATCATACTTTTCTAATTTCTATAAAACAGTCATGTACAAGAACCTAATCAATAAACTTAGTCATATTTATGCGGCAACGATGGTTGCGGCCTTATTATGCTGTGGCTTCATCATCGTTTCGTCTTTCATGCCAGGCAAAAATCAGTTTACTGCTGCCGAACAGCAACAGATAAGTATTGCCACGCCAGGACTTTTTGAACGGAGCAATGCTTTCAATGTAGACTTTGAGAACTTTCGGGAGAAGGAGTATTCTTTTCCTCTTCCAGTGGGTAAGGCTACGTTGGAGAATAATAATAGCATCCTGCATATAGAAACCAAAAAGGGCGATGCCGTCAAGGCGATGTTTGATGGTTATGTGCGCCTTTCCCGCAAGACAGTAAATTATGGTAATGTTATTGTGATCCGTCACGATAACGGTTTAGAGACAGTTTATGCTTTCAATGCCGAAAACCTGGTGAAGGTGGGACAGGGCGTTGAGGCTGGACAGACCATAGCTATTGTCGGAGGAAAGGGGTCAGACGTGTTTTGTGAGTTTTCTGTTATGGTAAACGGAGCCCGCATCAATCCTGAGACAGTGATAGAGTTGAAAAGTCACAGGCTGCGTCGTCAGACCATGCAGTTTCGCAAGACGGGCAACCGTATCAGTGTGACTGTCGTGGGAGGCAAGGTGTCTTCTTCTGACAAAAAGGACAGGGAGTTTACTCTCGATCCGGAAGAGGAGGCCGATCCATTCCAGAAGTCTAATACTTTTAAGTTGGATTTAGAGAAGATCTCTGCATCTCATTGGGCTTATCCACTGCCAGGCAGCAAGGTGATCAGTCCTTACGGTGGCAAGCGCTGCCATTCTGGTGTAGATCTCAAGACTCGTCCCAACGATAAAATTTTAGCAGCTTTCGATGGTACTGTAGTGGCTTCGGGGCCTTTCTATGGTTATGGCAACTGTATACGTATCAAGCATGCTTATGGTTTCGAGACCTTGTATAGCCATCAGTCCAAAAACTTTGTCAAGCGCGGCGATAAGGTGAAGGCTGGTCAGGTCATTGGTCTTACCGGCCGTACAGGTAGGGCAACGACAGAACATCTTCATTTCGAAATCTCCTTCCATGGCCGCCGCATGAATCCCGCTGTAGTTTTCGACCATGGCAGCAAGAAACTTCAACGCTCCACCTTGACCTTGACCAAGGGTAGCGGTGTAAAGTCAAAGAAAAATAGTTAAAAAATTATTTCGTGGATACAATCACTGCTGTCCCGTTTAGAAATCGTCGGGTTTGCTGTTGAAAACAGTCACGACCTATCAATTGGACATAACTTATGACTAAGAATTGATTCCTACAGGAAAAGTTCCTTGCTCTATAATTTCGAAATTTTTATGTAATCGCAACAAATAATTAGTTGATTATTAGTTATGTTACAAATAAAAGTATTATCTTTGCCTTCGCAAAACTGTCACATGTGACAAAATCGCGAACTAAATGATAGTAAACAGAACAACTTATATTGATCAATTGGTCCGTTCCAGGGGTAATGGACTTATCAAGATCGTCACAGGCATTAGACGCTCTGGAAAATCTTTCTTACTGAAGAAACTGTTTCGTCAGCATCTGTTGGATGATGGCGTTCAAGATGACCATATCATTATAATAGATATGGAAAGTCGTAAAAACAAAGCTTTCAAAGATCCTGACTATTTACTTGATTATATTGATAATGTAATGAAGGACGATAATACATACTACATTATCATTGATGAGGTGCAAGAAGTAAATGATTTTGTGGAAGTTCTTTCTACTTTATCTGTCACTGAAGGCACAGATGTTTATGTAACTGGCTCTAATTCTCGTTTTCTCTCTTCTGATGTTGTAACGGAATTTAGAGGTCGAGGTGATGAAATTCACGTTTGGCCACTTTCTTTCAAGGAATATATGTCATAAGTAACTGGAGAGAGAATTGCTAGATCATTCTTTCCGAGCTGCAAGCTCTCTATATAATCAAGTGAATCACCACCATCATTTTTCAGAAATTCTTCCTTTGAGGGAATGATGATGATAGAAAACGTTCTCGAAGATCTTAGGGAAGCAAAGCCTGAGTTAGCTATAACAGGCGTATTCATCACTCGCTTCGACTCTCGCAAGAACATTAACAAAGCTGTAGAAGAAGAAGTACGCAAGCAATATGCAAATGTAATATTCAATACTCATATCAGAGACAACGTAAGTCTATCGGAGTGTCCAGGTGCCAACTGCTCAATATTTGATTATGATACAAAATCAAAGGGAGCACAAGACTACCTGAATCTTACAAGAGAAATTCTTGAAAGAAATAAGTAAATAAAACATATTGTAAACATTATTACTTTATTATTTAATTAATAATCAAATAGTTAACATTATGGCAAACAAGAATAAAGCAAACGCATTGGTTAGCAATTTAGGTATTGGGAAACAAAAAGTACAGATAGAATCCACCCCAGAAGCTTCTGAAACCGCAAAGGAATCCAGACCATCTGTAGAAGCTGGCTGCAAGGCTGGCGATACACGTACAACAATCATCATCAACAAAGATAGGCTTCAGAAGATCAAGTTCATAGCCCTGGCAGAAAGAAAGAGTATCAAAGAAATAATCGCAGAAGTTATCGATGAAAAGTTGGAAAAATGGGAAATAGAAAATGGCCCTATTCCGCTACATTAAATCAATAATATAACAAATGAAATTAAGATTAGCAAGAAAGATTTTGTCTAAAAATAATTCCAACAAAGCAAATTATTGGAATGGCTATACACATAGCTCTATTGAAAGTTTTATCTTCTTTTCAAAAAACGAGCGTGTTAAGAAAGCCTTAAGGACTGCTTGTAAGTTTTCAACTCCACCAGTTCCACTTCCAAGGCCAACAAACAACAAATAAACATATTGTAAACAATACATAAATATGACAAAAACAACGTCAAAAGACAATAAGCCCTTTTCCCTGTTCGATTTCTGCAAGAAACGAGCGGATAAAGTGCAGATATACGGAAAGGAAACACTTGACGAAGATGGAAATGTAATATCTTTCATCGATCAGGCATCCCTTATCACGCACTATCTCCAGCTTCGCAAGCACAACATAGCAATGCCGTATAAAGAACAGGCGGAAGGAATTTTAGATCTTTGGTACAACTTCATAAAGGAGAAGAACCACAGCTGCCATGCATTTGCAGAAGAATCAACCCCTGCAGCCATGCAAGCCTATCTCTTCCCAGACCTGTTTAATGCTCCGTTTCAAGCGCAACAGCTTCCTAAGTTTAAATTCATCGACCTCTTTGCTGGCATTGGCGGCTTTAGAATGGCGATGCAGAACCTAGGAGGAGAATGTGTATTCTCCTCAGAAATAGACGAACAGGCCAAGAAGACATACTACGCCAATTATGGTGATGTTCCCTTCGGGGATATTACAAAGGAAAGTACAAAGAACAAAATTCCTGAAGGCTTTGATGTTCTCTGTGCAGGTTTTCCATGTCAGGCTTTCTCGCTTGCAGGAAAACGTCTAGGTTTTGCTGACGAGACAAGAGGAACCCTTTTCTTTGATGTGGCTGAAATTCTAAGAAGATACCAACCAAAGGCTTTTTTCCTGGAAAATGTAAAGGGACTTGTTAGCCATGACAAGGGTCGCACCTTCAAGACCATCCTGAAGACTTTGGATGAGGTAGGTTATATAGTACCAGACCCAGAGATTGTGAACGCCATGTATTTCGGTGTTCCACAACACCGAGAGAGAATCTATATTGTAGGTTTTCGCAAGGATTTGGGTATCAGCAAAGAAGAGTTTACCTACCCAGAACAGAAAGAAGTTGCAAAAAAATGGATTGATGTAAGAGAGGAAAATCCTGTTCCTGCCAAGTATTATCTATCCACGACCTACATCGATACCCTTATCCGACACAAAGCTCGCCATGAGGCGAAAGGACATGGTTTCGGATACGACATCATTCCAGACGATGGTATAGCCCATGCCATTGTTGTAGGTGGAATGGGAAGAGAAAGCAACCTGGTGATAGACTTCCGACAGAAAGATCTCACCCCTACAACTAGAATAAAAGGAGAAGTCAACAAGCAGGGCTGGCGCAAGATGACTCCAAGAGAGTGGGCGAGACTACAAGGCTACCCAGACAATTTCAAGATTGTAGTAGCAGATGCTTCTGCCTACAAGCAATTCGGAAACAGCGTGGCAGTTCCTGCTATACAGGCAACAGCCAACAATTTACTTAAAGTATTAGAAGATCATGGCTATATCAGGAAATAAAGGAGAGTGGAGCGAGATTTACACACTCTTCAAACTTTTAGGTGAAGGAAAGGTTTATGCCGGCGACGCCGACATGAACAAAATAGATAATTTATACTACCCAATTCTTAACATCATTAGAGAAGAGGCGAAAAAGTATGAGTACAAACCATGCCCAGCCAAAAACATCGTAATAATAGATGAAAATGGCAACGAAAAGGCTCGCATTTCTATGGAACGTTTCCTCCAGGAGTCAAAAGCTCTATTCGGAGAAATCAAGGCTGGCAACAAACGAGCATTTGAGATACCTACAGCAGAAGCATTTATGAGCGAAATAGGTTGCACCAAACTCAAAGCACCTTCTAACGACAAAGCAGACATTCATATCGTGATTCACGATTTGCGCACCAACATGACTCCGTTGCTAGGATTCAGCATCAAGTCACAGCTTGGCCACGCTTCCACGCTTCTCAATGCAGGAGCTTCCACTAATATCACCTACAAAGTAGTGGGCAGCAACCTTACTGATGAAGATATTGACGATATAAATGATATCAAGGCACACCTTCCACGCATGAAAGCCATATTTGACAAAGGGTGCCACTTAGAGTTTCAGGACATCGACCATCCTACATTCAAGAACAATCTCTTGTTTATGGATTGCTGCATGCCTTTTTTTCTTGCAGACTGTCTCCTGGAGGATAGTAAGCCAGACGCATCTTCTTCTATCAAAGATTGTGTTGCAGAGGTAGCAAAGCGAAATCCTCTTCATTTTACGGGTAGCAAAATAGAGGAATTCTATGCGCACAAGATGAAAGTACTCCTAACAGATGCAGCTTTAGGTATGACTCCATCTAACGAATGGACAGGTAGATACGATGCAAATGGCGGCTACATTGTTGTAAAAAAAGACGGAGAAATAGTATGCTACCACTTCTACAACAGAAATGACATCGAAGATTATCTGTACAACAACACTCGCTTTGAGAGAGCCAGCAGAAGCCGCTACAATTTTGGTTCATTATACCGAAAAGAAAACGGTGATGTGCATATAAAGTTGAACTTGCAAATCAGATTTAAAAAATAAGTTTTAATTATGGATTTTTACAGTCTTGACAATTACACATATTCAGATTTAGAATATCTCATAAACAACGAGGTGGAAGAAAACATCCACCTCGATTATAAAGCTTCAGGTGCACTAAGTAAAGAAGACCCCAAACGAACAGAAATAACAAAGGATGTATCGGCATTTGCAAATTCCGATGGAGGCATCATAATTTACGGACTTAGCGAGAAAGACCATAAGCCAGGAGCATTGAGCTTTATTGACGGAAGCAAACTCACGAAAGAGTGGCTAGAAAACGTAATAACTCTTATTCAGCCAAGAATAGACGGACTAAAAATCTTTCCTATAAGAGTAGATAACGACCTAAGAAAATCGGTTTATATCGTCAAGATTCCCAGAAGTGAAAAAGCGCCTCATATGACAAAAGACAATAAATATTATAAGAGATTCAATTTCAAGTCTGAACCTATGGAGGATTTTGAAGTGAAAGACGTGATGTTTAGACACCATTCACCTTCACTAGAAATCATAGACGCATCACTTGACAAGGAAGAAAAAGATGACTGTTATAGTTTTTTCTTTAGATGTTGGATCCGAAATACAGGAAGAAAAATTAGTAAAGACTACAAGCTAAGCGCTTTCTTCTTTAATCTTCCAAATGGATCAATATGTAGTTATCAACCTGCAGAGTGCCAAGTGTTTCAAACGTCAATTTGCGAGCACTGTTTCAGAATATCTTCTCCTGGCAAAGAAACCATATTCCCTGGCGAAATTATAGAGATAGGTCATTACAACGTGGTTGTACCTAAAACATCCACCAACGACTTAAAAAAACTCTATATAAAACTGACACTTTGGTATGAGGATGGGAAAAAAGAAGAACTGATTACAGATGGAAAAGAAGATTCCGTCTTAAGAATCTCTGATCCTAAAGAAATAGAGGAGTATATAAAAAAAGACCACCCTGATTTCAATCTGACAGGTCTTGTTTAAAAAAATAACTTACACAAATATTATCATTGAAAAGAGTAGTATTACCGCTACCCTTTTCAATGATTCAAACATATTGTAAACATTATGCTTTTATGCCATTTTACATAAAAGCATCCCACCATTTTCGCACTGTCGGCCTAGTCAAGCCTGTCTCTCTAGAACACAGAGACTTATTCGTACATCCAGCATTTTCTTCTCTCCATTTCTTAATAATCTGGGCGCAGCGGCTATCTTCTGGAGACACAACAGAACCTTTTTTGCGGCCGTTACCTTCTCGCCAATTTTCATGATCCAAATCACGAGAGAAGCGAGCACGTTTCAAATGATCAGCCTGCTTTCTTTCCTTTCCTTTTTCATTTCGGCGATTTCTTTCAATATGAATCAATGTAGTCTTTTCGATTGCATCGATAGGCCACGTGTTGTAATTCTCATCATAAGCTCTCATTGCATCATCAACATCTTCTGTTGTGAAGTGATTATCCTCAACCTCTGTAAGAGCATCAAACTTGTCAACTAAGGAAAGTGCATCCGCATAGACTTCATCCCTTGGCACGTCACATTTTACCGCATAAACAACTAAAGTCATAATGCACCAGTAACGGTGATGCAGCATCACTTCGTCTTTAGATTCACGAAGTCTTCTCAGCCACCAATCATACACACTTCGTTTAACGTGCCATTTTTTGCCCACATGTCGCTTTTCCAACACTTTCGAAGTGTACCATTCCGTCCATCGCTCCTTGGCCTCAGAAAGCACTATTCCAGAAGGATTGTAAACAGGGCCATCTGTCAACTGTTTCAGTTCTTCCTTTGTCAGTCTCTTTGATTCTACAACATAATCATTTAGCTCAACGATGGAATAGAGTGTTGCCGTAGAGCTGTGAAACGCCCGGATTTTACAGCCAAATTTTGTAGTTGTGCCAGGAAGTCGGAAAGACTGCAGTACTCCCTGGTACTGTTTGTTTCGATCATCAGAGGTAAGGTCATTCCAAATTTTATCTGTCAAGCCCTTCTTAAGTTTGTTAAGAACTTCATGATTTCTCATATAAAGAGGACAAGGCTCCTTCAATAAGAAATATAGGTGCAGACCATGACCAGAACTAACCAGCAGGTTTGGTTTCGGAATCAAATCCAGCTCTATACAACGCATCAAACCGTTGAGCTGTTTAATTCCCACACCATCCAAATCAAAGGCCATTGCATACAAATATCGAGCATTGCGAGCTGTATTGTTTCTGCCCACATACGTTACTGGAGAGAGAATTGCTAGATCATTCTTTCCGAGCCGCAGGCTCTCTATATAATCAAGAGAATCACCACCATCATTTTTCAGCAAGATACGGTGTTTGTTAGCTTTACCTTGTTTAATGAAGACTATAGGGTTGTATCTCCAGCATAGATAACCAGAGTAATCTATCTTCTCTACCTTCTTTCGTTTCTGAGCAAGCCACAAAATGTATTCTGGGCTTCTTTCGTCTTCGAAAGGCTTTACTTCATTCTCTAGTTTCGTGTCTCTCTCAAATACGTACTCTATGAACTCTGATTGAGTAATCTCAACCAGATCTAATTTATCAAGTTGGGGAGCATTAATGATATACCTAAAATCCGCAAGCAATCTCAATGGCAATCTCAATTGCAGTAAAGAGCTTGA
>OIZF01001136.1_pt1 | contig 16379 bp, 11 predicted proteins | sample 1588471 | NCBI WGS metagenome assembly OIZF01 (sample SAMN03283279) | human gut metagenome | biome: human-associated habitat; material: feces | host: Homo sapiens | place: Peru | collected 2012
GCTTTTTTGTTAATTTATTGGTTAACAATTAAGAATGATCAACGTTGGATATTAAAATATCTATCGATAGATAATAAACTAGGCGACTCTTACTTTATTTTCCCTTTTTAATGGTCTTAATGACTTGGTATAAACTTATTAAGAGTTGGAATAAAGTTAATAGGTTTAACACTTTATTTCTCGAAATTTTTTGCTTATTTATACTCATTCTTTAGCACCCTCTATACTTTGGATAAAATTAGAATTCTCGCGTAGATATAAGAAAGAAATTTAATTAAATTAGCCCCCCCGTAACATTGATAGATGTAGCTGTTATATAACTAGCCTCATCTGAAGCCAGAAAAACATATGCTCCGGCTACTTCAGAGGGTTGCCCGGCTCTACCGAGGGGAGTATCCTTACCAAACGTAGGTATATTTTCTGCTAATTGTCCCCCTGCCACTTGCAACGGTGTCCAAATAGGACCTGGAGCAACACTATTGACACGAATGCCTCGCTGAGCTAATTGTTTTGCTAACCCAAACGTTGTATTTTTAATTGCAGCCTTAGTTCCTGCATAATCAATTAAATATGCTGAAGGATCTTCTGCTTGAATAGAGTTAGTTGTTATGATACTACTGCCGTTTGGCATATATTCCAATGCCTCCCTGACTAACCAAATTAAGCTGAAAACATTTGTAGTATAGGTATCTATCATCTGACCTGTAGATATAGTAGTGATATCTGTATTAGCTTGTTGCTTACCGGCTACTAATACTAAAGTATCTATCTTACCTAACGACAGTACAGTTTGTTTCACTAATTCTTTGTTAAATGCTTCGTCTTTCAAATCTCCGGGAACTAGTTCTACTTTACGACCCAAAGATTCAATAATTCGTCTAACATCTTGTGCATCACTTTCCTCTTCTGGAAGATAATTTAATACAAGATCAGCGCCTTCATTCGCATATGCTATAGCTACCGCCCTACCAATGCCTGAATCAGCACCAGTTATTAAGACTTTCTTTCCCCTAAGTCGATTACATCCGGCATAAGTTGTGGATCCGTCATCTGGTTGTGGCGACATTTTACTTTGTAAACCTGGCTCAGGCTGATGCTGTGTAGGAAATTTAAAATCATCATCATGTTGCATTTTAGTCATTATTAACTATCCTCCATGATCGAATACGTGCATTCACCTGTTACTTGAATGTAGACTATTAATTCAAAAGATTCTATCAACTAGCTATATAGGTAGATGATAGTAATTAAATTATAACACTTATAGAATATAAGCTTACACAAATGCCCAACATGGCCCATTTAATTCTAATTATGAAATATGAAGAGTTGTCAAATTAAATTGAAATTTTCGTATAGAGTGAGATGAAAAATAACTGGATGTAATGGTATATATGTCAGTGTCAACAAGCTAAAATAAAAAAGGCGATAATTTAATATCCCTGAACTAAACCCCGTAAGTTGGAGTAAATTTAACTTACGGGGTTTTGTTATGTTTTCAAAAGAAGTACAACTTGAAGAAATAAGCATGTATCTAAAGGGCGTGCGACCTAATCAGATCTGGAGGAAGTTTGGAATCAAAGGTGCCCCACCAGTCTTAACCGGCTAACCAACATTAAGATGCTTGGATTTGAAGGTTTGAATAATTCAAATCCAAGCAAGACAAACCATGCTTACTACTGTGAAATCAAGGTTATAAGATGGCGATCAGAACGCCGCGCTTCTCTACCAGTAACGGAAAATAAATTCCATTTGAGGAATGCTTCTCTAATATGGCAGTGAGAATGTGCTTTAGAGTCTGGTCGTCTAAAACCTGATAAACGAAGGCGGAAACGAACCATGAATAAGCAAGAACACGACAAGATCAAGAAGCTCGAAGAAGAGAATGAACTACTTCGGATTAAGGTAGCCTACTTGGAAAAACTCGAGGCCTTAGCTCAGGAAAAGAAGAAATTACAAACCAAGACAAAGCGGTAGTAATCACTGTGCTAAGGCAAGAATTGAAGTGCAAGTTGAAGCTGCTTCTTCAAGTGGCCGAGATGTCTAGCAGTAGTTATCATGACGCGTGCAAGCGTGCGTACAAGGAGTATCCACGTGAGTTAATTGATGCGATTATATCAATTCGTGATGATAACCCGGACTACGGTTACCGTCGTGTCACACAAGAGCTTCGTAATCGTGGCTTCAACACCAACCATAAGGTTGTGCTGAAAATTATGAAGATGAACGGGCTTCTCTGTACTGCTTTCAACCGTCTGACACGGAAGTACAATTCTTACGCCGGCACTGTCGGACATATCTCACCGAATCGTGTAAACCGTCGGTTCACAACGGATCGACCATATCAGAAGGTTCTCACTGACGTCACTGAAGTCCGTTGGGGATCAGGCACGATGGCTGAACGTGCTTATTTCACCGCCTATATTGATGTTTATAGTGGTGAGATTCTCACTTGGAATATCGATCTTCATCCAACTGTCGAGTTCGTCACAAAGCCATTAGATGAGCTTCTACAAAATAGGCCAGAATTGAATTATCGAATGACAATTCACTCTGACCAAGGTTTCCAATATCAAAATTATGAGTATGTATCACGGCTAAAGACTAACCGTGTGTTCCAAAGCATGAGTCGCAAAGCGACATGCCTAGATAACGCAATGGCTGAGAGTATCTTCCACATCTTGAAGGTAGGAACGGTACATAACAACCACTATCAAAGTTATGACGAATTAAAGTCCGCCATAACTAACTATGTCTATTACTACAACAATAAGCGGATAAAAACAAAACTGGCCGGAAGAACTCCGGTTCAATACCGAAATCTTTCCGACCAGTTAGCCGCTTAAACGTCACTCCAATTTTCGGGGTTCAGTTCACTCGAGGCTTTTTTCGTTTTTAATCTGCAAGCTGATAAATCTGTTTAAGTTAACATAAAAACCAATGAATAACCTGTCCAGCAGGGCAGTTGTATATATTTGTTGCAAAAAAATTGATATAAGTCCAATTTTGGACGCTTATTATATTTTTGTCCGATAACGGACATTTGATTAAAAATAGTGTTTTGATTGAAAGCCATCATCTTACATAATAAAGCCAATGAATAGAGGCCTTTTTAGACCTGGAATGGTAGGCGATGATATGAAGCTTTTCAAGAATAGGAACAGTCTTTGGTTTGTTTTTTGGGCTGTAATTTTGACACTAGCAGTAGTTTTCTTTCCGGACGAGTCCAGTCTGAAATCTGACCAATCAGTGCCGGACTCTTATCAGAGTGTACAGGCAGACAAATTGGCCAATCAATTTAGTGAAAAAGATAAGGGTGCGAAAACGGTCATTGCCGTATACACAAATGGTAATCAACCGTTGACCGATGTTCAAAATCAAGCAATTGATCAAACAGTCAAAAAGCTACGAGATAATGCGGCCGAATATAAAATTACTGGTGTGACGGATGCGGGAGATAGTTCCGAGGCGAAGTCACAGGTCGTTTCGAAGGATAAAACGACACGACTGGTACAGCTAACAGTGAAGTCAAACGATATTACGAAAATGAAAAAGGAACTGACGGCGGCAACTGCTACAAAACAAGTCAGGTCTTACATTACAGGTAGTGATATCTTGGACCAAGATTTCGGTGATGCTACCGGTAAGGGAATCGCCAAAACAGAATTAATCGCTGTTATTTTTATTTTTGTTGTGCTGATTTTTGTCTTTAAGTCACCAATCACACCGATTTTGTCACTAGCTACGGTTGGCGTGTCAGCGGTCGTTGGCATTAGTATCGTGTATAACATGGTTAAATATTGGGGATTGTCATACTCGGATTTAACGGAAGCGTTTATTATTATTGTCCTTTTTGGGATTGGAACCGATTATAATATTTTGCTATATAATGAGTTCCGATCAGGTCTCGTGCGTGGACTGGACAAGTTTGCGGCATCAAAAGAGGCCATTCGAGTTGGTGGCCGCATCATTTTGTACGCCGGCGTATCGGTGTTGATTGGTATGGGAACGCTCTATTTTGCTGACTTTTACCTTTATAAGTCGGCATTTGGTATTGCTATCAGTGTGGCGGTCTTGTTGATGGTGCTGTTAACGTTAAACCCATTCTTTATGACGACATTTGGTTCGTTTATGTTCTGGCCAACCAAGTCGTTTAACGTTGAGGGTGAAAGTCGCTTCTGGCAATTCCTTACCAAAACGGCTTTGGCACGTCCTGTAATCGCACTCGGGACACTTCTAATTATCTTGGTGCCGATTGCATTACAAAGTCACGGTGATTTAAATTACGATAGTGCGGTTGAGGTGAGTGACAAGACGCCATCGAAGCAAGGATATAATTTGATTCAGTCTCATTTCTCGAAGGGGATGGCTGCCTCGACGACGATTTACTTAAAGTCAAATACAACATTAGATAATCAAGATGACCTTCGGGTAATTGATCAAGTTACGCAAAATCTTAAGTCAATTAAGAGCGTAGAAAAAGTAATGTCCGTAACCCAACCAGTTGGTGAAAAAATCAAAGCGCTATACGTTAAGCAACAATTATCAGACGTGACTTCTGGACTTGGTTCGGCCACAAATGGCTTATCACAAATTAAGTCTGGTTTGCATTCAGCGAAGACGGAAATTGATGGTTCTGACATGAGTGGTACTGTGAAATCAGCCACAGAGTTGTCAGATGGGTCAAAGGAAGTGGCTGCTGGTGCAGCATCGTTGCAATCAGGTATTGGCCAGATTACAACGGGCATTAATCAATTGCAGAGTCAGTTGACAGCAGGGACGGCCGATGGCGAACAGATTACACAGTTAGCAGCGGCTTTGCCTGAATTAAACCAGGCGATTAACCAATTAAATGAACAAGTTAATCTGACCAATAATCAACAGGACGCAGATGTGACTGATCACCTAACGAAGATTGGTTCAGCGGCAAACGAGATTGGCAATCAACTCGGTAGCGTTAACGAGGCGTTGCAAAACGTGAGTGAAGACAGCGACTTTGACGCGCAGTCACTGCTTGATGAAATGAAGCAAGCAGGCATTGAAATGACGGCCGAACAACAGGCTGCTGTTAAGCAATCGATTGATGACAAGCTGGCAAAGCAGCAAGCTGAAATGGCTGCTGTGCAGAAACAAGTGACAGCATCTTTGACGGCTATTGGTGAACAGGCACAGCAAATTGGCGCTACGGATCAAGCATTGGCAAGTCAGCTAACATCATTAAATGAAACAACTAGCCAACTACAAACAGCGGTTGCCCAATTGACGCAAGCATCAAATCAGCTGTTACCAACGTCGGCAAGTGTGATTCAACAATTATCAGGGGGAATGGATCAACTTAAGTCAGGGACAACACAATTGACCATGGCGTTGAATGAAGTTGATTCGCAAACTGGACAATTGACAGCCGGCGCACAACAAGTTGCTAACGGCAACTCGCAATTTGCGGCTGGGTTTACTGGCCTTGCTGGTCAAATGAAGACATTGTCAGAGGGATTGGCTAGCGCTGATGGTGGACTAGGTGAAGTTAGTGCCGGCACGAATGACGTGAACAAGTACGTGAAGGAGCTCAAGCAGTCATCATCATCAGAGATGTTTTACGTACCAAATGATATGATTCATGGTGAGGACTTTAAGTCGTCATTAGACACATACCTATCGGATAATCGTAAGATGACGTCAATTACAGTGTACTTGAAGGGTGATCCAAGTACGGTACATGCGACAAAGCAAATTGATAATATCAAAGCTGTATTAACGGCCACTTTGGCTGGTACGGATTTGAAAGATGCTACCTTCGCAATTGGTGGTACGACATCGTCAACCAAAGATTTGAATGATTTAGCAACGAAAGACTTTGTTAAAACAGCGGCCATCATGCTGATGGGAATCTTAATTGCGTTATTGTTCGTCACACGTTCATTCTGGCAGTCAATTGCTATCGAAGGGACGTTAGTGTTGGCGTACTATGCCGCATTGAACATTGTGCACTGGGTGACGTCGTCTTTGCTAGGCCAAGATAGTTTGACTTGGAATACACCCTTCTTCTCATTCATCATGTTAATAGCATTGGGTGTTGATTACACCATTTTCTTGATGTTGAAGTACCGCGACGAATTAGCAGCTCATAAGGATGCCCGCGTAGGGGTAAAGGCTAGCCTAATCAAGTCGGTTGCGATGATTGGGACGGTTGTTATATCTGCCGCAGTTATTTTGGGCGGGACTTTTGCCGCGTTGATTCCGTCAGGTGTTCTAACGCTAATTCAAGTTGCCCTTGTTGTGATTGTTGGCTTGGTATTGCTAGTTATCTTAATTCCTTTGGTGTTGCCAGCGGTTATTAGTTTGACGCAGGGTAACACAGCGGAATAAGTGTTTTTAAAAATTGAAATGGGGGGATAGTCATGGAAATTAAGCCATTGCAGCGAAAAGACTTTGGGAAGATTCAACGATTTGCGATCACGGGGATGCATTTGTCACGGTACACATCAAATCGTTTCGAGTTATATTTTTACGCCAAATATTTTTGGTATTTAGAGTTGTTACGTGCAACGCGAATCTACGCAGCTTATGAAGGGGATGAGTTTGCCGGCGTGCTTTTGTTAGATATTGATGGGGAACAGAAAGCATATCGTAGTTGGTGGGCTCAAAAATTCGTTGCGTTGATGGAGTGGATCATGCAACGCGGATATGCGGATACATCTGACCAGTACGGTAGTGCTAATGATGAAATGTTAGTAAACTATAAGCAACGGCAACATGTTGATGGCGAGTTGAATTTCTTTTTGGTCAATACAGAGATTGTTGGCCGAGGAATCGGAACACAACTGCTAATTGCGGCAGAAAAAGATTTGGAGAACAAACACATCTATTTATTCACGGATGATGGTTCAACTTACCAATTCTATGACAAGCGTGGCTTTGAACGGGTAGGAGAAAAACAAATTTCGCTACCCGTTAACGGCGAAGATGTTGCATTAACGGCGATGTTGTACGCAAAACAATACTGATAAAAACAAGGCTGGGACAAACGTATCTGTCCCAGCCTTGTTTTAGTATTCTTCAAAGATTGTCGTCAAGATTGAAATGATGACTTGCTTATCTGTTTGGGCACCACCCTGCAACCATTGATTAACCACCCCAATTGTCCCGGTTACGGAGTAGGTTACACCGTAGTAATCAGTCGGGTTATTACGATCAAGGTGTTCTAGTAACAAAATTTTTTCAATGAAGATAGGTATCATTCGACCGAATAAATCAGTGTTTTGTGATTGCGTTAAAACAACAAATGCGTGTTTGTGATTATCTATGTAACTAACTAAGTTGCTTACTAACAGAGAAAAACTGTCTTAGGACAAATCGGGATAATCCGCAGTTATTTGATTTACCAAGCCGGCTAGTAACTCATTGACGGTTTGGTCGTATAAATCGAATACGTCATCAAAATGGACGTAAAAGGTGCTTCTAGAGACATTCGCAATGTCCACGATTGATTTAATCGTAATTTTGTTTAGCGGCGTTGTTGGTAATAATGAAAGTAGAGCGTCTGACAAGGCGTCCCGTGTTTTTTTAATGCGACGATCGATGATCATAGATAAACCTCCTTTCATAAAATAGACACATGTCCACTATTAGACGATTGTATCATGCGTGGACGGAACGGGCCTTAACATAACAATAATTGAGAAAGATTTTTCCGGCAGGGTAGTAGATATCAGGCGACGACAAGAGTTAGATGTAGCCAAAGGATTCGTGGTTTCGTGGGGCGAATTAATAAATTTAAACTGGTCTTATCTAACCGAATGACAGAAACGAACAATTTCGAGATGTCTGTAAGCATATTGCTATTACTTTGTTTTGTCATTAATGAGAAGTGAAAGTTTTTGCGGTTTTCTCAAAAAGTTAGATAATTGTGCCACCAAGTCAGAAGGTACCTACATTTGCGGGTCAAAATGGACCGTAAATGGGACGTTCCTTTTCATTTGACACCTTGCTTTTTCGTGCTACACACTATAGACTTATAAATTGTAAGTGAAATGTAGTACAAATCAGTTAGGAGATTTTAATCATGACAAAGTACGGTGTAATTGTAGGATCAACTCGTAAGAACTCATACTCACTTGGTGTAGCGGAGGCCCTTGTTGCTGGTTTGCCAGCCGATGCAGAAGTTTCATACTTCGACATCGCAACGTTGCCTTTGTACAACCAAGACCTTGATGCTAACTCTCCTAAGGAATATGAAGACTTCCGTGCGTGGGTTTCTGCACAAGATGCCTTTATCATGGTAACGCCTGAACACAACCGTTCAGTGCCAGCTGCATTGAAGAACGCTTTGGACATTGCTTCACGTCCATGGGGACAAAACGTCTGGGCTGGAAAGCCAGTTTTGCCTGCCTCACAATCAATCGCCGGTCTTGGTGGTGTTGTAGCGCACCACGTGTTGCGTAACTCTTTGGACTTCTTGGACATGGCTATCATGCACCAACCAGAGCTTTACATTGGTAACACGGCCGAATTGGCAAACGAAGGTGGAAAGATCACTAACGAAGGAACGAAGTCATTCCTTGCTGGTGTAGCTGACCAATACAACACGTTTCTTTTGAAGCACTTGGGATAATAACTATTATGAAAATGACGACTAGTTTAACGACTAGTCGTCATTTTTGTATATGTAAGGGTTATCATTTAACATTTGACTGAAATAAGCGTACGCTTAACGTATCCACCGGCTACGAAAGGAAGTGCACTTATGGACGCAATGGAGAAGTCACAACGGATCGAAAATTGGTTGAAAGAAAACGGGTCTGTGCAAGTCGCAGTTTCAGAGTACATGGCGTCGAATCCGCCAATGTCAGTTAGTCGCTTTTTGGCGACGAATGACTGTTCTAACAAGCCTGAAACAGGCTTGGAAGGTATTTTGTTGCCAAACGGCTTGTATTACGATTTGCGTGGTTCTCACAGTATGATGATGAATGTGCTAGCTGCACAGACGCTTGATACGACAATTGAGAACTACATGAAGTCAGTACCCAAGGTTTGTTATACCGCAATGACGGCTTATGCAATGAAAATTACAGGTGCCGTCATGTTACACAATAATGTACAACAATATGCTGATGAACTAACGCAGGCACAAAAGGATGCGCTATTGCAGTTGGAATCAGCAAATAAATTAGTAGTTAATCTCCAGCCAGTCCGGATGCCGGCGCGTATCAAGGTGCACTATCCAAAGCTGGTTGAACGGCAACAGGCAGTGCTTGCGGCTAACTAGAGAAAGAGAAACGTTCTGGCAGATGCCGGAACGTTTTTTAATAGAATTTTGCTTATTTAAAGTTTGGCGGTAGAATGAATTGTGAAGTTGTACACACGGAGGAGCGTAATGACAAAACATGATCATCATCATGATATGAGCATGCATGAGCATAGCGAACATCAGATGAATATGAGCGAAAAACATATGGACATGGATATGCCAATGGCGCATCATGACATGGACCACATGGACCACATGGACCACATGGACCACATGGACCACATGGACCACATGAATCATGATGACATGATGATGCACGGTGGCCACATGATGCATATGGGGAATATGAATCGAAAGCTGATTGTATCCTTAATCTTGACGGTGCCAATTATCCTACTGTCACCAATGATGGGGATGAAGATGCCGTTTACGATTACCGGCATTCCGGGTCAAAACTGGCTGGTACTGTTGCTGGGGTCAATTCTATTTTTCTACGGTGGTACGCCATTCTTTAACGGTGCCCGTGGCGAATTGCAGAGTCGCAAGCCGGCAATGATGACGTTGATTACAATGGGCATTGTGGTGGCTTACGTTTACAGTTTGTACGCCACGATTATGAACGCCTTGCATCCTGAAGCCATGGTGATGGATTTCTTCTGGGAGTTGGCAACGTTGATCGACATTATGTTGATTGGTCACATCATCGAGATGAACGCGGTGATGAAGGCTGGTTCTGCCGTTGATGGTCTGGCAGCGTTGGTGCCTAAGATGGCACACCGTCGTCATCATGGTGACCACTTCATGGATGTCGCGATTTCAGATTTGGCATTAGGCGATGTATTGCTAGTCAAAGAAAATGAACGTGTGCCAGTTGATGGGCGTGTCTTAACGGGGATGCCAACGTTGGATGAATCACTACTAACAGGTGAATCAACCGGCGTCATGAAGCACGAAGGCGACCACGTTGTTGGTGGCTCGCTAAATGGTGGGGCCTCATTCACGATGACGGTGGCGCATCGTTCTGATGATGGGTTCTTGGCCCAAGTCCAGCACTTGGTTGCCAATGCCCAACAAAATCAATCACACGCGGAGACGCTGGCTGACCGAGTGGCTGGCTGGTTGTTCTACGCTGCGATGATTGTTGGTATTTTGGCCTTTGTGATTTGGACAGCCATCCACGGCTTTGCTTACGCTTTGCCAATCGCGGTGACGGTGTTTATTATTGCCTGTCCACACGCACTTGGCCTGGCCATTCCATTGGTTGTTGCGCGTTTGACAGGCTTGGCTGCCCAAAATGGTTTGCTAATCCAAAACCGCGCTGCCTTGGAACGCGTGAATGATTTGCGTTACGTGCTGATGGATAAGACAGGAACGCTGACGGAAGGTGATTTTAAGGTGCAAACCGTTAACACTTTGGCTGACGGTTGGACGTCAGATGATGTGTTGCGTTATGCAGCAGCCCTTGAACAAGGTAGCTCACACCCGTTGGCAACTGGTATTTTGAAGGCAGCCCATGAATTGGACGTGCCAATGGTGATGCATCAAACGGCGACAGCTGGTGAAGGTGTTTCTGGTATGATTGGCGATGCGCACTATCGTTTGGTATCACCAACAACGTTGCCTGAAACTCTCGATCAGCAAGTTCGAGACCTAATCGTGAAGGCGACGGCAACAGGTGAGACGGTCAGTGTCTTGTTGAAGCATGATGAACCACTTGGTATTATCGGCTTGTCAGATGCGATTAAGTCAGATGCAAAGGCATTCATCGCCAACTTACAGGCGCAAAATATCACACCGGTAATGTTGACTGGTGATAATGAAAAAGCAGCCCAACGCGTGGCTGCAACCTTAGGTATTCACGAAGTCCGCGCTGACCTGAAGCCGGCTGACAAGATTGCGTTGGTCAAGACGTACCAAGCCAACGGTGCGGTGATGATGATTGGTGATGGTGTTAATGACTCACCTGCATTAGCCCAAGCTGACTTAGGTGTGGCAATCGGTGCCGGAACTGATGTCGCGATTAATGCATCGGATGTGGTGCTGGTGGATTCAAAGCTCGCTGATGTAACGACGTTGCTTGAACTAGCGCGTCAAGCAAAACGCAAGATGACCCAAAACCTTTGGTGGGGAGCGGGGTACAACCTAATTGCAATTCCATTGGCGGCAGGTATTCTCATTCCGGTCGGCTTTAAGCTGGATCCAATGGTTGGTGCCATTCTGATGTCACTCTCAACTATTATTGTGGCGATTAATGCCATGACGCTAAAACTAAAGAAGTAAACAAAAACGGCGAAGCATATCTGCTCCGCCGTTTTTTGATGAAGTTGTTTTTAACCCCCACACGGCTCTCTCTAAAAAGCCATGGTGCTGTGTCGACTAATCTCTATTGAGAAAGGGAAAGAGAGATGATAGAAATTAGTGACGGGTTAGCACGTGATTTATTATGCCAGTTAATAGGGGACTGCGGTAGAAAAGTGCCTGAGGTGGGAAGATTTTTGATTTTTCAATCGTTTTAGTGGGTTTACGCAACAAAAAAACACGCGCCAGGGGGGACGCGTGTTTTTTAAGAAGATTTGGCTAGCAGGCAAAAGAATCTAAGGGGGAGGGGGAACCAGCTAGTCGGGGATCTTCAAATTATGCTAGGGATAAGTCAGGGCGCATATCTGCGCTTCTGAATGATTATAGTATGCTGCAAATTTGAGCCGTTAACTAAAAAGTGCCAAATATGAGTCAAATTAACGTGATTTTTTATTTTGGGACCTAAAACCCGCTATGTAGCTTACAAAATGTTAGAATAATAAGTCGAATAAAACGAAAGCAGGTGAACAAGATGGAAGCAAAGGCAAAGTATGTCGGATTGATTACGGCGGCCATCCTGCTCTCAACGTTTATGTCAGCTATTGAGGGAACCGTTATCTCAACAGCTATGCCAACAATCATTGGATCGTTGCACGGCATCAAGTTGATGAGCTGGGTATTCAGTATTTATATGTTGATGACTGCTGTAGCAACACCAATCTATGGTAAGTTGTCAGATTTGATTGGTCGTAAGCCGGCAATGCTATCAGGGCTCATTATTTTCTTGATTGGGTCAATGATGAGTGGTGTGTCGGATAGCATGGGAACTTTGATTTTCTGGCGTGCTATTCAAGGAATCGGTGCCGGTGGTATCATGCCAGTTGCCTTTACCATCTTGGCCGACCTTTACCCAATTGAAAAGCGTGCCTCAATCATGGGCTTGAACTCGACAGCATGGGGTGTCGCCTCAATGGTCGGACCGCTAGTTGGTGGCTATTTGGTTCAAAACTTATCATGGCACTGGGTATTCTTTATTAATTTGCCAATTGGCATTATCACAATTGCTATTTTAATTTTCTTCTATAAAGATACCTTTGAAAAGCGCCAAGCAATTATTGACTACCCAGGTGTCCTTTGGATGTCAGTCTTTATCGTTGGCTTGTTGCTTGGTTTGCAAATGATTTCAGAAGCGAACTGGTTGTTGATGGTGATTTTCTTTGTCGCTTCAGTACTTGGTTTGGTCTTGTTTATCAAGCGCGAGCGTAAGGCACCGGAACCATTGATTGATTTGAAGATGTTTAAGTCCGTTGATTTCACGGCTGCCAACACAATTGCTGGTTTGACGGCTGGATTCATCATTGCTTACAACATTTACTTGCCAACGTGGATGCAAGCACTTGGCGGTATGAAGCCATCAGTTGCCGGATTCGTTGTGACGCCAAGTTCAGTTGTTTGGATGTTTGGTGCCGTGATTGCTGGCCGTGTCTTGGCTAAGCACAGTGCGCAATATCTCTTTAAGTTTAGTTTGTTTGTCGGTATGCTTTACGCCATTATGTTGGCTGTGATGCCAGGGGATGCACCGTTCGTGTTGTTCCTCGCCACTGGATTAATTTTCGGTTTGACGATGGGGTCAACGATTACGGCCTCAACGGTGATGGCCCAACAAACAGTTGAACCAAGTCAAATTGGGATGGCCACATCATTTAATAACTTGGCCCGTGCCATGGTTCAAACAATGATGACAACGGTATATGGTGTTGTGCTTAATGTGTCTATGTCGATTGCTTTGCAGTCACACCACAACTTGCACTTCGCTGAGTTGAATCAATTGATTGATCCAAACACAGCAAAGAACTTGCCAGCTAGTCACATTGCACCATTGCGTGACATCATGACGTTTGGTTTGCACAACATCTACTGGGTTGGTGCCTTGTTGATGTTGGGGGCTGTCTTGACGAATGTCTGGGCAACGCGCCAGTTGAAAAAGTAAAATTAAATTGCTTCAACAAAAGTGTTGACATTTAATAGGCAAATGCGTATTATATTACATGTGGTTGCGATAAGTAACTTACATGTTTTGGAGGATTACCCAAGTCTGGCTGAAGGGAACGGTCTTGAAAACCGTCAGGTCGTGAAAGCGGCGCGTGGGTTCGAATCCCACATCCTCCTTTGACATCTCGGATGTCGACAATTTAATTTTATTATCGCGGGATGGAGCAGTCTGGTAGCTCGTCGGGCCCATAACCCGAAGGTCGTAGGTTCAAATCCTGCTCCCGCAATTGGTCGCATGGTCTAGTTGGTTAGGACGCCTGCCTGTCACGCAGGAGATCGCGGGTTCGAGCCCCGCTGTGACCGTTTAGTATGAAGGTACTAAGATGGCTCTGTAGCTCAGTTGGTAGAGCATACGATTGAAGCTCGTAGTGTCGGCGGTTCGATTCCGTCCAGCGCCATGGATACGGAAAGTATCAAGTAAAGCTTTGCGAATGTAGTTCAATGGTAGAATTCCAGCCTTCCAAGCTGGCTATGCGGGTTCGATTCCCGTCATTCGCTTTATGTTTAGGAATAGACATAAGAGGGGCCTGTAGCTCAGTTGGTTAGAGCACTGTGTTGATAACGCAGGGGTCACAGGTTCGAGTCCTGTCAGGCCCATCAGTGAGAGAGTTAGCGTTGGCTAGCTCTTTTTTCTTGTCGTAAAATAGTTAATCGAAGTTTTGTGCAACAAATTTCTGAAAGTTTCATGATGTGTAACTTTTTTAAAAATTTCACTAAGTTTATTGATCCATTAAAATTTAATTAGCTTTCTAAACACGATATACTTGACTTTTTATGAGATGATTAAAAAAATTTTGCGTACTTTGTGAAAAAGTGGTATTCTTAATGCAACTGTTTTCGTTTACAATGTTTTCATGCAAGCGCACGGTGTCAAATTGAACGGAGTTTTTTAAACATGGATGGCGCTAAGACCGTTCTGCGTTTATCACCGTCACCAACCTAGCTGTTTTGCTTGGTTTGAATTGTCGTGATGATAAACAAAGGAACGGGAAATGGAAGAGAAGTTATTTAATAAGGGATTTATTGCAATTACAAGCATTAATTTTATTGTCTATCTTGTATACTACTTAATGATGGTCATTATTGCGGTGATTGCACATGAACAACTACATGCATCGTTTGGCCAGGCGGGGGTGGCCTCAGGTATTTATATTATTGGGACGTTGGTGGCGCGACTGATTGTCGGTAAGGAGTTAGAGTTAGTTGGTCGTCGCCAGATTGCGCGTTGGGGGGCTATATTTTACCTAGTGACAACGATTGCCTATCTGGTTGTGCCAAATATTTTGGTGTTGGATACCGTGCGCTTGTTGAACGGTTTTGCCTACGGGATGACGTCAACAGCTTTGAATGCCATTGTCACGGATTTTATTCCGGATAATCGCCGTGGTGAAGGCATTAACTATTATGGCTTAAGTACCAGTTTGGCAGCGGCGATTGGGCCATTTGTGGGATTGATATTGCTAAATGCGACGAGTTTTCACTTTATTGTGCTTTTGTCAGTCGCACTCATTGCTTTATCGATGGTGGCGTTGTTTATGATTAAAATTACGAACGTGACATTGACAGATGAGCATCGACAAGCATTAAAGTCTTGGAACATTTCTAGTTTTATCGAATATAAAGTTGGTTTAATTGCGTTTATTGGTTTTTTGATGGGCTTGGCGTATTCAAGTGTTTTGGCCTTCTTGGCATCTTATGCAGAAAGTTTAAATTTGGTCGCTGTGAGTTCTTTCTTCTTTGTGGTCTATGCAGGTATTGTCACGATCACACGGCCGATGTCTGGACGTATTTTTGATCGTTTTGGTGAAAATATGGTCATGTATCCGAGTTATCTTTTCCTAACTGCTGGCCTGATTATTTTAGGCTTAACCCATCAGGGTATGACGTTACTATTATCTGGTGCCTTTATTGGGTTAGGGTATGGTACATTTATGTCAAATGGTCAAGCAGTTACTTTGAAGTTGGTGTCAGCACGGCGGATTGGGATTGCCTTGTCGACTTACTTTATCGGTTTAGATTTAGGTTTGGGTGTTGGGCCTTATGCCTTTGGGGCCTTACATGCGTATGTGCCATTTAGAGATTTATATTTAATTGCAGCGATTATCCCGGTTATTTCGGCAATTTTGTATTGTTTGTTTTATCGGCCTGCGAAGCAACATTTAACAGCCGATGGCTTAGTGAATTAAATCAAAAAGCACTGTTTCACGTGAAACAGTGCTTTTTTATAGCTGCCAATCATCAAGAGAGGCCACTTCGTAGGTTGGTTTTTGTGTGACATGGGCGATTTGTTCAGGGGTTGAAACGCCAGAATAAACCAGTAAGGTATCGATCCCGTTATTGATGCCGGCAAGAATGTCTGTTTGATAGTTGTCACCAACCATGAGGACATCTTCTTTAGCGACGCCTAGTCGTTGGCAAGCACCAGTCATAATTGGTGCTTCGGGCTTGGCAATAATAATTGGCGCGGTTTGTGTCGCCGTTTGCAGTGCGCTGACCAACGTGCCAGCACCAGGGAGCATCCCTGCTTCGGTTGGCAAATTCGTGTCCTGATTCGTTGCAATAAACAGTGCACCCGCTTGGATGGCCAAAGTGGCTTGAACCAATTTGTCATAAGTAAATTGGCGATCTAAGCCCATGACGACCACATCAGCCTGATGATCATCGACAAGCGTATAGCCAGCGGCCTGGATGGCTGTTGTCAAACCAGCTTCGCCGATGACAAAAATTTTGGCTTGATCTGACACGTGGGTTTTGAGATAATCTACTGTTGCCATTGCACTGG
>OIZF01001139.1_pt1 | contig 16351 bp, 14 predicted proteins | sample 1588471 | NCBI WGS metagenome assembly OIZF01 (sample SAMN03283279) | human gut metagenome | biome: human-associated habitat; material: feces | host: Homo sapiens | place: Peru | collected 2012
GCACGTTGAAATCAACGCGTACGATTGCCTTGTGACCGGCAAAGTTAAAATCTTCGATTTTCATTTTACCTAACGTTTTTATTATTAGTTATTTAATTTCTCTCTATATTATGAATAGAATGTTCTTTGTTGTAATCTGTCTCGTTCGTTCTGTCTGTTTATTGTTCTCCATGACAATGATGAACAGGACTTGTGTTTTAGACTTTGTGCCAACTGTCGTGGGTGTTGCCTTTTAGGCGTTTTACTCATTTGAAGTCGACTCTGCTGAAACTGTAGGCAAAGGTATGAAAAATAACTGAATGTTGCAAATTTTGGTGTTCTTTTAAGGATTTTTTTTATCGAAGAGGCTGGTAATGTAATATCGGCTTTGCAAAATGTAACCTTTTGATGTGAAAGTGTGGCGAATATTTGGCGAAAGTGAAAAAATAATGTACCTTTGTCCTTGATTTTAATACTCATCAGAATATGGCAAAAGACAAGATAGCTTATGTTTGCAGCAACTGTGGTCAGGAGTCGTCGAAATGGATAGGCAAGTGCCCGAGTTGTGGACAATGGAATACGTTCAAGGAGATTCGTATAGCCAATGATACGGGCTCCCAGGCTGCCCGCAACGCTGGCATGAGCATGCGGCATGGAGGTGCTGCCACGATGTTTGGCGGCAATCACAGCGATGGGGGAGCAAGGCCTGTACGTCTGCGCGATATTTCTGCTCATGATGAGCCGCGCATTGATATGCACGATGGTGAGCTGAACCGTGTGCTGGGTGGAGGACTGGTTCCTGGCAGTATCACGCTCCTGGGCGGTGAGCCGGGCATCGGAAAGAGTACACTCACACTTCAGACCATTCTTCATCTGCCCGACATGAAAGTGATGTATGTGAGCGGCGAGGAGAGTGCCCATCAGATTAAACTGCGTGCTGACCGACTGGCTTCTGCATCGGTGGGCGATGAGAGTGCTGATGGCAGGGCCTCGCTCGACAATGTGTCTATTCTTTGCGAGACATCGTTGGAGAAAATCTTCACGCATATACAGGAACAGGCTCCCGGACTGGTGGTAATAGACTCCATACAGACGATTGCCACCGACGAGGTGGAGAGCTCGCCAGGCAGTATCTCACAGGTGCGTGAGTGCGCAGCTGCCTTGTTGAGGTTTGCCAAGACCAGCGGCATTCCTGTCATCCTTATCGGACATATAAATAAGGAGGGAACCTTGGCCGGACCGAAGATTCTGGAACATATTGTCGACACGGTGGTTCAGTTTGAGGGCGACCAGCATTATATGTATCGCATCCTGCGAAGTATCAAAAACCGATTCGGAAGTACCTCAGAGTTAGGTATCTACGAGATGCAGCAGGGTGGACTCCGACAGGTGAGCAATCCTTCGGAGCTCTTGCTTACCGACGATCATGACGGTTTGTCGGGAGTGGCAATCAGCAGTGCCATCGAGGGTGTCCGTCCTTTCCTGGTCGAGACACAGGCGCTTGTATCTACCGCAGCCTATGGCACACCACAGCGCTCGGCTACGGGTTTCGACCAGCGTCGGCTCAACATGCTCTTGGCTGTGCTCGAGAAGAGGGTAGGCTTCAAACTGATGCAGAAGGACGTGTTCCTGAACATAGCAGGCGGACTGCGTGTCACAGACCTGGCGATGGATCTCAGTGTGATAGCCGCCGTATTGAGCAGTAATGTGGACACGCCTATCGAGGCTGGCTGGTGTATGGCTGGCGAAGTAGGTTTGAGTGGTGAGGTTCGTCCGGTGAGCCGCATCGAGCAGCGCATCGCCGAAGCCGAGAAGTTGGGCTTTCATGACATCATCATTCCCCGTTACAACTATCATTCGCTCGACAGGTCGAAGTACAGCATCACCATCCATTCTGTGAGGAAGGTGGAAGAGGCGCTCCGCTGTCTGTTCGGATAAGTGTGCACGAAGATTTCGTGGATTACGCAGATTTTGCTAATATTGGATTGCAATATAATTTTATAAATAATAAATTCAAATAAAAAATGAAGGATTCTGTAATCATTGTGAGCGGCGGTATGGACAGTATCACGCTGCTCTACGATAAAAAGGACGAGATAGCCTTGGGTATCAGTTTCAACTATGGCAGCAACCATAACGAGCGTGAGATTCCTTATGCCAAGATGCACTGTGAGCGTTTGGGCATCAAGCACATCACCATCGACTTGGGTTTCATGCATCAGTATTTCAAAAGCTCGCTCTTAGAAGGCGCCGATGCTATTCCAGAAGGACATTATGCCGACGAGAACATGAAGTCGACGGTGGTGCCTTTCCGCAACGGCATCATGCTGAGCATTGCCATCGGCATAGCTGAGAGCAACAACCTGAAGAAGGTGCTGATAGCCAATCATGGAGGTGACCACACTATTTATCCCGACTGCCGTCCGGAGTTTATCTCTGCCATCGACCAGGCTGCACAGGCAGGAACCTTTGTCGATGTGCATGTGTCAGCTCCTTATACCAACATCACCAAGTCGGACATTGCCCGTATTGGCAAGCGGTTGGGAATAGACTACACCGAGACATGGAGTTGCTATAAGGGTGGCGAGAAGCATTGCGGCAAGTGCGGTACGTGTGTAGAGCGCAAGGAGGCTCTTGCCGAAGCCGGCATCGAGGACAAGACCGAATACCTGGAATAAAAAAAAAGAAGTTAGCTTCATGACGAGTGAAGCTAACTTCATTTTGTTTTTATATCCTTTTGTTTTTATATCCCTTTTTGTTTGTCTTGCCTTTTAAGCAGAGTGAGGATAGAGAGATTTATCAGTCTTTCGATACAGCCTGCAGGCGTGCGATGTATTTGCCCAGGATGTCGAACTCGATGTTGACAATGGTTCCCACTTCTATGTTGCAGAAGTTGGTGTGGTCGTGAGTATAGGGAATGATAGCCACGGTGAAGGTGTTGTCGGTAGGCTCACAGACAGTGAGCGACACACCATTGACAGTGACCGAACCCTTGTCGACAGTGAAGTAGCCCTTGCGAGCCATCTCGCGGTCGAGTCTGTATTCGAAAGTATAGTAGGTGGAACCATCAGCATCACGTTTGTCAATACAGGTGGCAGTCTGGTCTACGTGTCCCTGTACGATGTGTCCGTCGAGCCTGCCGTTGAGCATCATAGAACGTTCCACATTCACCTTGTCTCCCTCTTTCAGCAGTCCGAGGTTGGAACGGTCGAGTGTTTCCTTCATGGCAGTAACTGTATAGGTGTTGCCTTCTAAAGCCACGACTGTGAGGCATACTCCATTGTGCGCCACACTCTGGTCGATACTCAACTCGCCAGCAAACGGGCATTCCAGTGTAAGGTCGATATTCTCCTTGTCCCTTTTCACAGCCACGACAGTAGCCATGTTTTCTATGATTCCGCTAAACATGATGTGATATTCGTATGAATTTAAAATGTTGATGAATGTTTTCTATGATGTAGAATATTGTTCAAAGAATGATGAGAGTATTCAATGACAAAGTTCTAAGAATAAAAAGAAAAGGGTCGCCCGATGATGTGATGAAACTCCGAACTTAGCAATAAGTTTGAGAGCCCCCCGCTTTTGTAATCCACCGGCTTTGCAGCTTCACCGAACGAAGTCCGGCTTATTGTGGCCCGCCATAGGCAAGAGAAGTCTTCTCGGTTTCATAATTTGTAATGTGATGAGTATCCCAATCTAACCGAAACGACCCTTATGTATTTGCAAAGATACTGCTTTCTTCTGATGCAGCCAAATTTTTTGGCATTTTTTTACAGCATTCTTTCTGTTTGTTCTTCTTTTTTTTACAGCATTCCCTTCGATGAAGGCAGTTCGAAGTGATAGATATCTCGCTTCACTGCCATCTTGAGTGATCGTGCGAGTGCCTTGAAGATACCTTCTATCTTGTGGTGTTCGTTCTCGCCTTCTGCCTTGATGTTGAGGTTCATCTTGGCAGCATCGCTCAGACTCTTGAAGAAGTGCTTGAACATCTCGGTGGGCATTTCGCCTACTTTCTCGCGATGGAACTCAGCGTCCCAAACGAGCCAGGGGCGTCCACCAAAGTCGAGAGCCACCTGGCACAGGCAGTCGTCCATAGGCAGGCAGTAGCCATATCTCTCGATGCCTCTCTTGTTGCCCAATGCCTGAAGCAGACATTCGCCCAGTGCGATGCCTGTATCTTCGATGGTGTGGTGCTCATCCACGTAGAGGTCACCCTTGGTGTGGATGGTGAGGTCCATCATTCCGTGCTTTCCTATCTGCTCTAACATGTGGTCGAAGAAGCCCAGTCCTGTGGAGATGTCGCAGTGGCCCGAACCGTCGAGGTTCACCTTAATATATATGTCAGTCTCCTTGGTGGTGCGTTTTACCTCGGCGATGCGGTCGCCGGCAAAGAGAATTTCGGCTATTTTGTCCCAGTCCATGCCATCTTTGCCCAGTATTAGACTCTTGCATCCCAGGTTCTCGGCCAACTGAGCGTCGGTTTCACGGTCGCCGATGACATAGCTGTTGGCCAAGTCGTATTCTGAATTGTCAATATAGTGGGTTAGCATGCCGGTGCCAGGCTTTCTCATGGGCGAGTTGTCCTCGGGGAAATGGCGGTCTATCAGCTGTTCCTCGAAGTGGATTCCCTCACTTTCCAGTGTCTGGATGATGAAGTTGTGCACAGGCCAGAAAGTGTTTTCTGGGAAGGAGTCGGTGCCTAATCCGTCCTGGTTGCTCACCATGACGAGCTGATAGTCTGTGTGTTGGGCAATGAAACTGAGGTTTCTCATCACGCCCTTGGTGAAGACAAGCTTCTCGAAGCTGTCAATCTGTTCATCTTCCGGCTCCTGAATCAAGGTTCCGTCGCGGTCGATGAATAGCAGTCTGGTTTGTTTCATGTCTATGTCTTTTTTATGTTGAATGATTTTTAGCATTTAGCATTTAGCATTTCAGTTTTCTTCATTTCGTCGTTCTCTATACTGCCATAGAGATAGATGTACGAGATAAACAACCAGTGCAGGATGTATGCGAAGATGAACAGCAGGAGGGCTGTCACGACGATGAAGAGGAAGGTGAAGTAGGAGGGCGTTCCTACCGGGTCGCCTTCGAGAGTGCCCATCTGTGCCGATACCTGTGCGCCTATCAGGATGGCGAGAGGAATGTAGATCAGGATACCTGCCACCAGGATGACAAGACTGCCCAGGAAACCCATCTTGAAGATGGAACCCATGTGGCGGAATCCGCACTTGAATGATTTCCAGGGGCGTAATTTCTCACCCTTTTCCTGCAACATGTATTTGGGAGTGAGATAGGCGAAAGGCAGACTCACCGCCATGCAGAGGGCGGTGGCAGCGACGATGGCGAGTGCAAAGAGCACGATGATGAGGAGCGAGGGCGAGCCTGCTGCCGAATCTGCCGTAGCAGCCGAGCCTGCGGCTGTGAGAAATGCCGTAAGGTAAAAGCAAGTTAGGGCAAACGTTGCGGCGAATGTGACGACGAAACTGACGACAGCCGAAGCGAGATAAATTGTAGTAAACCGCTTCAACATTCTGCCAAAAGGCTTGTCGGTCAGCCAGCGCCATGCTGCTGCTCCCATGAGGAAAGCCGCCACTATGACACCCAAGTAAACGACCGTCTGCAGGCAGAACGACAGCATCATGTTTTCCTCGCCCCAGTCGTGAAGCATCTTGTTGGGTGTGCGCAGGTAAACCATGAATGCCACCATGAATGCATAGATCATAAAAGCCCACCATGTACTTTTCAGCAGGTTCTTCACATTGCCAGTCATCAGACTGTAAGCTTCTTTCATGCAGGCAGTTACACTGCGATGCTTTATCAAATCATTTATCTTCATAGTTTCATTGAATGCTTAGTGTTTAATGTTTAATGTTTAGTGTTTAATTGTGGGATAACAACCTTTCTGCACATTAAACACTAAACATTAGTTTCATCTCCTTCCTTGTCTTCTGAATTCCGAGCAGGTGATGGCCGTGGCTATTGCTACGTTCAGACTGTCGGCAGTAGGTCTTTCTGGAGGGAAGTTGGGGATGAGCAGCCTGCGGTTCACCCTCTGGGTGAGTTCGGGCGAGATGCCTTTTCCCTCGTTTCCCATGACGATGAATCCACGGTTGTCGAGCTGTTGTGCATAGATGTCCTCACCGTCGAGCAGGGTACCGTAGACAGGCACGTCGGTAGGCAGCGAGGCGAACAGCGCCATCAGGTCGCCATACAGGACCTTCACTCTGGCGATGCTTCCCATCGTGGCTTGCACCACCTTGGGATTATACACATCGGCAGTTTCGGGCGAACAGTAAATGTTCTCTATGCCAAACCAGTCGGCGATGCGGATGATGGTTCCCAGGTTGCCCGGGTCCTGCACTCCGTCGAGGGCAAGGTTCAGACAGTTGAAGTCGATGTTGGCAGAAGCGAAGTCTCTGTTGTCCCTTTGGTCAAAGACGGCGAGCACCTGTTGCGGATGCTGCAGGAAGCTCACCTTTCTGAGTTCCTCCTCGCTTACCGTGACCACTTCCGTCCTTGGGTCAATGCTTTTGTCTTTGAGCCATTCTTCGGTAGCCACAATAAGCGATGCAGGCTGCAGCACTAAGAGGTCGTCCACCACCTTGTGTCCTTCAGCCACGAACTTACCTTCCTTGTTGCGGTTTTTCTTCAGTTCGAGCGACTTGATATATTTTATCTTGTTCTTGCTGATCATCGTTGTATTTCTTTCTCCTGAATTTTTGGGAGTTTCTTCTTTTTATCCTTTGGGCCGCATGGTGATTTTTTCAAAGGCGAATCTCAGCCCTCTCTCACCATAGCTCACCTTTCCACAAAGGCAGAATCCCATAGACGAGAGCAGGCTCACCATGGGCAGGTTGTCGTAGTTGGTGTCCACCTTGATGCTGGGCACGTGCTCCACTTCGCACAGGCTGCACACCTTGTTGATGAAAATGCGTGCGTATCCCTCTCTCTGCAGTTTGGGCAGGGTTGCGAACCGGTGTATGACGTAATAGTTGCTGTTGGTGAGCCATTTTCCTTCGAGAAACTCGTAGGCAGGTTCTCCGTTCAGCACCACCGCTCCGTAAACGGCTATCTGGTCGTTCACGGTGAGCACATAGGCATTGCCGTTGTTGATGTCTGCCAGGATGTCCTTGTAGGCAGGATATTGCTCTGTCCACTGGTGACGTCCCGACTTGATCATCTGTTCTCTGGCTTCGTTGATGACCGTCCAGCAACCGTCAAAGTCTTTCATGAAAGCTGGTCTAAAATCAATCTTCATGCTGTTTCTTTTTGTTGCGTATTATGTTGTGTTTAACTTCCGAACTTGCTGAAGTTCAGTTGCGTATTTATGTAATTTTTCTGCTGTGTGTCGACTTAATCCACGAGGCATTTGTCTAATTCCTTGCAGATGGCCTCTTTCTGCAGATGCTGACCGATGAATACGATCTTGATCATTCTGTCGCCCACCTTGTCGTCCCATTCCTTTCTGAGCTGTTCCTCACGTGCCAGCAGCTCGTCGAGTTGGTCTTTAGGCATGGTGGCTATCCATTGTCCAGCCTGCTTCACGGTCTTCTGTCTTCCAGCCTGTTCGAACACGTAGCACATGTCTCTCTCGTCGGCAAAGTAGCAGATTCCCTTGGCTCTTACCACGTCGCGTGGCCATTTGCGTGCCACGAAGTCGTCGAAGAGTCCCAGGTCGAAAGGCTTGCGGCTGTAGTACACGAAGGTGCCGATGCCGTATTCCTCAGCCTCTCCCTCATCGTCGTGGTGATGATGATGGTGATGGTCGTGATCGTGATGATGATGATGCTCGTGTTCATCATGCTCGTGCTCATCGTCGTCATCGTGATCGTCATCATCGTGATCGTCGTGTTCGTGATGATCCTCGTTGCGTTCTGCCTCAATCTCCTGGATCCATCCAGCCGATGTGGCCACGGTTTCCCAGTCAAACTTACGTGTGTTGACAATCTTGTCGAGGTCTACGTCGCCGTAGTTGCACTCGAAGATTTCAGCCTTTGGCTGTATGGCTTTGATGATGTGCTTCAGTTTGTCGAGGTCTTTGGGTTCCACCTCAGCAGCCTTGTTGAGCAGGATGATGTTGCAGAACTCTATCTGCTGGATGACGAGCGACGCCAGATCTTCCTCGTCGATGTTGTCCTTCATCAGGTCGTCGCCGCCTGCAAACTCGTCTTTCATTCTCAGAGCATCCACAACGGTAACGATGCTGTCGAGTCTCAGCACTCCGTTCTTGACGTATTGTGGTCCGAGTGTAGGAATCGAGCAGATGGTCTGTGCGATAGGCGCAGGCTCGCAGATGCCGCTTGCCTCAATGACGATGTAGTCGAACTTCTGCATGTCGACGATTTCCTTGAGCTGTTCCACGAGGTCCATCTTCAGCGTACAGCAGATGCATCCGTTTTGCAGAGCCACGAGCGAGTCGTCTTTCTTTCCTACTACGCCTCCTTGTTCTATGAGGGCAGCATCGATGTTCACCTCGCCGATATCGTTGACGATGACTGCAAACTTGATGCCTTTCTGGTTAGCCAAAATCTTGTTGAGTAGTGTTGTCTTTCCACTGCCTAAATAGCCTGTAAGCAACAGGACTGGAATTTCTTTTCTACTGTTCATAGTTTTATTTATTTTACTCGAGTTTTACTTTCTGTAGTTGTCGAGTCCCTTATTCAGGAACTCAAGATATGCGTTGACGTCTTCCTTGAAGCTGAAAGCTGCGGTGAGCGGATTGCCGTCGTTGTCGACAGCCACGTAGAAGGGCTGAGCGTTGGCACCAAACTTGCTTGCCTGCAGATAGCTCCACTTGTCGCCGATGGTTCGCAAGGTGCGTTTCTCGCCGTTGAAAGTCACTTCCATAGGCTGTGGCAAAGGTGTCTTGTCGTCCACATAGAGCGAGATGAGCACGTAGTCTTTGGTCAGTTTGTCAGCCACGTTGGCATCGGTCCATACCGAAGCTTCCATCTTGCGGCAGTTCACGCAGCCGAATCCTGTGAAGTCTATCAGCACGGGTTTGCCCTGAGCCTTGGCAGCAGCCATTCCCATCTCGTAGTCCTTGTAGGCAGGCTCTACGGTCTTATTGTTCAGATTGAAGTCCTGTGTGTTGATAGGAGGAGCGAAGGCACTTACCGCCTTGCAGGGAGCGCCCCAGAGTCCTGGAACCATATACACGGCGAAGGCCAGCGAGCACAGACCCAGCATGATGCAGGGCACGGGCATAGGCTTGTCTATCTCGCCTCCGATGGCGTCCACCTGGAACTTCAACTTACCGATGAGGTAGAGACCCAGGGCGCCGAAGATGACTATCCAGAGCGACAGGAACACCTCGCGGTCCAAGATGTGCCAGCCGTAAGCCAGGTCGGCTACAGAGAGGAACTTCAGCGAGAACGCCAGTTCGACGAATCCCAGTACGATCTTGATGGTTTCCATCCATGAGCCAGACTTTGGAGCCGACTTAAGCCATGATGGGAAGAGTGCGAAGAGGGTGAAGGGCAGGGCGAGTGCCAGGGCGAATCCCAGCATGCCCACGGTAGGAGCCAGCCAGTCGCCCGATGTCACCGTCTGAACCAACAGCAGTCCGATGATAGGTGCAGTGCACGAGAAAGACACCAGTACGAGTGTAAAGGCCATGAGGAAGATGGATATCAGTCCAGTGGTGCTCGATGCCTTGTTGTCTACGGCGTTGCCCCAGCGATCGGGCAGTTTGATTTCAAACCATCCGAAGAATGAGAAGGCGAACACAGCCAAGAGTACGAAGAGAATGATGTTGAATACTGCACTTGTAGACAGGGCGTTGAGTGTGCTTGGACCTGCGATGGCTGTGACGGCGAGACCCAAAGTCAGATAGATAACCACGATGCTGAGTCCGTAAGTGCAGGCATCGCGAACGCCCTTCTTCTTGTCGTTCTTGGCACGTTTCAGGAAGAAACTCACCGTCATGGGAATGATAGGCCAGATGCAAGGCATCACCAGCGCGAGGAGTCCGCCCACCAGTCCCATCAGGAAGATATAGATGAGTGAGTGGTTGGCTATGTCGTTGGCGCCTCCAAACGCCTGTAGCTCTTTCACTACGGGCTGCCACAGCGCCTTGGTGTCGAGCTGTTCGGTAGCTTGAGCCAGGGCTGCGCTGTCCAAGGTGTTCTGCTGTGCGGTGTCGGTCAAGGCATCCTGCATCATGGCGATAGAGTCGGCTTTGGCCTTGGCTGCCATTGCTGCGTCCTGCTTGTTGTCGGTCTTGGCTTCCAGAGCAGCCTTGCTGTCTATGGCAGGCGCCTTGCCTGTGTGCTTGAAGTTGACCTCTGAAGGAGGAAGACAGCTCTGGTCGTTGCAGGCTCCGTATTCCAGGTATGCGTCGATAACATACTGAGCAGCAGTGAATTTTACCTTCTGCACGAAAGTGGCGCTTCCTTCGAAGAAACGCAGCTTCATGCCGAACATATTGTCGTATTTCGACACCTCGTTGCCTCGTGCCTGCAGTTTGCCGACGAGTTCTACGCCTTCCATTTTGTTGACGTTGAAGGTTGCCGAGATAGGTCCGTCGCTTCCCAAACCTGTAGAGTAGACGTGCCATCCTGGTTGAATCTTTCCGCTGAATACAATCTCAGCAACTGCTGTCCCGTTAGTTTTCAACTGACTGGTGAATTTTACAGGGCTTAGCAGTTGTGCCTGTGCAATAACTGCGAACAGCAGTAATTGCAGCGTAAATAACATTTTTTTCATCCTAATCTTTATCTTTTTTATATTTGAGTGCAAAGTTACTAATTTTAATTGAAATAGTAACCATTTAGGGCGATTTTTTGTTAAGAAGATAAAGGGGAAGAAGAGGCTGGAATATTTTATTTTTGTCAGGAATGCTTCTCAAATTCTTTACTTAAAAATTATTGGCTCGAATCAAATATCTCATTCAGAATAATTCTTGAGTTAGGATAGCCTTTGTTTTAACTCCATTGAATTCTCCTTGACTTCAGAGAATGCTCTCGTAAATCTTGTCGAATTCCTGTCTTAGCAGCGCTTTGTCCTCGATGATATCGCGCAGCATTTTCAGTTCCTTCTCGTTGGGCGAGTTTGGAATCCAGAGTTTGATGTATCCATGCACCGAGTACTTCTCGTCCATGTGGTGGGCGAAGAGTTCCCATATCTGTTCCTTGTCTTTGTCGGGATTGTTTTCCTTGGCGTAGAGGATGGCACGTAGGAAAATCTCATGGGTGTCAATGTCGCGGTCGGCCTCAGCCACGATTTTTCCGTAGATGCTTCTTGGCTGTCGGCTCGACGAGGCTCTGTGGTCTTCCACCGCCTCTTTCATGATCTTTATCTGGTCTTGTGAGAACCATCGCTTCAAGCGGGCGTCTGCCATGAGAATCTTTCCACTCGTGATGTGGTGAATAGCTCTCGGTCCACTCATTCCCAGGTCGTGGTAGGCAGCCACGACATACACCATGTTGATGTCGGCACCCGTGATGCGTGCCAGCTGCAGAGAGTTCTTGATTACCCTGTTGACGTGTCTGAGTCCGTGGCTTTCACCAAACTCAGTATATTTTGGCAGGATCTGTGTTTCCACAAACTCCATGATTTCCATACTTACTTGTTGTATCATTGCTTTTCCTCCTCATTATATTTCCAATGCGAATCCCAGGACGATGGTCAGGAAAACGATTTGTCCATAGATGAAAATATTGCGTGCCGTACTTCCCAACACCCTGTTGAGTTCCCTGCCGTGGTTGATGGCTTTCAGCTGCCGGTAGGTAGTATGGTGCATGCCGGCGTAGACGGCGTAGAGGGGGAGGGCGAAGGTAGAGGTGTCGCGCACTACGGCATCGTGGATTCCCATGCCCATCATGATGGCGAGGGGCACATACCCCAAGAGCAGATAGAGCCAGAGTGCACTCTTCTCGTCCCATCTGTCGATTAACTTAACGATGAGTGTGCGTTTGCCAGCCTCGCGGTCGTTTTCTCTGTCGCGGAAGTTGTTCACCACCAAGAGTGTGTCCACCACCAGTCCGCAGGCGATAGCGGCCATCACCACCTCAGTACTTACTGTCTTGTAGCCCTCGGGCATGATGACATAATAGGTGCAGCACACCGGTACGATGCCAAAGAACAGCAGCACCAGTATGTCGCCCATGCCGTGGTAGCTGAAGGTTGTGGTGTAGAGGAAGCAGAACGCTACGCAGGCCACTCCCACCCATATCATGGCCATTCCTCCGTAGATGACGAGTGGCAGACCGATGGCGCATCCAAGGAGCGTGGTCACGATGATGCCCGTCTTCATGGCGCGTTCGGTGATCCATCCTTCGGCGCAGGCCCTCTTGGGGCCTAATCGTGTCTCGTCGTCATTTCCCCGTTTAAAGTCGAAGTAGTCGTTCACGAAGTTGGAGTCTATCTGCATCACCCATGCGAAGAGCAGACACAGTAGGGCTGGTATGTGCAGGATGTGAGGCTGTGCAGCATCGCCAACTGTTTCCATCAGATAGCAGTCGCGCATAGCGAGTGCGATGGCTATCAGTATGGGTACAGCCGCAGCCGACAGCGTTTTGGGGCGCGCTGCCAAAAACCAAGCCTTTATCGAATTTGTTGCAATCATCAATTGAAGAAGTTCCAGCTAACACCGAATCGGAACACGCTGCCATTGAGCGGATAGTGGGGCACGAAGAAATAGTTCTTGTCGCCCGAACCCTTGTTGACGTGTGTCATCATTACGAAGAAACGTGTATGCTTGATGTGCACGTTGGCATAGACGTTGACGATGGGGTAGTTGCCCACTTTCACATTCTTGTCGCCATTGTCCTGTACGGTGTACTGACTCAGCGCAGGCGAATAGTCGGGCGCCTCATAGCTTGTGAAGTATCTCACGTCGGCACCCAGGTCGATGTTGAGCACCTTCACCACAGGGAATTTCAGATACAGGTTGCTGTACACGTTGAGCGCAGGCACAGGGATGACGTCCGTCTTGCTTGAGTGCTGATAAGTAATGACGTTCTCCCAGTTCAGTATTCCCCATCTCACGTCCTGGAACAGCTGGGCTGTCAGCAGGTTGACGGGGCTTCCGCTCTGCTTGGCCTGCACCGTTACTCCAGTACGTGCCGCCTGGTTGTTGTCCGTCACGTTGTAGCTCTGGCTCAGGTAGGCATAGTTCTTTATCTCGTCCACAGCCACTCTGAGCATCGTCTTTGTCTTGGCAAACTTCAGCGTTCCCATGATGCGTGTGTGGATAATCTTGTCGAGGTCGTTCTCCCACCAGAAGTGACGACCGTGATAGTTGCGGAAGTAGAACGAAGGAGTGATTCTGTGGAAGAAACCACTACCGATGACCGACAATGTGTCGCCGAGGAAGGGGATGTTCACGTCCACGTCGCCGTCGACCGCCAGTGTTCCTGCATCCTCGCCGGCCACACCGATTTCGGCCACGGCATTATAATGCAGCAGCTTGCCCTGTCGCTTGCTCAACTGTCCGCCCACACTCACCGAGTGCTCGTTGTATTTCATCACGCCGCCCTCGGTGTCAGGCAACTCGAAGTGGCGCAGGTCGTAGCTCACGAAAGCCTTCAGTCCCGCTTTAGCCCACTTGCTGAATCCCTCCAGCGTAGCCAGCGCCAGGGTGTTCTTCATCTCCCAGTGCTTGGTGTTGTCGTAGATGGAGTCGCCCTCGTATTTTCCCGCCGTGTAGTATTCGTTCAGATAGTAGTCGGCAGGTGTCTGATAGGCGATATAAGTACGGCTGTAGTTGTCGAACTTCAAGGTGTGTATAAAACTTGTCACCGGCACGTATTCGTTTTTCATCCAGGCCGTGTCCTGAGCCGCCTTCTTCTCCTGTGCCATGATGCTGTCGGCGGCGCTCTTACCGTTCACGGCGATGCGCTCTGTCGTCTTGGCATCCTTCTTGTCGGCAGCAGGCTCGTCGCCCGCTATCTTTGCATCGTCGGGTCGTCCGGCAAACTTAGGTGTCTTGCCGAAGGCATCCTCGTCGAACTTCTTGCCCTCTTGGCGAGCCTTTTTCCTTGCCTCCTCCTTGGCGTCCTCGGCGGCATTCTCCTTCTTAGAGGCCATGGCAAACTTCTTCGCCTTGATCTCCTCGTCGGTCATGCGCACCTTTCTGTTGAATCCCACATTGTACCTGTGGTTGAAGAACACGTGCACGCTGTTGTTTCTGTTCCAGTTCTGCTGCAGCACGGTAGGAATCTCGTTCTCGGCATAGGTGTCTTCGAAGAGTTCGGGGTGCTTGATGTAGTCGTCGTTGGTGATTCCGCCGTTCTCTGTCGCCTTCTGGTGCAGGGTAGAGAAGAGCAGGTGCGCCTGGTATCTGTCGCCTATGTACGATCCCCACATGGTGTACTTGAAGTGCGAGGTGCTCTGGCTGTCGTAGTAGCCACGTCCGTACTTATAGTCGAATCTGAATCCCATGCCCAGTCGTTTTCCCGCGTTGACGGCAAACATCGCCTTGAAGTCGTCCTCACCGTTGGTACGGTTTCCGCAGCTGTTGAGTGTCACGTTGGTGATGGGCGAGTAGGTGTTGGTGAAGTGGAATTCGCTGACGGGCGTGCTGATGCAGTCGAAGGGCTGTGCAAAGATAAACTGCCCCAGGTCCAGCCGTCGGTCGATAAAGATACGGTTGATGCGGGGCGAGCCCAGATTGCCCAGCGAGTTGTATTCTCCCCTCAGTCCCGAGGTGAATGGGGTGTTCATGTACATGTGCTGCAGGGTGTCCACCTGTGCCTCCTGTCGGTCGCCGAATCGCTCGTCTATGGTCCACACCTTCAGTCCCTTGGGTATTTCTTTGTCCGACCCTAATGAGTCGGTTCTGACGTTCCTGTTGTTGACGGGTGCAAACATCGAGTCCTCGTTGTTGCTAAAATCGGTTTGTGCCACGACAGGCGATGTCGCAGCACAAAACAGAGTTGTCGTAAGGATTACTTTACTTTTCTTCATCATTTTCTGAATAGTCGAATACATACTTCGGCGATTTTCACCACTACTCCTACGAGCAGAACTATGTAGGCAGGTGTGTGTGTGTCCATTGTGTACCACAGCGTGATGCCCACGATGACCAATAGGATGAAAGCCGTGTTCAGCTTGTTGCGCACTTTCAGGTTGGTCGGGTCGCTGTAGTCCAGTCGTTTATAGTGGTGGTGAGGTCTCACGGCGTAGGTTGTCTTCTCCTGAGCCTCTTGCTGTTGCTGCTCCTTGTTTTCGGCAGCATTGTTGTTATTTTGTTCTGTTGTCATATTGCGTTTGTTACTGTTCTATTCCCTCGAAATTTATTTCACCAGAGCTGCTATTTCGTTGAAAATCTGGTCTTTTCTGTCGATGGTCTTCTTGCGGAACTTACCGAAGATGCGTGCAAGATCGTTCTTTTTCTTGGTCAGCGCCACCTTGTCGATGATCACCTCTTCGGCTGGCAGTTTGAATCCGGTCTGTCTTCCCTCCTCATAAATATAATTAATGTGGTTGATCGACAGGCTCACCTTTCCGTCTGTTATCTTGGCGATGAGGTTATATTTGCATTCTGTTCTGTCGAGCGCGATGAAGGAGTTGCTGAACACGAGCCATTCGTCCATCGTGTTGACGATGATGTGTTCGTCTTTGTTCACCAGCGCCATTCGGCTTGCCTTGCTCTCTTTGTCCTGAGTCATGCCGCTCATGTAGTCGAACACCAGGTCGTAAAGCTGGGCTGCGCTCTTGCCGGGGGCTTCTATCTCTGTGTCAAACACGATTTTGCCCTGTTCGTCGAAGGTGATGGCGCCTTCCAGATATTTGGGGTCTTCCTTCAGTTTCGCGCCGTTAACCTGAGCAGCAGGTTTTGGTGTCTCCTTCTTTGTTGCCGTAGGAATTACCCATCCCGATCCCTGTGATGCTGTGGTGGCAGGAGCAGGAGTCGCTGTGGTTGCTGCAGGAGCCGATGGGGCAGTGGTTGCCTCAGGAGCAGCTGTTGTTGCCGCAGCACCATTGGCTTCTGCGTTCAGTCTTGCCGCCTCTGCCTTCAGTCTTGCAGTCTCAGCCTCAGCTTCCTTTATCTGTTGCTGTATCTTTTCGGCCTTGGCTTTTGCCTCCTCAGCCGCCTTTCTCTTAGCCTCTTCCTCTGCTTTTTTCTTGGCAGCTTCCGCTTCCGCCTTTTTCTTGGCAGCTTCCGCCTTCTGCTTGGCTTCCTCTACCGCCTTTTTGGCTTCCTCAAGCTTTTTCTGAGCCTCCTCCAACTGCTGTTGGGGTGTGAGGACACTTTGCGCTTGAACAGACATCAAGGGCAAAAATAAGAGTATGGAAATGATTAATTTTTTCATGATGGCTTCACCTTAGGTTTGCGGAAGATGAGGGATTCAAACCCCCGATACCCGGAAAAGGGTATACCGGATTTCGAGTCCAGCGCATTCGGTCACTCTGCCAATCTTCCTTT
>OIZF01001147.1_pt1 | contig 16311 bp, 14 predicted proteins | sample 1588471 | NCBI WGS metagenome assembly OIZF01 (sample SAMN03283279) | human gut metagenome | biome: human-associated habitat; material: feces | host: Homo sapiens | place: Peru | collected 2012
GGCCCGTTTTTGCATTGACATAGTTAACTTGGACTGGTTCTGTCCCTTTTTGTCCAGTAATACTTGCACCATTGAGCGAAACAGAGAGATTTCCATAGTTTCCTCCTGTCCCACCAACAAAACCGACTGTTAAGGAATTTTGCAGATTAATATGCGTCGTCAGTGTATAACCTGCTGAGCCACCATTGACGGCACTTGCTCCGATTAATGCACCATTACTCGTCGTTTGCGCCACTAAGTTAAAACTTAAAGTTCCTGAGGTATATCCTGTGCTTGCACTATTTGTGGCGTCTGGTGTCCAAGTCACGGTGACTGGTTCTTGAACAGTTGGGGTGACGAGAGAAGCTACTCCAAGCGTATAGTTTGTATCTGTAGCATAGGTATATGCTGTTCCGTTGGTAGTATTGGAATAAGCTGTAGAATAAGGCGCTGAACTCCCTAAAGAAGGATAAGTCGCTGCTTGTAATGTTCCAGTTGAATCTGTATTTCTTATGGCCATCACAACACCGGGACCATCAGTCCATCCATTAACGGTTGCTGAACCATCAATTCCTGTAAGCGAACCAGTATTAACATTTGAAAGATTAGAGTATAAATCTCGACCTAGAAAGACCGTATTAGGTAAACCTCTAATTCCCAAACCATCATTTGTTGCTTGAGATGATTGGGCATTGGCTGCCAACTGCGCTTTTGATGCTCCCGTTAAAATAATCCCTAAGGCATCACCTGATTTTGTAAAATCAGTTAAGGAACTTCCTGAATCAACTTTTATTGTCGATTTGATGGTAAAACCTGTTGCCGCAGAAATAGAAGAGACTGACCCATTGAAGATTCCAAGACCGACACTACTTTTTGTACTAGAAACCAAGTTAATCCAGTTACCGGAAAGAGTCCCAGTGCCATATAAGGCATAGTTACTTGAATTGGCAAACTCTGTTCCTGAGTAAGTATGCCCGCCTGTGTCCCAACCTGCCCCTGAGTTATTGTTGGCGTTGAGGGTTGCGGTAGCTGCTGTGGCGGCTTTTACTTTTATGGGAGCCAAGTTACTTTGATTTAAAAAAGGTTGTAAAGCTCCAGATATTGGGGCAAGCGTTAATGCTAACGCTGCCGAACCATAGAGCCATTTTTTGCCCGATTTCCAAGTGCGGAAATGTGTGTTTTTTACTTCATGGCTCGTGACATAGCCTTTCTCATGTTTTGAACGATACATTTGTCTTATTCCTCACTTTCTATGTTAGTTATCTTTCTCATTCACAAAGTATTTTGCGTAGTAGAGAAGCGAGCATTAAGAATAAAACTCTTTATCTTGCTCTAATTTTAACATTGCTATTTTATTTCGTAAAGTTAAACGAAAGCAACTTTTTTAATGTAATCAAAATTTTTTTGCTAATGTAATATTCCCTTTTCTTTTAAAAAATGATTTTCTAACTTAGAACTTCTTTTAGACAAGTCCTTTAACAGCGCGTATTTTTTAGACTAAAATAAAAAAAAAAAAAAACGTTCATTATTTAGAACGGTTTTTTATGTCTTTTTCGCTGAAATCTTTTGGTAATATTATCTTGACTTTAGTTAAATCAAACTTTTCTTAAATTTATCTTATTAAAAAGCTTAGCGTAAATTCTGTTTATTTTTTTATGAAATTTAATTTTTCTCTTGGTGCTTTTTTAAAGATTTAAAAATTAAGTAAAAGATTGTCGATATTAAGAAGATAATGATTGTCCATTCAATGATAATCACCCAATTGAACGTCAAATTAAGTTCTTCAGCTTTTTTTATTTTTGAAACATTCGCTTGTTTAGCTGGCACTGTAAATCTTGAAGCAAGCTCCCATTTGTCATCATAGTTGGTCGTTTGCTGATTAAGACTAGTTTGATAGATCCCATTAGGGGATTTTTCACCATAAACTAAGAGCTTTAGCTGATAGTGACCTGATTCAAGAGGATTTCCTTTTTGATTATCAAAACCCAAATTTGAAAGTGGTAGTGCGAGTGTGAAGCTTGAATCAGGTGCCATTTCCATAGCAGAATTATCATAAGCATCTTTGAGGGAGGAATTATCAGTTTTGGTGATCACTGCATGCAAATTCATCTGCTTAAGATAAGTTTTTGAGCGATTGGTTAGATTGATAAGTAAGACCTGTTTTCCATTAATCTGGTCTGTGCTTACTTTTCCTAAGCTCAAAGCGGGAGCAACTTTTGCTAGTGAATTTTGCACAATAAGAGCAAAGGTATAAGCATAGTTATTTTGGATGCTATTTTCTTTTTGATGACGATTAGTTGACTCTTCTTCAAAGTTAAATCCACCTGCAAGTATTCCTTGAAAACTTTCCTTAGGCATCGTTAGCTTTGCTTCTAGAATGATACTTTCCTTAGACTTCAAGCTCACTGTCGAAGGAAGTGTCACTCTTTTTTGTAAGTCAGTACTTAAGCTCGGTTCAATTTGATGATTTGGGGCTTTATAACTGACCGTTCCCAAATTTGTCGTAAAAGCATTACCAAAACTTGTCTTTATAGAGAGCGCTCGATTGGAGTGATTGGTGAGTCGAAAAGAAAGTTTTTGAGTTGCTTGAGGTGCTAGGAGGAGGTTAAAATAGCCAAGATCTTGTCCAAGCTGATTTTCTCCTATTAGCGGTGTAACAGAAAAATCTGAACCTTCTTGGGCCCAAACAGGATGAGCACTTCCAATTACTAGTAAGAAACTAATGAAAACAGCTAGAGCTAACTTTACTTTTTTCATCTCTTCTCCTTCTTCTCAAATTTAAGGCTTTCATTTATTAAAGTGGTTCTTTCTAAAAATTCTTTTGTCATACTGCATTTTTAAAGTTTTACGAAAGTCTTCAGCACCTATTTTTTTTAGAAATTTGAGTGTATCCAAAAGTTGATTTTTCCCTTTTTTTTCATCAATGTAAAAATAGATGTAAAATGATTCGGCATAATTGATGATTACACGACTCATCACATCTCCAGGCATAAAATAAGATCGAGAAATATCAAGGACTTCTTTTGCTTTATTCTGATTTCCACTATCGATATAATGTAGAATGACCTTATAGAGGAAGCGATAAATTAGGACACGATAGTACAAATCCTTCTCATAATATATTTTATTAAACAAAAGGTCATCTAAAATATATGAAATCTGAGTATCGCTAAGCTTATCTCCAATATTTGCAAGCAATGAGAGTTCAAAAAGTCCCCAAAATTGAATTCCTTTAAGATAATCTTCAATTTCACCGATTTCATCGGCTGGCAAATGCTGGTAAAGCCCCTTTGCCGAATAGGCTAATAATTTCTGTTCCTTTGTTCCATTGCTATTTTCTTGATAGATTTCTTGGAGTTGCTTAATATTCCGTTGATAATAGGCTTTTTCAATCTCATCAAAAATAGAAGTATAACTATCTTGTTCCCCATTATTAATCATCAAACTATAGTCTAGCGGAGAAACGTTCATTTTTTGGAGTGCAAAGTCAAGTCGGTCAAAAGAGAGCATGCTTTTACCATTTTCAAAATTGGAGAGGGTTGACTTTGCAATCCCCAGTTCTTCAAAGGCTGAAAGCGAAAACCCATGTTGAATTCTAAGGTCATGGAAGGCTTTCCCGTATTTAAAATATACCATTTAATCTTCTTTCAATTAAATTAATTTTTTTAATAGTATATTTCAAATTTAAGATTTTTGCAATTATTTTGCATAAAAAAACACTGATAAAATCAGTGAATTTTTTTATTTACGTTTACGTGCAATCAAATGAACTGGTGTTCCTTCAAAAACAAAGGCTTTACGGATTTGATTTTCAAGGAAACGAAGATATGAGAAGTGCATGAGTTCTTCTTCATTGACAAAAACAACAAAAGTTGGTGGTTTAATCGCTACTTGTGTTGCATAGAAAATCTTCAAACGTTTTCCTTTGTCCGTCGGAGTTGGATTAATCGCTACAGCATCCATAATGACATCATTCAAAACAGAACTTGAAATCCGTAAGTTTTGTGCATGATGAATTTCTTTAATCATATCTGGGAGTTTATTCAGACGTTGTCCTGTCTTAGCAGATACATAAACGATTGGTGCATAATCAAGGAATTTGAACTTTGTCCGAATTTCTAATTCAAAGTTTTTCATTGTATCGTTATCTTTTTCAAGGGTATCCCATTTGTTGACAACAATCAAGATTCCTTTACCAGCTTCATGAGCAAATCCAGCGATACGCATATCATATTCACGAATTCCTTCTTCAGCGTTAATCACCATCAAAACGATATCTGAACGGTCAATGGCACGCATGGCACGCATGACTGAGTATTTTTCAGTATTTTCGTAAATTTTTCCTGATTTACGCATTCCGGCGGTATCAATCATGACAAATTCTTGGTCTTCAGAATCGACAAAGTGTGTGTCAATCGCATCACGAGTTGTTCCTGCAATTGGACTAGCAATTACGCGGTCTTCGCCAAGAATAGCATTAATAAGAGATGATTTCCCAACGTTTGGGCGACCAATCAAGCTGAACTTGATGACATTCTCATTTTCTTCTTCAATTTCATTAGGAAGATTTTGGACGATTGCATCAAGGACATCCCCTGTCCCAATCCCGTGAACGGCTGAAACAGGATATGGATCACCAAGTCCGAGTGAATAGAAGTCAAAGATTTCCATACGACGTTCTGGGTTATCGACTTTATTGACAACAAGAATAACTGGTTTATCTGTACGATAAAGAATATTAGCAACGGCTTCATCGGCATCTGTAATACCTGTTTCTCCGTCGACAACAGCGATGATAACATCTGCTTCGGTCATGGCAATTTCGGCTTGCGCACGAATTTCAGTCATGAAAGGTTCGTCTGAAAGTTCAATCCCACCTGTATCGATGATATTGAATTTACGGGTTAACCATTCTCCTGTGGCATAGATACGGTCACGAGTTACACCTGGAATGTCTTCGACAATTGAGATGCGTTCTCCTGCAATACGGTTGAATATCGTTGATTTTCCGACATTTGGACGGCCAACGATGGCTACTGTAGGTAAGCTCATATTTTTATTTCTTTCTTTGTTTACTTATTGGATAAAAAATCATAATAGTGAAGGAGTTTATAATCCATAGACTATATAATTTTAGACTTGGGTTTCGAGGTTCATTTTAGATAATTTCAATGCCAAACAGGCTAGTAAAAAATGGGGCTTGACTAAGACTTATCTTCATATTTTTAGCGAGTTGAGGTGTAACTTCCATGCGTTCAAATTGATTTGTAGAAAAATCAATTCCTGCTAATGCTGTTTCCCAAAAATTTGCTGCTTCTAATTGATTTTTCAAAAGTTCCACATTCTTAAAATTACAGGCAGTAAAGAAGGTTTCCTTGGCTTCATTTTCTAAAAAACGGACTGACTTTAAGGTAGAACCCGAAAAATTTGCATAGGTCAATAAATTTTCTGTGAATTGGACATCTTGTAAATGGCTTTCAGTAAAATCAATTCCTAGCAATTTGCAGGATTTAAAGATTGAGCGATAAATGCCAATTTTATTGAAGTTTAAATTGGAAAAATCACATTTTTCAAAAAGGCAATCTGTAAATTCACTGATCGTATTGTCAGTAAATTCAAAGGTTGTGTTTTTGAAAGAACATCCTGAAAAAATAGTTCTTTGATTGATTGTCAAAGTTTCATCTATAAATTCTGCTTGATAAATTTCTCCATCAATAAAATCTTGACTTGTGGCTACTTGATAGGTGGCTGGAAGTTTTGGTTCTAAGATTTTCTTTAATTTCACAGTAATTTTTTCGCCTTTAAATTTTCTGTTGAAGCTGAAATTTCTGGTTGGCCCCACTGGTCTACAATCCGTTCAGACCATTTGTTTAAGCGTCTATTTCCAGCATATTCTTCTTGAACTTGGTCATATTTTTCAATGGTTTCAGACGTTTGCTCAACATATTTTTCTTTAAAAGCTGTTGCTTCCAAAGGAAGACGTGGTTTTACTTTGTTCAAACGTGCGGCTTTACCGAGTGCAATGCCAAAAATAGGATAAGTATAATCTGGCAAGTTCAAGACTTTAGAAATTTCTGAGGATTGGTCTCGAATTAAGCCAACCATCACCCCGTTGTAGCCTAAAGATTCCGCTGCAAGAAGCGCATTTTGTCCAGCTGTTGCGGCATCAACTGATGTAATCAATAAGCTTTCAATTCCTTGCGGTTGGAAATTTCCTTGGTGCAATTCGACTGCCTTTTGGGCACGATTCAAATCGCCAACAAAAACTAAATATGCTGCACAATTTTTGATTGATTTTTGTGGTTGAAATTCATAAATCGCATCTTTTTGAGCTTGTGATTCTACAACAATCACAGAATATGATTGGAAATTTTTCCATGTTGATGCCATTTGAGCAGCTTTTAAGATTTTTTCCAAATCTTTAGGCTCAATTGCTTCTTCTGTAAAATTTCTGACCGAAGTGTGATTCATCATTAAATCAATCGTTTCGTTTATTTCAGTCATGACGTCTATTCGTCCCCTCTAATCGCATTTCTTCTGCTAAATATTTCACACGTTCCATAACACGTTTTGCTGGCCAAATTTCATCAGCTCGCTTGGTTTCGGCTAAATGCTGTTCTAATTCTTCCATTCTTAAATTTGAAGTGAAGAAAGTCGGGAGATTTTCTTGCATGCGATGTTGTAAAATGACTTGTAAAATACTGTCACGAACCCAAGCGTTGTTTTGCTCTGCCCCAATATCATCCAAAACTAAAACTTGACTGGCTTTTATTTCATTGACCCAGACTTTGGCATTGTCAAAATCTAAATCAGAAATAAAAGTAGGATAATGAAGAAGCGTGGTTGAAATTCCTTTTTTGGCTAATTCGTTTGCCATTGCCGCAAGCATGAAAGATTTCCCAACACCAAAATCTCCATAAAGATAAAGTCCTTTTTTCTTGGGAAAATTAGTAATAAAATCAACTAGGGCTTGGTATGGTTTGATTCTTTGAACATCATCAAGGGCAATATCTGCCAAAGTGACTTGTTTTAAATCTTTTGGAAGTCCAATAATATTCACACGTCGCAAAAGGTTTTGAGCTGCTTGTTGCTGCGCCAATTCATTTGTCGTTTGATATGAAACATCAGCATAGCCGTGATTCATGATTAAAACAGGTTCATAACCGTCAGCTGCCCGTTTTTCACCTTTTTCAAATTTTTCATGCTCACGAACGTATTCATAAAACTTGGAGTAAGAGCGTTGAATTTCGTCAGAAGTCATTTGATGTTGGGCAATAAAAGCTTGCACATCAGCATTTTTTAATACTTCTGCGACTAATTTTTCAAAATTTTCACGGATGTCTTGACGTTTTCCTAAGATGTCTCCGATAGATTCCATTAATTTTGCTCTCCTTTCAGTTTTTTGAGAGAGTCAAGCCTTATTTTCTCAAGTTTTGCAAGTTCTTCTTGGCTTGTCTTATTTTCATAATCTGGATTTGACCATTTTGGTGCTTCTTTTTTGATTTTCATTGGTCGTTTTTCAGCTCCAGTTTTTGCTTTAGCAGCAGCTAATTCTTCTCGTTCCAAAATTCGTTTTACCGCTGTTTCAGCTGTAAATACTTCATTTCTCATCCAGTCGTTGGCTAATGCATTTACAAAATTTGGATTTAACGACGCATTTTTTTGCTGTACTAAAACATAGTGAATCAAAATATTTTGGACTTCTGCTGGCAAATTTTGGCGACTTAAATTAGTTAAAAGCTTATGTTCTTCCGAACTGACAAAGCCTCCTGCTTGCGCTTTTATCTGTCGGATGAAATCATCTGGTTCATGAGATTTACTGATAACAATCAAATCGGCAAATGCTTTAGGAAAAGCTGAAAGTGCTGGTTGCGGTTGACTAGCTCCTGAAAGACTTCTCATCAAATTATTCATGTTCAAAGTTTTATCAGCATTGGCTGTTTTTTCTGCTTGCTTGAATAATTCGTACCAATTGAGTTCAAATTTTTCTGCTAGTGAATAGAGCGTTAAGGAGTCTTGATTTTCATTGTTTAAATGATAGCCTTGACGTTCCATAATACTTTTAAAGGCCCCCATATCAAAACGTTCATTTGTATTTGAAGGGTTTTGTTGAGCTTGTGAGTCAAAACTAACTTTATAAACTTCATGAAATTTCTTGGAAACTTCTTTTCCTTTTGGTTCCATTCTTTTAGCTAAAGCAGCTACTCGATTTTCACCAATTCTTGAAATCAAAAGTTGTCTATAAAAATCATCTGCAAGGAAATTTTCAAAATTTAGCGGACTTTTTACTTCAAAATAAAGACTGGTATGATCATCATAAACGCGAACTAATGATAAGCCAGATAATTTATCTAATGCTTCAATAAAAGGATTGAGGCCGAGATTTAGATATTCCAAAAAGTGAGAAATTCTTCCAGTAGAGAAGCTTAGCATTAACTGATAAAGCGCAAAGGCATCCGTGCCAATGATTGGTAAATAGAGCAGACGAAAAGCCTCAGCGTCAAAGCTGGTCTTTCCTCGATTAAGCATTGTAAATGAATCTCCTGCTCTCATTTTTTTCCTCACTTTTTACTGACAGAAAGTTCAGCGAGCTGATCTTTCTTTTATTTGCCGATAAAATGCTCCCTATTCAGTCGCATTTTACTGACGGATTTATTTTTTGGTAATATTTTTAAGGAGCTCTTCTAATTCACTGACATCTTTGAATGAACGATATACACTGGCAAATCTGATATATGTAATATCGTCCAAATCAGCTAATTCTTGCATCACAAATTCACCAATAACATCTGATTCAACTTCATTACTGTCTAGTTGACGAATTTTTCTTTCAACATTTGCAACTGTTGTTTCAATATCTTCACTTGATACTGGGCGTTTGTATGCTGAACGAACTAAACCACGAACAATTTTTTCACGATTAAAGGGTTCACGTTTGTCATCTTTTTTGATGACTAAAAGGGGCATTTCTTCGATACGTTCAAAGGTTGTGAAGCGAAAACCACATGATTCACAAACACGACGACGGCGAATAGCATCTTCGGCTTGTCTTGAATCAACAACTTTTGATTCTTCAGAAGAACACTTTGGACATCTCATTTTATTCTCCTTAATAGATAATAAATTCTTATTAATTTTACTGACAGAAAATTGGTTTAGACTTTCTTATTCTGTCAGTAATTTTTTTCATTAGTTTTAATGACAGAAAGCAACTTATTTACTTCTTAGGCAAAAATTTTGCTTCTAATCGATAAATTACTTGACCTTTTTGTGAGAATTTTTGCTCATACTCGGTCATTACATTTTGAGGTGCAAATTCTTCGTCTTGGTGTAAATCTAACCAAACTTTTTTAAGTTCCATGCCATAGTTAGCTAAAGAAACTAAAGAATATTCAAACAATCCACGATTATCAGTTTTGAAATGAATTTCACCTTCAGGACGTAAAATCTTTTCATAAGTTGCAAGAAAAGATTTATAAGTCAAACGACGTTTTTCATGACGTCCTTTTGGCCAAGGGTCAGAAAAGTTCAAATAGACTTGGTCAATTTCACCATCAGCAAAATATTCACTCAAAGCAGCTCCATCAACAAGCATCATTTGTACGTTTGGCAAATCTGCTTCAATTGCTTTATCTAAAGCATAAGATAAAACTGATAATTGCATATCAATTGCAATGTAATTTATTTCTGGATGAAGAGCTGCCATTCCTGTGATGAAAGCTCCTTTTCCACAACCAACTTCGATATGAATCGGATGATTATTTCCAAAACGTTCTGACCAACGTCCTTTAAAGTCCGCTGGATTTTCAACTACGATATGTGCGTTTTCAGCAAGCATTTCGCCTGCCCCTTTACGATTTCTGACGCGCATTTTTACCTCAATTTTTTAATTTTTGATAGAAAATCATTGAAAATGATATTCTATTTCTTTATTTTTATTATTCAATTATAAGCCAAAAAATAGGAAGGTCCAAACCCTAGCCTATTTTTACTAAAATAATTCACAAAATTTACGAAGCCCCAAGATTTCTTGATTTACTTCTTTCATTTTTCCTCTAGAAAGATATTCAGAGATTTGGCGAAGAAAAGAAAGTTTTCCATACCAAGCCACTTTATCCATAATATCTGAACGAGGTCTAACACCAGATGTCATCAACCACAAAGACCAGTTATTTGGTTTAATATAATGTGATAAAACATGTGCCATATCAACCATTGAATCTGATAAAAAGACGGTATCCCAATCTACTAAATAAATTTTTCCTGAATTATCATCCACTAACCAATTTTTATGATTGACATCGCCATGAACGACTACGACCTCTTCATTTTTGATTTCGGGAACTTGTTGACGCATTTCTTCAATGATTCCTGACAAAAAATGATTTGTTCGTAAAGCCTCAGTATTTTGGACACAATCCTCTAATAATTGTTCAGGAAGAATAATTTGACTTCCCAACTTCTTATAAGATTCAACCAATTTTTTTGAGTCATGCAAATGAGCTAAAATATGATTAATTTGACGGTCTTCCATATCCTCAGGACTTAGGGTATGACCGTCAATCCAAGGTTGAGCAGATAAGGTATCGCCTTCAGCCGTACGTTTTGTCCATAAGACTTTTGGCGTGATTCCCTCAAGATAAATACTCGGCAAAAAAGGACTGCCGTTTTTTTTAATAAAAACGCGTTCCTGATCACTTTTCCCAAAAAATGCATTGCCAGAGCCACCTTTAACAGGCGTCATATCCCAATCGGCTTTCATCATCCTTATCTCCTCCTTTCCTTTAAAAATCTATTAATCATTATTTGAACCATTTACTTTATTCCTCAAACTTATGCGTTTGGATAGTGAATTAAAATAGTTTGAGTCAAAATATCAGCATATTGATATGACTCAGTTGTTTTAGGACCACGAGCCGGAATGTTTTCAATAATGAAATGTGTTGCATAGGCTTCAATCAAGTTCACTTTATGACGATTTTCGCGTTTACGACCAAATTGTGAAGTAATTTCAATCGTTTCACCCAAGTGTGCTTGAACTTTTTCACGAATGTCAACGATTTTTCCTATTTCTTGATTTTGGTTATCCATTTTTTCCTCCAAATAAGACGTAAAAGTCGGATTTCTCCGAACGCTTACCTTATAAATCTAATTTTATCCTTGATTATATCTCTCTTTTTTGATTAAAAGAATCAAATTTTATAATGTATTCTTTATCGTTCATTTTTATTAATAAAGAGAATTAGACAATTACTCATATTATAACACGAATTAGTCAAAAAAATCTAGTCGCCATATCGGTTATCAATACTTGCGAATTTATTATGCTCTTTAATAAAGAGTAATTCGACTGTTCCACGGCTTCCTGAACGGTTTTTTTCAATAATAACTTCAACTTTATTATCTTCCAGAATCTCTTCACCGTCTTCATCTTCACCAGTTCCACGTTCATAATAGTCATCTCGATAAAGAAATGCGACAATATCGGCATCTTGCTCGATTGACCCAGATTCACGGATATCAGACAAAACTGGTCGTTTATCTTGACGTTGTTCCACTCCACGTGAGAGCTGTGAAAGGGCAATAACAGGAACTTTTAATTCTTTAGCTAAAATTTTTAACTGACGAGAAATTTCAGAAACTTCTTGTTGACGATTTTCTCGGCCAGTTCCAGAAATCAATTGTAAGTAGTCAATAACAATCAAACCAAGATTTCCTGTTTCTTGGGCTAATTTTCTTGAACGCGCCCGAATTTCAGAAATCTTTATCCCTGGTGTGTCATCAATATAAATACTTGCTCTTGATAAAGTCCCTGTTGCCATGAAATAATCATTCCATTCTTGGTCATTTAATTGTCCAGTACGTAAGCTGTGTGAATCAATTGAACCTTCGGCAGCAATCATCCGGCTGACAAGACTTTCTGCCCCCATTTCAAGAGAGAAAATTGCAACGGTTCGGTCTTGCTTTGTCCCAATATTTTGAGCAATATTTAAGGCAAAGGCTGTTTTACCAACCGCTGGACGAGCCGCAAGAATAATCAATTCTTCTTCATGAAGACCTGTTGTCATGTTATCTAAAGCGGGATAACCTGTTGCGATACCTGTAATATTAGACTTTTGTTGAGCTTTTTGCTCAAGGTCATCCATATGAATCGCTAGGACATCAGAAATTTTCTTAAAGCCGTTTGTATTACGTCCTTGTTGGACGTCAATTAAACTTTTTTCTGCTTGAGCTAAAATATCGTCCGCTGGTGAATCTTGTTCATAAGCTTTTTCGACTGATTCAGTTAGACGATTTATCAGTTGACGGAGTAATGATTTTTCAGCAACAATCTTGGCATAATAGGCAGCATTGGCTGCGGTTGGGGTTGCGGTGGCAAGTTCTGCAATATAAGCAATCCCACCAATTGCCTCCAGCTCCCCTTGATTTTCAAGATGTGAACGAATGGTTAAAACGTCAATTGCTTCACGAGCATCAGATAATTTTTCCATTGTCCGAAAAATTATCTTGTGAGCATTTTTATAGAAATCATCTGAACTTAAAAATTCTTTAATTTCGACTAAGCGTTCGCTATCTAAAAAAACAGCCCCAAGAACGGCCTGCTCAGCAGCTAGGTCTTGAGGCGGGGCTTTTATTAAATCAATTTCGGGCATTTAGTTTAGGCCTCGCTAATTTTGACTTTAACCACGGCTGTCACATCACGGTGAAGTTTAACTGGTACATCTTTTGTTCCCAAAGCTTGAATTTTGTTAATCAATTGAATTTTGCGTTTATCTAACTTGAGATTAAATTGACTTTTAAGGGCTTTTGCGATATCTGCTTTATCTACAGCACCAAAAGTGTGACCTGTTTGTCCAACTTTCATTTTGATTTCAACAACAGTGTCTTCTTTTTCAAGAACTTCTTTAAGGGCTTTTGCTTCTGCTAAAAGTTCTGCTTCTTCTTTTTCCTTAGCTTTGGCTTGACCTTTCACTTCAGAAAGAGCAGCTGCTGTAGCAACTTTTGCCAAATTTTTCTTAATTAAAAAGTTTTGAGCATAGCCTGTTGGTACTTCTTTAATTTGACCTTTTTTTCCTTGTCCTTTAACGTCTTCTAAGAATACAACTTTCATTTTTCGTTTTCTCTTTCTTTTAGTATTTCAATTAAATCTTCTTGCACTTCATCGATATATTTTTCATATATTTGGGTTGCAGCATTATTAAAATGTCCACCACCACCCATTTGCTCCATAATCGTTTGGACATTAAAGCCATTTCGAGAACGAGCAGAAATAGAAATATAGCCATTATTATGTTGCGTAATCGCAAATGCAGCAGTAACCCCTGCCATATCTAGGAGAGTGTCGGCAGCTTTTGCTGTTGCTATATTATCATATTTTTGATGTTTGAGTCCAACTCCTAAAGCAATTCCTGGTAAAACCATTTTTGCATTAAGAACAATTTCATTGGCCTTCTTATATTTATCAAAGTCAGTAGCCATAATCATTTTAATCAAATCGTTGTCAGCTCCACGAGAGCGTAGATAAGCTGCTGCTTCAAATGTTCTTTCAGTCGTTGTTTTTGTAAAGTTTTTGGTGTCTAATTCAATCCCCGCAAGAACAATACTAGCTTCAATGGTTGACATTTTTCTTTGATTGTTATCATGGAATTGAAGAATTTCGACAGTTAATTCACTAGCAGAGCTTGCTGATGATTCAATATATGACAGAAGTGCATGTTCTGGAAAATCATCATCACGTCTGTGGTGGTCAATGACTACTAATTTCTCAAATGATTTATAGAATTCAAGATTTAAGGTTTGACTTGTTTTTGAATGGTCAACCATGATAAGTAATGAATCTTTTTTCTTCAGTTTTTGAGCAGTTTCTAACTTAACAATGTGTGTAAAACCGTCAGAAGACTCATTCATTTTATTAATTGCACGCTCAACATCTGGCAATAACTGTTCAGGATCATAAACGACAAAGGCTTCTTTTCCAGACATATTAGCAAATGCCTTCATAGCCACCGCTGCTCCAAGCGCATCCATATCTGTAAAGCGATGTCCTACAATAAAGACATCTTCTGCTTCGGCAATAATTGTACGAAGTGCTGTTGAAATTGCGCGAGCTCTTGTTCTGCTTTTTTGCGTTCTACTTTCGGAATTACCGCCGAAATAAACAGGACGAGCTTGAGGAGTATTTTCTCTCAGTACAACTTGGTCTCCTCCACGAACTTGAGCCAATTCAAGATTGTTTAAAGCAACTTTACCAATCGCTGGAAAATCATTCCAACCATAAGCCACACCAACTGAAAGAGTCAAAGGAATTTCTTTTTGAGATGAAAGTTCTCGAAATTCTTTTAGAACAGAAAATTTATCGTTAATCATTTTTTCAAGAATACGATAATCACAGAAAAAATAATGGCGACTGCTATTAATACGGCGAAGATAAACTCCGTATTTGTCAGCAAATTCTTCTAAAAATGAAGCGATAAAACTATTAATAGCTGTTCGACCACTGTCAGTAATTAAATCTGTAGCATCATCATAATTGTCAACAGAAATCGCACCAATAACCGCACGACTGTCATTAAATTCTGATTTAAAAGCAACTTCTTTTGTGGCATCAATTAAATAAATAAGATTCTTATCAGAATCAAGTTCTGCGACATATTTTTGCTTACCAAGGGTGATATACTGGTCATCGCTCGCATTTTTCAATATCTTCTTAATATCGTCACGATTGATAACTTTGTCATTTCCCTTAAAAATCATATCAATGAATGGATTAAACCATTCAGGTTCAAAGGTTTCACTATTAAAACGGATGACCCCAATTGGCATATTATCCAAGGTAGCATTGAGCGAATTTTCTGCTTCATCATTAATTTTACGAATAAAATCTTGACGACGCAATTGATAGTTTTGAGTTTGTGATAGTAAAATGAGTGTAATCGCTATGTTCAAAATCAACAAATAAATCCAAATTGACCAACGTGTTGCTGAAACATGAACAACAACAGTCTCAATGATTTGAACAATAACCATTATGATAATAATAGCAAGCGGTGAAAACCGACGGACAAAATTCATAATATTACTCCTATATTCCTCTATTTTAACATAGGACAGAAAAAACTTAAAGAATCACCGTTCTGTCAGTGATTTTTTCTTTTAAAATGTTTATTAAGCCTTCATCATTTTTAATGATGATTCTGTCAGTAATTTTTGAATAGCTGTCAGTGAATCTACCTTTAAGTCAGCCTTCTCTTGATTCATACCAAAGCGTTTGTCTTCAATTGCCCAAACGGTCGCACCAGCTGCTTCTCCAGCTTGAATCCCTTTTTCAGAATCCTCAATAATTAAAGTTTCAGAAGGTGTTACACCCAATTTCTTCATTGTTGATTGATAAATTTCTGGATTTGGTTTCGTTTGTTTAAAGTCATTTCCTGAAACCACGACTTCAAAATAAGAATTCAATTGATGAATATCTAACATTTGTTTGATATCAAACATTGACGAACTTGAAGCAAGTGCAATTTTTACTTCTTTTTGACGCAAAAAATCTAAAATATCAGGCACATCAGAAAATAAAAGTTTTGCATAAGGCATTGGATGATTTTCTTTGAATTGCTCATAGTCTTCTTGCAATTCACTCGCTTTTTCTTCATCAAAAGACCCTTGCAAAATTCGTGGCCAAATATCTTTCATATTTCCACCAATAAAATCACTAGGCGTCAAATGACTAATAGAAATTCCATGACCTCCAAAAAATTCTTCTCTTCTTTGTAAATAATAACGTTCGGTGTCAACAAGAACACCATCCATATCAAAAATCACTGCTTTAAATTTCATAGAACCATTATAGCACAGTATCTAAGCATGGTTCAATAGACTTCATTATAAAAGTATTTTTATTTTACACGGAAATTAGTTGACAAGACAACTAATTTGAGATATATTATATTCGATGGAGGAATTTATGGAAGACAATCAATATGAATATCAAGGAATCCAATTTATTGGGAAGCTTTCTTCTGAAATTTATAGAAGAGGTTATATTTATTTCACAAAACGCTTAGTGCCTTTTGACATCAATTATATTCAATTGCTTTGTTTGATTTCTTTATATATCAAAGACAATCAAAGCCAAGAGCAAATTACTGATGATTTAAGTATCGATAAATCTAGTGTTCATCGAGCAATTAAAGGCCTGATTGAAAAAGAATACGTTAGCAGAGTCCGCGATGAAAAAGATAAACGTGTTTATCGTGTCTCATTGACTCAAAAAGCAAGAGACATCCAAACTCAAATTGAAGAAATGACAAAAGAGAGAGAAAACTTGCTATCAGA
>OIZF01001148.1_pt1 | contig 16309 bp, 18 predicted proteins | sample 1588471 | NCBI WGS metagenome assembly OIZF01 (sample SAMN03283279) | human gut metagenome | biome: human-associated habitat; material: feces | host: Homo sapiens | place: Peru | collected 2012
TGAATTACGTTTTACCACCCCCCCCACCACATTTACAATGGCTCTATCTTCCATCCCTCATATTCCTCCAGAATTTTATTTTTTACAGCTTAAAATAATCTCACAGATTCTATCTACATCTTCCAGTGCCAAATCTGCATACAACGGTAATGTAAGAACTCTCTTACTCAAGTGCAGTGCAACAGGTGTGTCATTTACATCATACTGTCCGTGGAAGCACTCAAAACTATTAGTAATAGGATAGAAATACTTTCTTGCTCCAATTCCCTGATCTGCAAGTGCATCAAAGACTTCATTACGGCTTGAACCGAATACTTTTTCATCAAAAACCGCTGGGAAATAGGCATAGTTCGGAGTAACTCCATCCTGCACAGGATTAAGCTGAATTCCATCAACACCGTTCAGATGAGTACGATACCTTTCCACTACAGCCTTACGTTTTGCAATTTCTTCATCAACATGACGCAGATTGCATATCCCCATCGCTGCACAGAATTCATTCATTTTCGCATTGGCACCCACTGCTTCAACTCTTTCTGGTCCGTGAATACCAAAGTTCTTCAGATTGTATAGTGCTTCTCCAAACTCCTTATCATGGAAGCAGACCGCCCCGCCTTCGATGCTATTAAAAACCTTTGTTGCATGAAAACTAAAGCAAGAAACATCACCAAAATCACCAATACCTTTACCCTTATAACGAACACCAAAAGTATGTGCCGCATCATAAATCACTTTCAAACTATACTTCTTTGCAATTCGCTCAATTTCCTCAATATTGCAGATATTTCCATATACATGCACAGGAACAATCGCACATGTCCTATCTGTAATCAATTCCTCAATTTTTGTCACGTCCATAGTGAAATCAATTGGATTGACATCACAGAACACAGGTGTAAGACCATTACGGACAATTGCATGGGTTGTGGATGCAAAAGTATATGGTGTAGTAATGACTTCTCCTTTCAAATTAAGCGCTTGCATAGAAAGTTCCAAGGCCATATGTCCGTTTGTTAATAAATCAATATGTTCAACTCCCAGATACTCTTCTAGCTTTGCCTGTAGTCCTTTATGCTTCGGTCCCATATTTGTCAGCCAATGGCTGTCCCACATTTCTTTAATTTCTTCTATGAATTCTTCCATTGGAGGCATGGAAGAACGTGTTACTAAAATTTTATTATCCATTTTTAATTCTCCTTAAATTCTTTCCGCATATAATAGGAATCTTTTGTAGCTTCTTCAATCACTTCATAGCCCATATACTTATAAAATGCAATTCCGTTAATATTAGACTTTCTCACTTCCAGCTTAAAACTTCTCATTCCATTTTCTAATGCCAGTTTTTCTGCCTGATGCATCATCACTTCTCCAACATGAAGACCACGGAAATTAGAATCCACTGATAAAAAGCTTAAGTATGCTGTATAAGTTTCTTTGTCGTTTACATACATACCCAACAATCCCATTATATTTCCGTCCTCATTTTTACAGGAAAGAATTACTCCCTGCGAGCATATTTTTTGAGCATAAGATTTAATATCAATTCCTCGTTCCAATAATGTAGGACTCAGAAATTTTTCAAAATACAGAAGCTGTCTCTCAGCTTCATCCGCATCTGATATCTCACCAATATTCATCTGTGGCTCTATCTGCAAACGAACCATTTGAATATCTTTTTGTCCCATAATATTAACTCGCTCTGTTAATACGCTTTTTTCCACAGATTCATTCTTTAGCCATTTCACGATAGCCAATGGCAAATTCACACCCGCCATATGACTAAATGGATAACCACCGCCAAATCGGGCATTCATTTCAAGCACATAACATTTATCTTCTACAACAAACACATCCACATCCAAATTAGCTCTATGGTGCATCACAAAACTCAGTTTTTCGCCTAATCGTTTTAATTCCGGTTTATCAACCGTTACAGCACAATCTGTTTCACCGGAACGCATCGCATATTTCATTTTTGCAATCGTAGTAACATAGTTACAATTCAAATCGTCAATGACATCCAATCCGTATTCCTGTCCTTTTAGTTTTTCCTGTATCAAGATACTTTTTTCAATATCAACCGCAGACTCATATTTTAAATATGTATTCTGTATATTTCTCTTTGTCTTCTCATAGAAAATACGAAGCTCTTCTTCATTTTCCGCTTCAAAAACAGCAATGGATCCCATTCCCCAACGTGGTTTTACCATAACAGGGTAAGAAACACATCCACTGTGTAAACTGCTTATTGCCTCATCCAAGGAAATAAATGTTACCGGAACATCAAAGCCATTTTCTTTTAAATAACAAAAAGTTTTCCACTTATCGTTGCAGATCTCGATAGTTTCATAATCAGATACAACAACCGTTGTTCCAATTTCTTCAAACCGCTCCTTATTTTTTGCAAGAATCGGAAGGTCAATATCAAATAGAGAAATCACTGCGTCTATATGATTGCTTTTACAATATTCAAGCAAGAAGGAAATATATTCCGAATCATAAATCAGTGGAGTAACTACCGATTTATCGGCGACAAGAAACGCTGGAGAAACTGGTGAGCTATTAGCCACATGAACTTCTCCGCTGTCCCCTAAGACCTCCTTAAAATATTGAACCAAATAACTTCTTCGTCCTACCGATGTAAATAAAATATTCATATTACTTTTGTCTCCTTATTTGCATTATTGCAATAAATGTATGTTGTCAAAAAAAAGTGGTGTGCCTCCAGTATGAATAAAAAGAATATTTGCATTTTTAATTTCATTTTTCTTCAAATATTCCAACATTCCATAAAATCCTTTTCCTGTATACGTAGGATCTAACGGAATCCCATTGCATACAAACATGGAACGTATCGTATCCTTAATTCCGTCTGAATATTTTCCATATCCACCAGACAAATAATCATCCTCCACACAAATCTCCGGATATTCCTCAATCAATATCTGGTTTTCCTGGAAAAATGCATCCAGATATTTTTTTATCACTTCTGTTTCCTGCTCTCTTTTTCTAGCTACAGAAATGCCGATTACCTTTTGTTTGCTTCTTCTTGCAATTGCCTTCCCTGCCAGTAAACCAGACTGTGTCATTCCGGTTCCCGTTGAAAGAAAAATGTAATCGAACTGAATTCCCATTTGCTCTTCCTGTTCCAAAATCTCGCGATATACTTTTTCATAAGCACGTACAGGTACAGCTTCATTACCATGTCCAAATTTATCTCCATAAATGTAGTATGGCTTCATTCCATCCAACTCACATTCCTGTATTACACGTTCCACAGCCTCTGCAACTTTTTGTTTTTCGCACTCATGAAAATGTGCACCACACGCATGTACCATATAACTGTTGTTCGTTACAATCCGACTTCCATCGTCATCTGCCGGAGATATGATATGGCATACCCCCCCCCGATAAGAATTGACGTTTGCCAGTGCTCTGCTCAAATTTGATCTTGCATTCCCATAACCAACCATGCAATTTTTACCTTTGATATCCATATCAACATAAAATTCCTGTGCAATGCGAGCTTTATTGCCACCAAATGAAAACGGAAGCAGGTCATCTCTTTTCACATATATATCCAAATCGTCTAAATCTGTTTTGCACTTTACAATCGGTGTCCTTTCCATTTTTTCATTACTCCTCTCTACCAGAATTGTTTAGCTTTAATATCAAATGGGCATCTTTTGGACGAGGTTCATTTGGAACAACATACCTTTCGAATCCTATTCTTTCACACATTCGAATTGCTGTCTCATTTCGAGAATCCGAATACAAATGAACCGCAGTCAATCCTTCTGCGAGCGCAATCTCCGAAAATTCCCGTACGAGTTTGATTGCCCTACCCTGACCTTGGTATTCATGTCTCGTTGCTACAACAGAAATATATGCCATATGGTTAACTACATTATTGGTATATCCAACAACCATAGAACAAATTTCGTTGTTTTCTATTTCGGCACAAATCGTTGCATTTTCTATAAACTTATCTACTAGATTTTCCAAATTCTGTTTATGCGAAAGGGGGACTGGAAAAGATTTATCTACCTCTTCCAAAAATGAGAGCACCATCTCACGACTTATTTCTTTCTTATACATCGCACATACCTTCTTCCTTCTAAGGATTTATTGTTTCTTTACCATTTTTTTGACCATTCCTAAGCACTCATCGAAGACATCAATATGAAATACCTTTGATTCCACTATGTAAATAATGCCTCCGCAAAGCACCTGTAATGCAATAATTGCGATTTTCGGTAAAGCTAAATACTGAATCGGCCAAATTATAACTGCCATAAAACAAGACATCAAGAAAAAAGGAAGTAAATCCATAATCTGCTCTTTAAACGAATAATTCATTAATTTCTTATTTGGGAAGGCATTTACTGCTGCACTAAGCGGTCCTGTAGCCATATATCCCAACGCAATTGCAAATACACCAAACGGCAAAGTAACAACAATAGAAATAACACCCATCACCTTTTTGATAATTTCCAATTTTAAAAACATATCACTTCTTCCCATTGCCTTAATTGCATTTAGATTAGCTGTATGAATCGGCCACAATGCATATGTAAAGCAGAAGATTTGTAAATATGGCACACATGGTAACCACTTATCTGTCAAAATCAATGAAATAAGAGGTTCTGCAACGATTGCAAGTCCAAACATCAGCGGCCACATAATATAACTGCTTGTACGGATTGCTTTCCGGGTCATTGTCTTGACTCTAGTACGATTATCTTGCTCCTGAGACATGACCGGTAACAACACGCTATCAATAGAAGTATTAATATTGGTAACTATCAAACTTGGAAACTGCTTTCCTTTGTTATAAAATGCTAAGTCTGATGAAGAATAAAATTTACCAATTATCAATTGTCGCACATTATTGTATACCGTATCTAATAATGATGATGCTAATAATTTCCATCCGAACGAAAATAGGCTTTTCAATCTTTCAAAAGAAAAGTTTCTCTTAGGCCTCCACTTCACCGTAAGCCATAAAATCAATGTATCAATTGCTGCATTGGATAACTGCTGTGCAACAAGTGCCCATGCTCCATATCCACAGTAGGCCATTCCTATACCTAAAATTGCCGAAAAAATTGTTCCACCTATTGTTGAGTAAAAGAATTTCTTAAATAATAAATTTCTAGATACATACGCCTGTTGAACATTTTTCACACCCGAAATGACCAATGTTAAGCTAATTACCCTAATTAGTGGTGTTAATTCTGATATATGATAAAAGTTTGCAATAGCAGGAGCTGCCACAAACATACCTATATACAAGATACAACAGATTAAAAAATTAAAATAAAACACTGTAGAAAAATCTAAATCATCAGCATCTTTTTTTTGAATCAACGCATTTCCCATACCTGAATCCACAAAAACCTGGAAAATTGTTGTAATAACAGTCACTAACGCAACTGTACCATATACATCTGGTGCTAATAGACGTGCTAAAATAATTGATACTATAAATGAAACTCCTTGTGCTCCACATCGTTCAGCAAATCTCCATATTAATCCAGACAATGTTTTTTCTTTTAAATTTTGCTTTTGCATATCAAATCCTTCCATTTTGATTAAAAATTATAATTCAGATAACAAATTTGCAAACATTTTACATACGGAATCACTACTAACAATTCCATTATATTGCTTAATAAGTTCTGTACTCATCTTTTCATTTACAAAACTATTGAACGACATATTTTTGATATCATCTAATACTTTATATCCACAAGAGTTTTTATCAAAGCTCTCTGTAAATTCACTATTTTTTTTGAAATAAATCATTTTTTTAAAAAATAATAATAATGATAGGTTCCCTAATGCAGTAGAATATTCCTGATTAAAAATTGCTACATCAATATTTGATAAATAACTAGCAAATTCAAAATAAGACATAAAAGTATCTACAATTTCAACCTTATTAGGAAATTTTCTATTTGCATATTCTTTTACTTTTTCTACATATTCCTTTTGTCCACCATACGACAAAATCATACAAATCTTAATATCTTCATCTTTATATTTTTCAACTGCAGCCATCGCATCAATATGGTTATCAAATGGACTTGCACTATGCCCAATAAGAATTCTTAAAGGACCTTGCTTTGCACAATTTTTTTCAGAAGATTCTCGTATGGTTTGTAACTGTTCAAACCGTCCTTTTTCATAAAAATATGACAATCGGTAACTTTGCATATCTCCAAATATTCGACAAATATTAACATTGTCAATATCATTTCCAATTCCAAATGCACGAAATTGATGCACCTTTCGAATATACAATTGCCAAAACAGCTTTTTCACTATTTTTGTTATTGGATTACATCCTTCTAAACTCAAATTTCTAATATCATGACCCCATGTTCTCCAAATTACCTTTTTAGCAAATTTTTTTCGAGTAAAAATCACCTTAGATTTTGAACAGTTAAGTGAATGTACAAAAATCCAGTCTGTATATTTTCCAAATTTATTTATCAAATTATCAGTTTCTTTTCCTGCTAAGACAACATTTTCATATTCCTTCAATGAGTTGTAAACATTTTCATGCGGTGTTACAAATAAATGTTCCTTCGAATTAAAATAATCGGGCTCATTATTTATCATTCTCACTAAATTAGGGTTGAATTTCAAATCGGGATGCCATAAAATGTGCAAATATTTAACTTTTTTTATTATCATAAAGGCTCCTTCTGATAACCATATTTTCATTATTATCGAGTAACAGTTTCTAGTATTCTCATAATAATATTAGGATTCTTATCAAAATTAAATTTACGAGCAAAAAGTAAGTTAGAATTAATTAATTCATCATAATCAGAATCTTTAAACTCATATGGATTTCCTCGTTTCCAATCAATAAAATACATTATAGTTTCATAGTTATCCGTAAAATTATTCTTTGACAGTGAATTTTTAAATTCAGAATTTATTACTAATGTTTGCAAAAAAATCTCATCGGCACAAAGTGTATGTTTGAATTGTTTCTCTATATATGAACGTTTTCCAACAACATATTGTGCTAATTTATCTGTTATGCTAAACCAATTAGCCCCCTTTTGATATACTAAATTCTGTTTTCTTCCACGATCCACACCTATTTGCAAAATCATCATTATTCTATAAATAATTTTATCTAAGACATTTTTTTCCCTTTTATGAACCAAAACATATTTTGAAACACGTTTATAGCTTAATGCATCAATTTTAGGAGAATCAAAGTGTACGAATTCTGTTCCTAAATGTTTATCAAAAAACTGATGAATCTCACTTTGAGATTTCAATGGTAAGTCCACTCCAGACATTAAATGATAATATTGATATTTTTTTGGCACTGATGCTTCAAGAAGTCGAAGTTCGCATTCAATCTGAGAAAAATCCCCCCATTGTACATCTAGACGATTAGATAAAAAAAACAAACCCGAATCTTTTACCATTTCATAAAATGGTTCCAAACATATATTCCCCATTTTTTTATCCAAGTGTACATAAATGTCATTATCCAAATAATCCAATGTTTTCAGAAGTATCTTCAGAAGTTCCGGTTGATTGTGTGCGATAATTAAATAGGCATGTTTTTTATTCATAATGAATATCCTCTATAATTGATTGTAAGAAATCAAAGGATTTTTCTCTTAGGTCTCGGATCCTATCTTCAGCATCAGTATAGTCTGGGAGCATATATAAATCGGTCTTCATCAATTCCGAAATTGTTTTGTATTGGGACATAAGGTTTAACTGTGTCAAAAAAGAAACCGCTCTATCATCTTGTGAATTTTCACTATCCCCACTTTTTATGTACCAAAATCGCTTTCTATATATTGTAGCAAATGCAGTTCCGTGAAATGAAGTAGTAATGAAAATTTCTGCATATTTGACAACATTCATATATACATCAGGTCCATATTGTTTAATTAGTTTGATTCCATTCTTCCAACAGCATTTAAGGGTCCATTCCTTTGCTTCCATAAAATATACAGGTAATCCTGTTTGCTTAGATACAGCTTTCAAAAACTTCTGAATATCTTCTGTAATACTAAAGCAATAATAAAAAATATATTTTCCATTGATTATCGGTGTATTACCAATATCAACAATTTTCTCCCAATCTTCTTTATCATACAACATCGTTGGATCTAAACAAATTGGTACTTCTTTTTTAGTTGCTTGCTTAATCCATTTTTGAGCATTTTTTTCTCTTACTGATACCTTTTTGAATTTATGAAAATAATCTATATACTTTTGACTATTTTCCTCCAACTCAAAAGGATTGTTCGCACCAAAACTAACCGCATAGGCATATCTAGGTCTATCAGATACAAAATTAAGATAGTAGGCATCGTCTGCATCGATGCACTTGACATTCCACACCTGATCACTTCCTGCTATAAATGCGCTATAATTATTTTCGATTGCTTCCAATTCAGTAGATGTACTGTATTTTTCTATTGAAAGATTAAAATATTTTTTTGCAAAATTGTCATATGCATTATATTGACATTTTAATTGTCTATAATTTGTCATCCAAATAAATGCTTTTATCAGTCTCTTTATATTCGTCGGTTTCGGTATTGGTGAATACATATTTTGTTGTGCCCAATTAGAAAAATCAATAATTTCTGCCTGACAACCATATTTTTCACTAATTATATTTTGTAACGCCAAAGCCTGAAGCATCGAACCATTATTATGCGAACGATGAAATGTCATAATCCCAATTTTTTTCATACGAAATTAACTCCTCCCTTTTCTTCCACCTGTCAACATAGCGTAGCAATATCTCCCGTGAATATCTATTATTATTCACCATATCTGTTATTTAATCTTAAAAAATCTCGAATATTTCTAACCTTCTTTTATGTTTCGCATCCCATTACCTGAATAAAATGTCTACTCGCATATATTAAGAATAAAATTATATATACATAATTAGGGATTGTACCTGTAAACAATGTAGCTTCAAATAATGCAGTATATAAATATACGACCAAAATGCATATCATATTCTTACTAATATCACATTTTGATAACTTACGCATATTTTTTATAATTGCGCCAAGCGCAATTATATAAATAAAACTTCCAATATACCCAGTAGTTACTAAAGTATAAATATATCCATTATCAAGCCAATATGTAAGATAAGGTGTCTCATTTAATCCATATACTTCTGTCGGCGCATATCCCAAACCAACCATCATTCTTCCACTGTTAAAAAATGTGGGCAAAGCAACATTAAATAGTGTAAATCTATTTGATTCAACCAGAAAAGTATCGAATGGCATCCCTAAATTAAACATTAACAGCATAACCATAAAACATCCAAGGAAAATTTTAAGGAACCGAGTTGTCCTACTACCCAGTTTTTTAATTTCTAAATTAAGAAAAGCATATAGGCAAATATATATTCCCAAAGCAGAAATTGAACTTCGAGATGCACTCACTAGCAACATGACAAATGATAAAAACATAAATGGTACGATTAACCACTTCAAGTAGACTCCCGCACATTTTCTTTTTTGAATTAAATGGGCAATTAAAATATTGCATACGCATGTACCACCTAATGTATTATAATGTCCAAATCCAAAATTTCCTCTTGTGCGCTCCACCCTACTCATTACATTCGCAATGTTAAGATACTGTAAGTCTGATATATTATTAAGTAATTGTATAAGTAAAATAAGCGACATTGATATAAATATAGTTTTTAAAAAAGCATCAAATAGCCTATACTTTCCAATAATCCAAGCAGATAAAACAACAATTAATACAAACATTCCTTGTCTTTGAAACATTTGAAGTGCATATTTTCTCATCAATGGATTTATAAATACACAGGTAAACAAAATTACGTGTAGTAATAAAGCCATTGATACTACTGTGGATCCACTCATTTTTTTTGATATTTTAATTTCTCCGACTTTAAATACACCAATGGTAACAATAATTCCTAAATAGATAATTTCAATTAAGGTTGCATCCACTGGAATAGTATAATTACCTGATATTACCAGTACTCTGCTTATAAACATTACAGCAAAACTAATTATGATAAGTGACTGGTTGTTTGTATTTTTTACTGTTATACTTTTCATGCTTTGCTCTGCTACACCTCCATCGTAAAAATACAGTTACTTATTAAAAATTTTGCTTATTATAAAATACCATCTATTCTTTAATAATAACTTTCTCAGTTTGCTTTTATACTCACTATAATTACTCCATAAAATCATATTATACCAAGGAAATTTCTTAAACGCTGCTGTAATTTTGTTTTTGGAATAACCATTAGTATATAGTTTTCCACTATAATTTGTTACGGACTGTAGTATACTTGCCATTACTTCATTATAATGTCGATCTTCAATATTCATTTTTGAAACAAATGATAGCATGGCATTATACATAGCATCATAATCACCAATCACCTTCAATGAAGTATTTTGTTTACTCAGTCCACTAATGTTATCAATATGCATATATATCGCTTCAGGCACATACGTAACTTTTTGCACTCGTTCTAGAAATTGTAATGTAAAAATTAGATCCTCTCCTAATTTCACATCAACTGGAAATCTAACTTGAGTTTCTTTAATAATTCTTGTTAAATATAGTTTAGAAAATGGTTCATTATTCTGCAACTTTAAGAACATTGAATATGTAATATCAATTGATAACGCCTGACGTTCCTTTATCTTCTCAACTTCTGGATAAGAGTGAATTTTACGTACACCTGTATCAAAAAAACTGGCAAATATTATCAAATCACAATTAGTCTGAGTCCCATAAATAATGCTCTGCATTGCAGAAGGCATCAAGTAATCATCAGCATCAACAAACATTATATATTTGCCTCTTGCCTGTTCAATACCAACATTTCTTGCTGTACTTACACCAGCATTTTTTTGATGCACTACTTTAAAAAGGCCATACTTTTCTTCATATTTATCACAGATTTTTCCTGAATTGTCTTTAGACCCATCATCTACTAAAATAACTTCATAATCATTCATATGCTCCAATGAAATTAAGCTACTAAGGCATCTATTTAAATCAACTTCTGCATTGTAAACTGGCACGATAATACTAACCAAAAGACTACTTTTACTCATTATTTCTCTCCGTAAATCTTTTTAAAAATTCTAAACACAACACCATATAACTGCGGTGAAACCACGAATAATTTTCTTGATGTATCACAATGATTCGCTGATCTTTTTTTCTATATTCATCACAAATGCTACCGCACCCGTCTGGCGAACCGTCATCAACTAATATAATCTCTAAGTTCTCATATGTTTGAACAAGAATACTGTCTATGCAAGCTCTCAAATATTTTTCCACTTTATAAATTGGTACAATTACACTAATCATAGGATTCATTGACTGACTTATTTTCATTTTGATTCTCCTATCCGCTTTTTATAAACATTGTTTTAATTCAAAATAATATTTTGCCTTTTTTGAATAAAAGTCACATTATCTTCTATTGATTTTGTAACAATGGAGCCCGCAACTACTACAACATTATTTACAATTTTTACCCCTGGTAAAATAATAGACGATGTTCCAATCCAAACATTATTTACAATTTCAACTTTTTTTGAAGTATAACCTTGCTTCCTAAATAAACCACCTTTTCGGCTAATATAATCCCTCAATGCCGGAACATCTGCTGCAATTACAGGAATTCCTAAGACCATTTGTTGTAGAAGAGTTAATTGACCAAACGAATAATTAAAGTCATCTAATGGAATAACGGAAAATCTACACATTCTTTTAAACAATCACCCGTATTGTATACCGGAATTACCACTGACACTAATTCTTGCATTTTAAACCCTCTTAATTTTTCTAAAAGTTTTAAAAACCACACTATACAACTGAGAATTGAATCGGAATAGATAAAATTGGATTTTCTTCGACAGTGAAAGGAATTTAGCTTTTTTAATTGCGTCTTTATTTTCATAGACTACCTGTTTAAAATGTTCTAGCACGTCTTTCGGACACTTCACATTATTTTTTAAATAAAAATCATATACCGTTAACGCTGATGATGCATACGCAACATGTCCAACTGTTTTTAATTCCGGATGTTTTTCATCCAAGTATTCCATCTGTTCCTTTGCAGCGTATTCATGGTCATGATTGATTTTTACACTACGTGTTATACTATTCTTCCGTTGGAGATAATTATAGCATGCGGTATCAACATAACTTATTTTCTGCGCCCGGTCAAAAATTCGGAACATAATATAATAGTCTTCACTCAATTTTCCGACCGGAAAACGCAAATTCTCAAACAGTTCTCTATGATACAGTTTGCTCCAAGCACCCATATCAAATATTCTATGTGTGTTCATTTCTATCATCGCATGATAGAAATCAAATGTCATATCTCTGCCAACGCTCTTTTTTCTTAGTACCTCGCCATTCTCATATACATAATTTACTGCACAAACCGCCAGTTTTGTTTTGTCGTTATAGATTGCACCATATAATTTTTCATACATATACGGCTCAATTGTATCATCACTGTCTACAAAACCGATATATTCTCCCTGCGCAATATCAATTCCTGCATTTCGTGCAGAAGACAAGCCGCCATTTTGCTTATGAATCACACGAATTCTCGAGTCCTTCTTTGAAATTCCATCGCAAAGTTTTCCACAATTGTCGGGGGATCCATCATCAACCAAGATAATTTCCAAATTAGTGTAAGATTGCGCCAAGATGCTTTCCACACATTTCTTCAGATACTTTTCCACTTTATATACAGGGACTACCACGCTAATTAACGGTTTGTTCTTATCTATCATAACCGCATTCACCTCTTCTTCAATATCCACAATTGCCATTTTCTAATTTGCAGTCATGATAATGACTATCTGACATTTTAAAACTTAAAAGTATCCTTCAGACCCAGCCATTTCTGGTCTTTATCACTCAGGTTCAGTGCCGTACCGTCTTCCAGCGTATAGCCCTCTGCGCTTGCACTGCCCTTGTATTCACCCTTCAGCTCCGGCCACTCAATGCCGATTTCCGGGTCGTTCCAAGCCATGCCGCCCTCATCATTCGGGTGCCAGAAGTCATTGACTTTGTAGCAAAACTCTGCCTCGTCACTTAGAACCAAGAAGCCATGCGCAAAACCTTCCGGGATGAGAAACTGCTTCTTATTCTCAGCGGACAAGGTCACGCCATACCACTTGCCATAGGTCTCAGAATTGCTTCTGAGATCAACTGCAACATCGAACACAGTGCCACGCACGGCGCGCACCAACTTGCACTGCGGATACTGCTTCTGAAAGTGCAGGCCACGAAGCACACCCTTTGTAGACATAGACTGGTTATCCTGTACAAAGTGGATGTCAATGCCAGCCTCTTTCATATCTTTTTCGTTGTAGGTTTCCATGAAATAGCCACGAGCATCACCATGAACAGCGGGCTCAATAACGCAGAGTCCTTCGATACCGCCTACATTTTTCTCAACTTTAATCTGTCCCATTTCCTCTATCTCCTCTTACTGCTCGATTTCCTTCAGATAACGGCTCAATGCATCCTGCCAAGTCGGAAGCGGAGTAAATCCAGCCTCCACCAGCTTGCTCTTATCCAAACGACTGTTGAACGGGCGAGCTGCCTTGCTCAGACCATACTCTGCCGTGGTCACCGGCAGGACTTCTGTCTTATACCCAGCCTGACGATAGATCTCTTTTGTGAAATCATACCAGCTGATATAGCCGCCCTCGTTGGTGGCGTGATAATAGCCGTACTTCTCAGTTTCATTCATATCAACGAGCAGTCGAGCCAAATCATATGTATAGGTCGGTGTGCCGATCTGGTCATTGACCACACGGACAGTGTCATGTGTCTTACCAACATTCAGCATCTCACTACCTGCGTTCGGTTAGAGGAGATTATTTATTATCAATACTCTCATCTATTATTTTCTCCTGTACAGTTTCATCGTTTCCTTTACAACTTTATCCCAGTTGTATTTCTCGCAGATAAAGTCAGCTGCTTGATTCTTCATTCTTATAACCATTTCTGGATGGTCACAGGCCTCTTGCAGTTTTTCTCGCAAGTCCTCTATATTCGACTTTTTAAAAATCAACGCCTTATCTTCCACAACCTCTGCACACTCTGGAATGTCGGATACCAGACAGCAATTGCCGTAGCTCATCGCCTCCAGCAGACTTAATGGCATTCCTTCCAGATCGGACGGCAGCGTGTAGATGTAAGCGTTCCTGTACAGTTCATCCAGCATTGCTCCCTGCACAAACCCAGTAAAGAGAATCCGATCGTCACCCTTCGCCAGTTCTTTCAACTCTGCCATAAAGGAATCTGTATCGCTGGAGCCGCCTGCGATGACCAGTTTTTTATCTGTCTTGACATTCTTGAAGGCCTCGACCAGATATCGAATACCCTTTTCCGGCACAAGACGCCCGAGGAACAATACGTAGGAGTCTTTTCTCAGTCCAAACTTATCTGTAATCAAATTTGCTTTCCGAATCTGCGGCCTATTCACGCCATTAGGGATAAAGTGTGTTTCTCTGTCATAAGTTTCCTTGAAATAGTCCTGCACGCCCTTGCTTAGAACAATGATCTCGTCCGCGTATTTCACGGCATTTTTTTCGCCCTGACGGATAAATTTGGAGCCAAACCCTGACTGCCATTTCTCGCGCTGCCAGTCAATGCCATGGACGGTAACTACAACTCTTTTCCCAAACATCTTCGGCAGCCATGTAAAAAAGGCCGGTCCTTCGGCGTGGATGTGCACCACATCATATCTTCCAAATGCACTATAAAGTGCTGCGAAAAAGGAAGAGCTTACCGCTGCAAGTCCTCGCCGTTCAATGGTCGGAACAGGCTTCTGACGGATTCCCTCGTACTCCGTTTTATCAGCATCGTCATATTCTGCACCACTCACATGATGGCCTGCTCTGTTGTAGCAAGTCACGTCACAGCCATTCTGTGCCATTCGGGTGCAGAGTTCCTTAACTACAATTTCTACTCCACCTTCTCTCGATAATCGCTTCTGTCCGAACATCGCAATCGCAAGTTTCTTACTCATAAATCTTTCCCACAATCCCACTCAATTTCTTCATCTATATTTCAGCTAACACAAATAGCGGATAGGCTCGTGCACCTGTCCGCTGGCTGTCACCCCACCCTCATGGTCGAGATTTCTTCCTGTGCGGCATTTCTGCCGCTCAGAAAGATCATTCGTTCATTCTTCGGGTAAGAAAATATGAACTTCGGGTTGCGGAGCCTTTCATTCTCTGCCGTACCCTTGTCCCTATTATGACAGCCGCGTATTATTTCACACTCCCCATCCGGATTCAGGTACACAGTACCGCCGAGCTTATGAATTTCTTTATAGAAATGCGCCGCAAAAGGTCCGATACGACACGCCATAATATAAACAATCGGGTGCGGAATATGATTTTCTTTGATATGTTTACAGCAGGCCTCTAATGCAGCAACATCATAATAAATTGCCTGTGCAGTACAATGTTCAAACAGCTATAACAACTCACGCCTCTCTCCCAGCCGCAGCTCCGGAACATCTACCACATCAAAAATGGAAGATATCCATATTTCGACGTAATTGTATTGAATCTTTTTATATTCTATCACAAGAGTAGGACAGTTGCAATAGATTCAGTCGAAGTAGCACTGTAAGATTGGCAAAAAGCATCGTTTTAGGCAATATTTTCTTTTGAAACCGACCACTTTACTCCAAAATCATTTGTGAAAGAAATATCTTATCGAACGAGTAATCCGTCGGGGGGGGGGTAGAGCAAAAAAGGTGGGATTATTCCGACTCGCAGATACCCACCTGATGTCACAGCATTTACCAAAATGTGGTCATAGTCTATTAAACATGAGACGAAGAATTCGGCTATGTACATTATCCTCACACACTGTACAAACATATTTCTCCTAATTGGGGAAATAGTGCACATTCTAGACGCAAAAAAATTTACAAAACAAGCTTTGTAAGAAATTGTCTCACAAACAAATGAACAACATACATTCCTTATCTTTTCTTCTGCTAATAAGCCTCTCGATATAGTCTTTATCGAACTACTCGCCTAGCAAGTGGTTTTAGAAATACAAAAAACACCCTCCTCCCCACATTTCTGTGAGAAGAAGGGTGTTGAACTCATATTACCGCCGCTGTGCGAGCTGCTTGTCCATTATCCGGTCAGGTCAGGCGCACAGCGTTCCCGGTACTTCGGAGTGCAAAAACTGATTAGCAGTTCTCAGCGAAGTACTTAATGGT
>OIZF01001152.1_pt1 | contig 16262 bp, 22 predicted proteins | sample 1588471 | NCBI WGS metagenome assembly OIZF01 (sample SAMN03283279) | human gut metagenome | biome: human-associated habitat; material: feces | host: Homo sapiens | place: Peru | collected 2012
CTTTAGAAAAGCAATATCGTATGACAAAGAAATGATTTCATTTCTTTTTTCTTTGCTAAAATATGCTTTCTAAGCATCATTAATTAAACAAGATAAGTATTGGAATAAAATAAATAAAGAAGTTAAAATAACACTATACGTTTGAGATATAGTAGATTGCAATATTATTATTGTACATAAACTAAAAAAAGAAATAAAATAACGCATAGTGGAGGGATAATATGAAAAAAAAGAAAACATTTGATATGTTAAATGGTTCCATTTGGAACAAGCTTATACTTTTTGCACTTCCTTTAGCCGCAAGTAGTATTTTACAACAATTATTCAACGCAGCGGATGTTGCTGTTGTAGGAAGCTTTGCTGGAAGCGGGGCCTTAGCTGCCGTTGGAGCCAATGGTCCAATTATTAACTTATTGGTAAACTCTTTTGTAGGATTATCAGTAGGAGCCAATGTTGTCATTGCCTCATTCATTGGACAAAACGATGAAAAAAGAACATCACTTGCTGCACATACTTCTGTTACGATGTCGGTAATTATTGGAATAGTCTTATTATTTGTTGGATTCTTTTTTGCAAGAGCAATTTTAGAGTTAATGTCAACACCAGAAGATATTATTAATCTTGCAGAAATTTATTTAAAAATTTATTTCTTAGGGGTTCCTTTTGTTATGCTTTATAACTTTGCAGCTGCTATTTTAAGAAGTAAAGGTGATACGCAAAGACCTTTAATTGCTTTATTTATCGGTGGAGTGATTAATGTTATTTTAAATTTATTCTTTGTTGTTGTCTTACATATGTCAGTAGAAGGGGTTGCTATTGGTACAGTTGTTTCTAATGTATTTAGTTCAATGATGTTACTTTATTGGTTAATGCATGAAACAGATGCTTTAAGAATTGATTTAAAACAATTAAAAATCAATGATCGAATCTTAAAAAGAATTGCAAAAATTGGGGTACCTGCTGGTTTACAAGGTATGGTCTTTTCTATTTCTAATGTCTGCATTCAATCATCATTAAATGCTTTAGGTTCAGATGCTATTGCCGCGAGTTCAGCTGCATTAAATTATGAATACTTTGCATATTATATCTTAAGTTCATTTGCACAAGCAGCAGTTACTTTCATTGGACAAAACTATAGTGCTAAAAAATACGATCGTTGTAAAAAGATTACACTTCAATCTTTCCTATTAGGTGGGGCAACAACAATGGTTGCTTGTATGTTATTTGTAATTTTTGATCATTTCTTTATTAGTTTCTTTACATCAGATGTTTCTGTCGCAAGTTTGGCTTATACAAGAATGAAAATCATTTTACCATTCCAATTTCTTAATATGTCTATTGAAGTTTTTTCAAGTGTCATGAGAGGTGTTGGTTATTCAAGTGTTCCTGCCGGAATTTGTGTAGCAGGAATTTGTGGAGTTAGACTTGCTTACTTATATACAATTTATCCTTCAATTGCTTCATACGATAATTTATTAATTATTTATCCAATCAGTTGGTTTGTTACAGTAGTAGCGTTAGCACTTGTTTATTTTATTCATGTCCGACCAAAAGTCTATTCTTATCAAGCAGCAAATTAATACTGCTTTTTTAATCTACGATACGTTTGTTTACTTTTAAAGAAAAAGTACATAGAATGCAAGTGAGGTGAAAATTATGAATCAAGAAAAAATAGGTACATTTATTGCTAGAAGAAGAAAAGAAAAAAAGCTAACACAAGCTAAGCTTGCAAGTTATTTAGGGATAACTGATCGAGCAGTATCTAAATGGGAAAGAGGCAAAGGATTACCTGATCCAGTTTATATGTTGGAATTGTGTAGATTGCTTGATATTTCAGTCAATGAACTTTTAACAGGAGAATTTATAGAAGAAACAAAGTACCAACAAAAAGCAGAAGATAATTTGTTGATTATGGCAAAGCAAGAAGTTAAACAAACAAAGAAAATGTTTTTTTATGAAAATGTGATAGGTATAGGTTCAACAATAATCTTTACAATCTTAATTTTTATGTCTGTTTATTTTGTAGAAAATAGAGGAATAAAAATTTTATTATTTATTTTTGCTTTCTTATTTTTAATCACAGGTGTTTCGATTGCTTTAAAAATAGAAACCGAAGAAGGGTATTATGAATGTCAAAAATGTCATCATAAATATATTCCAAGTTATCGCCAAGTTTACTTTGCTATGCACATAGGTAGAACACGTTATATGAAATGTCCTCATTGTCAAAAAAGAAGTTGGCAAAAAAAGATTTATTCAAAATAGAAATTCGCTATAATAGAGATATAAAAAGAAAAGGAATTTGAAATATGAATAAACATGTAGAAAAAGCAAAAGAATTAAGAAATGCCACACCGATGGTTCACAATTGTGCCCAAACAATCATGGAAGTTTATGCCAATGATTTAGGAATCAACAAAGAACTTGCCAATCACTTAGGATGTAACTTTGGTGGCGGTATGAAATGTGGAAGTGTCTGTGGAGCAATTACTAGCGGATTAATGGTATTAGGCGCTAAAGGAATTGATTCACCTGCAAAAGTAAATCATTTTATAAAGACGATTTCGAATAATCATAAAGGACTTATAAATTGTGTTGACTTACTAAAAGAAAATGCCAAAAAGGGAGGTCAAAAGAAACCCCATTGCGATGTCATGATTCAAGAAGTAATCGAATTAATAGATCAAATGGAGGAAGAAAATGATTGAAGAAATTGAAAAAGCAATGATCCTTTATACAAAAGGAAATAAAATCAAACATGATGTGGCACACTTTTTAAAAGTACATCAATATGCACGTCTTATCGGACGATTAGAACATTTAGAAAAAAGAGAACAAGATATTTTAGAAGTAGCGGCGATTGTGCATGATATTGCTTGTCCAATGTGTCGAGAAAAATATGGACATTGTGCAGGAAATCTACAAGAAAAACAAGGACCAGCGCTTGTTAAAGAAGTATTAAAAGATTTCCCTTTAGATCATGCTTTTGTAGAACGCGTTTGTTATCTTGTAGGACATCATCATACGTATCAAGATATTGATGGGTTGGATTATCAAATATTATTAGAAGCTGATTTTTTAGTAAATGCAGATGAATCAAACTTAAAAAAGGAAGCTATTGAAAAAATGAAAATAAATGTTTTTAAAACAAAAACAGGAAAAGAATTACTAAATCATATTTATGAACTCTAAAATATGATATAATGAAAATCCTTGGCAGGGGCGTGAAGAAGTGTGATATAAGTTACACTTCTTCTTTTTTTATTTGACAAATAAATTTATTTGAGATATTGTTGATATATCAACGAATGGAGGCTTATTATGATAAAAATTGTTGCAGAAAATTATATTAAAGAAGAACATCAAAAAGAATTTTTAAAACTTACTAAAGAACTCATTATTTTAAGTAGAGAAGAAACTGGAAACATTTCATATCATTTATATCAAGACATTCAAGATCCTTCACATTATACCTTTGTCGAAGAATGGCAAAATCAAGAAGCTATTGATTTACACAATCAAACAAAACATTTTACAATGATTGTTCCACAAATCAAAAGCTTTACATCAAAACCATCAAGGGAAGTTAAGTATAAAGAGGTCCAATAATGAATACATTAGAAACAATCTTTTCAAGAAGCAGTGTTAGAAAATTTAAAGCTAAAAAAGTTAATCAAGAAGATATAAAAACAATCCTAAAAGCAGGAATGTCTGGACCAACGTGTGTCAATTCAAAAGATTGGTCCTTTCTTGTCGTTGATGATCAAAAAGTCTTAAAGAAAATGTATGAAGCAAACGGTGCACCTGCAAGACCATTACTTGGTTGTGCTTTTGCGGTATTGATTTGTGGTGATTATTCAAAAGCTTTTCAATATGCAAAAGATTACTATGTAGTTGATAGTTCAATTGCTGGACAAAATATGATTTTAGCAGCTTGGTCTTTAGGTATTGGTAGTGTTTGGCTTGGCACATGGCCACAAATGGATCGTGTCTTTGAACAAAGAAAACTTTTTGATTTACCTAAGGATCAAATTCCACATTCCATTATTGCTTTTGGATATCCAGAAGAAGTAAAAGAAAAGGAAGAATATTATGATGAATCAGTGGTTCATTATAATAAGTGGTAAAAAATGATTAAGAAAATAATCAAAGATGAATTCTTTTTAAAACAAAAATCAAAAGAATGTACAAAAGAGGATACCTATATTGCCCAAGAACTCTTAGAAACTATTCAAGCATATAAAGCTCAATGTGTTGGCATGGCCGCAAATATGATTGGCTATCAAAAAACAATGATGGTTGTTTTAGACGAAGATGATTATCTAATTTTAATTAATCCTGTTATTTTAAAAACAAGTAATAAAACTTATATTGCAGAAGAAGGATGTCTTTCTTTACAAGGTGTAAGAAAAACACAAAGGCATGAAAGTATTAAAGTGAGTTATTTAGATATAAATTTTAAAAAGAAAATTAAAACCTTCAAAGGCTATACAGCACAAATCATTCAACATGAACTTGATCATTTTGAAGGTAAAATTATTTAAGATCACATCTTTTAGGTGTGATCTTTTTATATCAAGTGTAGAAAAAAATGAATGTATGATATAATAGTAATATCTGATCATTTTAGAAATACAGTATACTATTTAATATAAAGAACATATTAAAGGAATTTATAAACATGCAGGACAAATTTGAAATTATAATATAACGAAAAAAGAATGGGTATTAGATGGTGCATCTGTCATGTATGGACGTGTCTCGGAATTAAGAGCTATGTTAGAATATGATTTTTCACAGGAAAGGGAATTTAGTTATGGCAAATTCATATTTTTGGTGAAGGCAACACAAGGACAACAGCAGTTTTCTTTATTAAGTATCTTGGAACACTAGGATTTTTAGCAACAAATGATATATTTGCGGATTTTGGTAAATCATTGTACAAATCGTAGCAACATAAGATTGATGCATATATCCAAATTCTATCATTTTTCCTAAACTCTTTGATGCGCTATTTTCTACATACGCTTTGAAATATTGTCCCATATCATTTTTTTCTTCTTTACTCTTAAACTATATTTTATGAGATATAAAAAATCATTAGACAGATAGTCCAATGATTTAAATAAACTGCGATTTTCGATTAAAGATATGTTTTACACTATTGTAATATTTCCTCAATAAGGTTATTGATAGCTTCAAGATTTTCATCTTTATAGGTTGATTTGATCGTAACTGTATTTTCACAAATTGTGATGTTTTTCATAGGACTTAATAAGTCTTTCATCACTTTGTTTGCTAGTGGTGCCCAAGAACCATTTTCAATAAGACCTACTTTTTTATTTTGATAACCTTTATGTTGTAATCTATGTAAGAAATCTTCCATTGGCGCAAAGACACCACCATCATAAGTTGCCCCTGCTAAAATCATTTTAGAATATCTAAAGGCATCTTCAACAGCTTCTGCCATATCATCTCTTGTAAGATCAGTAAAAGCAACTTTAACACCTTTTTCTTTTAATAAATCAACGATTTTTAAAGCGACTTCTTTGGTATTGCCATGAATAGAAGCACTAGCTACTAAAACTCCTTCATCTTCACTTTGATAGCTACTCCAAATTTGATATTTATTAAGATAATAACCTAAATTATCTTTTAAAATAGGACCATGTAAAGGACAAATCATTTCAATATCTAAAGTACTTGCTTTCTTTAATAAAGCTTGTACAGGAGCACCATATTTACCAACAATATTAAAATAATAACGTCTTGCTTCACAAGCCCAATCTTCTTCATATGCTAAAGCTCCGAATTTTCCAAAACCATCTGCTGAGAATAACACTTTTTCAGTGGTTTCATATTCAACCATTACTTCAGGCCAATGAACCATCGGTGCCATAATAAATTTCAAATGATGATTTCCTAAATCTAATTCCTCTCCTTCTTTAACCACAATACATCTTTCATCTAATCCTTCAATATTAAAAAATTGAGGAAGCATCGCTTTTGCTTTGGCACTTAAAACAAGTTTTGCTTCTTTATACTTTTCTGTAAATAATTGAATATTTGCGGAATGATCAGGTTCTAAATGAGAAACGATCAAATAATCAGGAACACGTTCCTTTAATTCCTTATCTAAATTATCAAACCATTCTTTTGTCTTTCTTGAATCAACTGTATCCATAACTGCAATCTTTTCATCTAAAATAAGATAAGAGTTATAACTAACCCCATTAGGTACAATATATTGACTTTCAAAAAGATCAAGTGTTGTATCATCAACCCCAATATATTTAATCGAATCACTAATTATAATATTATTCATAAAAATCCTCCTTTTAGTCATTATAACACTAATTTCTTAATGAAATATTGTTTTCGTGATATGAAAATAATATTTTATAAAAATTTCTTGCCAAAAATAAAGGAGAGATATATTATTATCGATGAAATCAGAGTATTAAGGGGTATGTTATGAGAAAAATAGCTATTTGTGATGATAGTAAATTGGAACGACAGCTCTTAAAAGTTGTTATACAAACATATTTTGAAAACAATGAAGAAGAATTTAAAATCTTTGAATATGAATCAGGAAATAATTTATTAGCTGATATTGAAGAAGGATATATTGAAGTAGACTCTTATTTCTAGATATCATTATGAATGGAACAAATGGAATGAAGATAGCTAGAAAATTAAGAGATATTCAATTTAAAGCACCAATCATCTTTCTTACAGCTCATGCAAACTATGCGATAGAAAGCTATAAAGTACATGTAGCGGGATATTTGTTAAAACCTTATGATACAAATAAATTAACATTTCTTTTAGATGAAGTATTACAAAGAAGTATTCAAAAAAGAATTGCTGTTAAAGTTAAAAGACAACATCGGTATCTTGAAATTAATGATATTATATATGCTGAAAGTGATAAACATGTATTAAATATTCATTTAAAAGATAGCAGCGTGATTCACACAACAGAAAAGTTGAGTGAATTAGAAAAAGCGATTAATTCAAAAAGATTTATTCGTTGTCACCAAAGTTATCTTGTTAATATGGATTATATAAAAGATGCAAAAACAGATTTTATTCTTAGTAATGATATAAGAATACCAATTAGAGTAAGAGGATGAAAAGAAATTATTGAAAGATATCATAAGTATTATAGTGCAGAAAGAATGAATGATCATTTATAAGGTACAATTGTTAGTTAATAAAACAAATGTGCTTTTTTTATTACTTTTTGTGCAAAAATAGAAGATTTTTAAAAACAAATGATACAATGTTTTAAATTAGAAACATTTATTGAAAAGGGGAAAAAATGAAGAAAACACTTTATGTTTTTATTTGAAAAGAATGTATATGCTTTAGAAACAAGTAAAATCTTTTCAGATGAAATAAATAGGATCATTGTAATGGGTCTATTATAGTGTAATATCATTATTATGGTCATTAAAGAAACAAGACGTAGAAAATGACAAAACTCATTTTCTTTTTATTTCTTTTTTTATAGAGAGAATATTTCTTTTTTTGACATGCAATTCCTTGAAAAAAAAGATATTTTTATATCCTTATAATAACGCTTACAATTGAAATTGTATTTTAAAATTAAGATGATATAATAAGCTACGAACTTAAATAAATTTCAAAGAGAAAAAAGAACTTCAGGAATAATGAAGATAAATATTTATATGAATGTTAGGAGGGAAAATATGAAAAATATCTTTGAAGTATCTCTTGAAAGCCATTATCAATTTGAATGGGATAAATTAGGAAATATCAAAAAAGGAAGAGAACATTTAGGTGAGGAGATGCCGGTTCTTGTCTATAGATTATTAGAATACAGTATGAATGATGTCTTGTTTAAAAATTTTGGTATTGAAAAAACGGATGAAATTTTTAGACAAGCTGGTTATCTTGCAGGATGTGAATTTGCGAAAAATGCATTGCCTCTTGATGCTGATGAAAGTACATTTGTAAGTACGCTTGCTCAAACTTTAGAAACTTTAAAAGTAGGTATTTTAAGAATGGAAGAAGCGGACTTTGAAAAAGGTGAATTTGTAATTACAATTCATGAAGATCTTGATTGTAGTGGATTGCCACCAACAGGTGAAGTTGTATGTAAATATGATGAAGGTTTTTTTGCGGGAATTTTAGAAGCATATACCAAGAAGCCTTTTAAAGTAAGAGAAGTTGATTGCTGGTCTAGTGGAAGTAGAGTATGTCGTTTTAAAGGGACAGTAGATGATGATCGATAAGGATCAAGAACTTTTCTTAGATTACATTAAACAACTTTTATATAACACAGATGAAGCAACACTTTGTCGTGATGAACTTTCAGATGATGTAACACAGCTTGCAGATGGAATTGAATATTTAGGTGAAGTGATCAAAGATGAAAAGATTGTTTTATCTAAAATGGCCCAAGGAGAAGTAGATGAAGAATTTTCTATATCTCACAATTGTTTAGCGGCTCCTGTTAAAAGCATTCAAAGTAATTTAAAACATTTATCATGGGTTGCTCAAAGAGTTGCGGCAGGTGATTATAAACAACATGTTTCAAGCTTAGGACGCTTTTCTGATTCATTTAATGAAATGATTGATCAATTAAGCCATTATCGAGAAAAGATGGAACATATCAGTAATACAGATGTCTTAACGGGAATTGCGAATCGACGTGCTTTTTAATCAAATGATTAAAAAGCTTTGGGATAAAGATATTCCTTGTTCCATTGTATATATTGATATTGATGGTTTGAAGTATGTAAATGATAATTATGGTCATTCTGAAGGAAATCACTATATTAAAGAAGTATGTCAAATCTTGAAAATGAATTTAAAAGAAGATGAATTAATTTTTAGAATTGGTGGGGACGAACTACTTATTTTATTAAAAAAGAAGATGCATATACATGTGAAGAACGTCTACTAGAAATACGCTTACAATTTAGAAAAGAAATGAAAAGAAAGTACCGTATCCATGTGATTTTAGTTTTGGTTGTGTGGATATTGATAAAAAAGAAAACAAAACAATTAATGAATATTTAAGTCTTGCTGATAACAAATGTATCAGTTTAAAATGATACATTATATTGATCAAAGACGACCTAAATACAGTAATTATATTGATAAAAGTGGTTTAGATAGTCGTATTTTTGATGCTTTTTCTCAAACATCAATCAACCGCTATGCTTATATATGTAATATGGAAACAAATGTTTCAAGATGGTCCAAGCTGTCAAGGACTTTGAATTACCTTATGAATATATGTATGATGCAGGTAAAATATGTGAAGAACATATTCATCCAGATGATTGTAAAGAATATGAAGAGGATATTGAAGCAGTTTTCTCTGGAAAGAAAGAATATCATGATTTAACATATCATGCACATTAAAAAAAATGGTAAATATATAAAATGTCGTTGTGAAGGATATGTCTTAAGAGGAAGAACGGCTAAAGAACTTAACATTACATAATTGTTTCGGCTGTTTCTTTTTAAAATCATTTTATGTTAGATCAGCAATAGATTCTAATAAAAGCCAAGACGACAACCAAAGATCGTTAAAAGAATATCCATCATTAAAGCAAGTGGTGTTAGTTCATGACAAAACAAAATAATCATGGTAAAACTTAGACTGGCAATAGAAAATCCATAGCCAATTGAAATAAATCAAACAATTTTTTTGAAATTAATAGAGCTAATAAGCATAGCAATAATAAATAAAAGTAAAAATTTTAAAGTACCAAAGTACTTTTTTTCTTGTGTCCGTTTTACAGGGTCCATTTTAATCCTTTAAAGAGGATATCTTTTTTTTGAATTTTTAGCACTTAAATATTGACAGTGCTAAAAAAATGAATATAATAAAATTAGCACTAGGGATAACGGAGTGCTAAAGGAGAGTGATAACATGGATATCGAAAAATTTACAGCCAAGATGCAAGAGGCAATTCAAAAAGCAAGTCAATTAGCATTAAGTTATAAGCATCAAGTAATTGACATTGAACATGTATTGTATGTTTTATTGAATGATAGTAGTGGTATTTTTCCAAGGGTGTTATCTAAGCTAAATAAAGATAAAAATCATTTTATTCAAGTATTAGAACAAAGGCTTCAACAAAAGCCGACACTTGAAAATATTGATGTCAATAGCCTGAGAATAAGCTATAGCTTAAATGATTTACTTGCGAAAGCAAATAATCAAATGACATCGTTTAAAGATGAATATATGTCAGTAGAACATGTCATTATGGCATTATTTGAAATAAATGAAAATTGGGTCAAAGATTTATTGAACCAAGAAGGTATGAATAAAAAGGATACAAAAAAGGTAATTTTAGAAATGCGGGGTGATCATATGGTAGATAATCCAAATCCAGAAAATACTTATGAAGTATTAGAAAAATATGGACGTGACTTAACAAAAGATGTGGAAAATGGAAAATTAGATCCAGTTATTGGACGTGATGATGAAATTCGTCGTGTGATTCAAATCTTGTCACGTAAAACAAAAAACAATCCAATTTTAATTGGTGAACCAGGTGTTGGTAAAACAGCCATCGTTGAAGGATTAGCATGGCGTATTTATAAAAATGATGTACCAATTTCTTTGCAAAATAAAACTTTATATGAACTTGATTTGGGTTCACTTGTTGCTGGGGCAAAATATCGTGGTGAATTTGAAGAAAGATTAAAAGCAGTTTTAGGTGAAATTAAAAAAGCAAATGGGAACATCATCTTATTTATTGATGAAATCCATCAATTAGTAGGTGCTGGAAAAACAGATGGTGCGATGGATGCTGCTAACTTATTAAAACCAATGTTAGCTCGTGGTGAACTTCATTGTATTGGAGCAACTACTTTAGATGAATATAGACAATATATTGAAAAAGATGCGGCTCTTGAAAGACGTTTCCAAAAGGTACAAGTTGATGAACCAACAATTGATGATAGTATTGCTATCTTACGTGGTTTAAAAGACTCTTTTGAAAGACACCATGGGGTTAAAATCAATGATAGTGCTATTATTGGTGCTGTTAATTTATCACAAAGATATATTACCGATCGTTTCTTACCAGATAAAGCAATCGATTTGATTGATGAAGCTTGTGCTTCGATACGTATGGAGATTGATTCTTTACCTGAGGAATTAGATGGTATTACACGTGAAAAGAATCGATTAGAAATGGAAAGAATTTCGATTGAAAAAGAAGATAGTAATGAAGATAATGTAAAACGTTTAAATGATATTAAAGAACGTATTGCTTCTTTAACTGAACAAGAAACAGCTTTAAAAGCTAAATGGAAAGAAGAAAAATCTTCATTAGATCATATTAAAGAATTAAAAAATCAAAAAAATAAACTGGTAGCTTTACAAGATAAATATATGCAAGAAGGAAATTTACAAGAAGCCTCTAAACTTCAATATGGTGAAATTCCTAAAATAACAAAAGAAATTGCTGAACTTGAAGCAAAAGAATCGGATGATGCTTTACTTCAAGAAAAAGTAACAGTTGATAACGTATCAGAAGTTATTTCAAGATGGACAGGTATTCCAATGAATAAATTAATGGCTTCTGAAAGAGAAAAACTTTTAGCTTTAGATGATACATTAAAAGTACGTGTTATTGGACAAGATGATGCTATTACGAAAGTGACAGATGCCATCTTACGTAGTCGAGCTGGTATCAATGATGAAGAAAAACCAATTGGTTCCTTCCTATTCTTAGGTCCAACAGGTGTTGGTAAAACAGAAGTGGCAAAAGCATTAGCTGAACAATTGTTTGATACAGAAAAGAATATTGTGCGTATTGATATGTCTGAATATATGGAAAAATTTAGTGTTTCGCGTTTAGTAGGGGCTCCACCAGGATATGTTGGCTATGAAGAAGGCGGGCAATTAACAGAAGCAGTAAGACGTCATCCTTATAGTATTGTTTTATTAGATGAAATTGAAAAAGCACATCCTGATGTATTCAATATCTTGCTTCAAGTCTTAGATGATGGACGTATTACAGATAGTAAAGGAAATACAGTAAGCTTTAAAAATACAATTATTATTATGACAAGTAATATTGGTTCTCAATATTTATTAGAAGGTAATAATGAAGAAAACAGAAAACTTGTAAAAGAAGAATTAAAAGCTCACTTTAAACCAGAATTTTTAAATCGTATTGATGAAATTGTTATGTTCAATTCATTAGATGGTTCTGTAGTAAGAAAAATCATTGATAAATTTATTGGTCAATTAGTTCATCGTTTACAAGATAAAAAGATTACCATTTCTTTAACAGACCAAGCTTATCAAATGATTCAAGAAGAAGGTTTTGATCCAATCTATGGGGCAAGACCATTAAAGAGATTTATTCAATCTGAAATTGAAACAAAACTTGCTAAAGAAATCATTAAAGGAACAGTTCATCAAGGACAACATGTAGAAGTTGATTATCAAAATGGATTTGTTTTAAAAGCACAATAATGTAAAGAAGTAGCAATAAAAAAAGCTACTTCTTTTTATTTGTGTTAAAATACGCATGAAAAGAGGAATTATATGAAATATATTTTTATAAGACATGGGAAAACCCATTTTAATGAAATAGGATTAAAACAAGGATGGTGTGATTCACCTCTTACTAAAGAAGGTATTCAACAAATTGAAAAAATGACTCAACTTTTAAAAGATGAAAAGATTACAAAAGCCTATACTTCACCAACATTAAGAGCAAAACAAACAGCCCAAATTATTTTAAAAGAACATGATGCTCTTTTACATGAAGATGAAAGACTAAAAGAAGTAAACTTTGGAGTCCTTGAAGGACTTCCTTGTTCCTTTGTTGATACCCTTCATTTAGAATCACCATATTGGCTGGATGATTTAGAAATGGATTATACAAGCTATCAAGGTGAAAATATAGACGATGTTATTATAAGACAACAAGAAGTGCTAAAAGAAATAGAAAAAATAAGTAATGAAGAAGAATGTATTGTTGTAGTGGGTCATGGTTGTTCATTATATGCACTCATCAAAACACTTTTAAAAGATGAAAAAATAGCTTTTCCAGGAAATGCAAGTGCTTATATTCTTTGTAAAAAGAATAATGAGTATAAGCTAGAAAAATATTTAAGACCATAAATAAAAAATGATGTTAAAATCATCTAAATTTAACAAGAATTTTCTTGACATGCTAGGCATATAATGATAATATCTACGTGCAATAAAAAGTAGTGGAAAGAAGAAGTGCCTACTTCTCGCCTGATTGATTTTGTCAATAGGCAAATGTCACTAAGATTTAGATCTTAATGTCAATGTGGGTACTCAGTGTGCTCACTTTTTATTTCAACTATAAATAATTGGAGGTGGCTTTTATTAGCAGATTTGATAACAGAAAACCAAAACAACCTGATGATTTAGTAAACGAAAGAGTTCGTTTCAAGGAAGTATTGGTTATTGATCAAAACGGAGATCAATTAGGGGTTAAAAGTAGTAGAGAAGCTTTAAATATTGCTTACGATGCAAACTTAGATTTAGTTTGTGTAGCACCTAATGCGAAACCACCAGTATGTCGTATCATGGACTTTGGTAAATATCGTTTTGAACAACAAAAGAAAGCAAGAGAAATGAAGAAAAACTCTAAAGTCGTAACTTTAAAGGAAACACAATTATCAGTAACTATTGATACTCATGATAAAAATGTTAAATTAAAAAGAACATTAAAATGGTTAGAAGAAGGAAACAAAGTTAAAGTTGCAATTCGTTTTAGAGGAAGACAACTTGCACACGTTGATTTGGGTAAAAAAGTTATTGATGACTTTGTTGAAGAATGTGCAGAAGTTGGTCAAATTGAAAAACCAGCTAAATTAGAAGGACGTACTTTAACAGCTATATTAGCACCAAAAAAGAAAAAATAATTAGCGGAGGAAATAATTATGCCAAAAATTAAAACACATAGCGGATTAAAAAAACGTTTAAAAAGAACAGGTAGTGGAAAATTAAAACGTAGCCATGCTTACGTTTCTCACTTATCACACAATAAAACTCATAAACAAAAGAAACACTTAGCAAAAGCTACAGTAGTAAGTGCTTCAGATTACAAGAGAATTAAATCAAGATTACCTAAATAATTTTAGTTAAAAATAAATACAGGAGGAATACACAATGGCAAGAGTTAAAGGTGGATATACAACTAGACATAGAAGAAAAAAAGTTATTAAATTAGCCAAAGGATATTTTGGAGCTAAACATAAATTATATAAAACTGCTCATGAACAAGTAATGCATTCAATGGCATATGCTTATAGAGACAGAAGAAACTTAAAAAGAAATATGAGAAAATTATGGATTGCACGTATTAACGCTGCAGCTAGAATGAATGATATCTCATATTCTAAATTAATGCATGGTTTAAAATTAGCTAACGTTGAAATCAACAGAAAAATGTTATCTGAAATCGCAATCTGCGATCCAGAAGGTTTCACAGCTATCGTTGAAACAGCTAAAAAAGCTTTAAATGCTTAATAATTCAGGACCAACATAGGTTGGTCTTTTTTTTTATTATCATATTTCATTTATTGTTCTTCCTCCATAACTTAATATTATATTTATCGATTTTATCTTGTTTTGTAGCTGTTGAATATTTGGATTATAGTTATCATCCAATAAATCTTTATTATTATAAGTTACATTAATTATTCTATTTATATCATAATATTTAAAACTTTTCCATAATCTTACAAAATTTATATTCTTTTTAATTGTAGGTTAGTCAATCATTTGTCACAAATTATTTAAAATAAATACTTTGAGCACCTATATTGCAAATAACGATTCTTCTTGACTTTTATATTTTTTTATGAATTCCCTGGGACTCAACCATCCTAGTGGTCTCATAGGAAAATTATTATATTCTTTTCTCCATTCTTTTCCTTGATTTCTTAAATCTTCTAAACTATAAAATACTCTTTTATAGTAAAATCTTTCTTGATCTTTTCTATGACTTCTTTCTACTCTTCCATTTTGTTTTGGTGTATGTGGCTTTATTACTTTATATTCTAATCCTAATTCTTCTAATGTGTTTTCAAACATTGTTTTTTTATCTTTCAAAAATGCTTGCCAACTTAATCTATTTGTAAATTCAAATCCATTATCTGTTTGTATTGTCTTTATTTTAAACGGAAAATATTTTACTAATCTTCTTGCAAATTCACTTGATGCATATGTATCATGTGCATTTGTAAACCATGTATATCTTAATCTTGAATATTCATCTATTGCTGTATATTGATAAAATTTTTCTCCTCTTTCCTGTAATTCTTTGCTCATACATTTCTTTGGAACATACTTAACATCTACTTGTATTTTTTCTCCTGGATATTCTCCTGTAACCCATTCATTTGGCTCACTTTCTTTTTTCTTACTTGGTGTTTTTTGATATATTCCTAATCTTTGCATTGCATTATATAATCCTTGGATTGTTCTTGTATATCCTGCTTTTCTTAATTTCACCCATAAAACCACTAATCCTGTGTCTTTATTATTTTTCTTATAATTCTTTATTAACTTTATTTCTTCTGCTGTATGTTGATTTGGATGCGAATGTGGACGTCTTGATTTATCTTTCAAACTTTCTAATGTTCCATCATATCTATTTCTCCATCTATATATTGTTCTTTTACATTCTCCAAATTTATATGCTGCTTTTGCCACTCCATATTTTCTTGAAAATTTTACTATTGACTCTTTATATTTTAATCTATCTGTGATATTATTACCCATAAGAGAGCACCTCCGATATGTTTATTTTTGGTCATTTAAACAATATCATTTTTGTGCTCTCTTTTCAATATTTTATTTTCAATATACTTGTGACATATCTATTTTAAACCTATATTTGAATTTTTTTGTGTATGAATTTACACTTAGAATTTTAAACTTTTTGAATAAAAATTTTTTTGAATCTTGCCAAATTTCTATGCTTAACATTAATATCATCATTTTTACATTTAGTCAATACTATCCACAAAAATGATTCACCAATTTCTCAATATCATTATTCTAGTAGAGAAGTCAAAAAAGAAGAGGATATTGGCCCCTCCTCTTTTTTGACGGTTTCCGTGAGGCACGACACTCCCCACTAATTTTCCAAATTTACCATTTTCAACTCAAAGTAGAATTCAACTCCATCAACTCTATTCTGAACTCCATACTTATTATCATAATTATTCATAACTGCTTTTACAAGAGATAAACCTATTCCAGTTCC
>OIZF01001157.1_pt1 | contig 16223 bp, 15 predicted proteins | sample 1588471 | NCBI WGS metagenome assembly OIZF01 (sample SAMN03283279) | human gut metagenome | biome: human-associated habitat; material: feces | host: Homo sapiens | place: Peru | collected 2012
TTGTGTCGGAAAGGTATATATGAGCTGATGGTAGAGTCGTCATCAACAACAATGGTCCTGATTTGATAAACTCAGCAGGAATACTTGCTATTCATTTTTTTATGATGGGGTTATGTTTACAAATTTGAGATTTTATGTAAAAAAGTCCTAATTTCTATATTTCTCTTCTTGCAAATTATGGGATATTAAGAAAAATATCGTATCTTTGTCGCAAATTTAGGCGTTCTTTGGATATTGCAAAATACAGAAACGAGCAGAAGGTCGCTCGTTTCCATATTGTTACCTATATAATATAGGCAAACGCCCAACTTCTTGATTTTCAATCAAAGTCCAATTTAGAGCGAGTTAAAAATATTAACAGTCTGAATTTCCCAAACCTGTCGAATACTTTTCCACTTGTTTGATGACAAAGAGTTAGAAACCACACGGTAATGTGACAACACTTCGTCCAATCCACAACATACGATGCCATTTCTCATCAACATCAACCATGTAGCATAATCTTGGCCTCCTCTTCTGAGAGGCATCTGAAAATCACCTGTCTGATTACGGTCGATGATTGTTGTTGATGTTGCAATCATAGTGTTGTGAAGCAAGAACTTATATGTTATCTTCTCGCGTACATTACGTACCGAACCAAGAGCCTGTCCTTTTTCATCCACAGTATCCATAGCAGTACAACTGATAGCAGCATTATGCTTTTTCATATAAGCCATCTGCTTCTCCAATTTTCCTTCTGCCCACATGTCGTCACCATCCAGAAAAGCCACATAACGTCCTGTTGCAATGTCAAGAGCCTTATTACGGGCTACAGCAGCACCACTATTTTTATCCAGTTTATAATATACAATATTTGTATATTTCTCCTGCATATTCTTTATAATAGCGGCAGAACAGTCAGGACTACAGTCATCAACCAATACTATCTCTATATCGGGATAGTTTTGGTTGACAACTGAAAGAATTGTTTGTTTGATAAATCTTTCTACCTTAAATACAGGTATGATTACCGAAACACGTTCATTTTCGTACAATGCCATTTTTTAATATATCGGTGTAAGCCAATCAAGACGGTTTTGCAACTTACCTTGCACACACTCCAAATACTTCAGATGAATCTTCTTTGTTACCTCACCTTGTTCACCAGTTCCTATTGGATAGCGGTCTACAGTATATATTGGTGTCACCTCCATTGCACTGCCGCAAAGGAAAGCCTCATCAGCCATATACACCTCTGTGCGGTCAATAGTGCGCTCCTCAAACTTCAAACCAAGTTCCTCAGTTACAAGCTTGATAATAGTGTCGCGTGTAATAGACTCCAATACACTGTCTGTCAAACGTGGAGTAATAAGTGTGTCACCCTTCACCATAAAGAAGCAACTGCCAGGACCTTCTGCCACTTTGCCTACCTCATTCAAGAATATGCAAGTATCATAGCCATTACGCAAAGCCTCACGTTGTCCCACACGGCTATTGATATAGTTAGCGCCACACTTGATTCTTGGACTAAGGTTCTCGTCACTAATGCGTCTCCAACTTGTGATGCAGCAGTTCAATCCTTTCTTGTTATACTCGGCACTTGTACGTCCACGAGGAATAGGAGCAACAAACATCTCTACAGGACCTTCCGATCCCCAAGAACCAAAGCCATCAACAAACAAAGTCTGACGAACCGACAGGTTCTCGTCATATTCATTAGCCTTCACTGTATCTACAAGAGCCTTCTTAAAGTCCTCCTTAGTATATTTCAGGTCAAACTGTATCAACTTTGCAGAACGAATCAAGCGGTCATAGTGATCACTCAAGCGGAAAGCATACAATTGCTTCTGTTCATCGTTCCAATAACATGGAATGCCCTCAAACACATTCAGTCCAAACTGTGATGTCGGAGACAAAACATTCACCATGGCATCATTCACATTCACAATCTCGCCTTTCAGCCAGATTCTACGATTTGCAACGTCGTACTTCATTTTTTTTATTTTAATTGTTTGTATTATTCTTCGTCAGGCAGATGTGCTATGCGCTTCACTTCTTCATCATCCAATGCTGCACTTTCTTCTGCACTCATGCCTTCACGTTGTTCTTCATTAATATTTGCACTTTGGAACACCTTAGCCACAGTCCACCATATAATTTTGATATCCAGCCAAAAGCCTTCCTTCTTGAAGCGGTCAATATACTCATTGTCAAGAGTCACCTTTTCATCCCATGAGTTCTCGTTTCTTCCTTTACATTGAGCCAATCCAGTAATACCACCTTTCATCTGAAAGCGTTTCTTATACTTCTTGTTCAATGTATCAAAATCTCCCAACTCATAAGTGACACAAGGGCGTGGTCCAACTACCGAAATATCACCCTTCAACACATTAAACAGCTGAGGTAATTCGTCTATAGATGTCTTACGTATTATGGCACCCGATTTGGTAATGCGGGGGTCGTTGTCATAACTAAACAATCCCGAACCCATATTTTCTGCATTCACAACCATAGAGCGATATTTCCACATCTTGAATATTCTACCGTCCTTAGTCCTTCTGCCCTGTTTGAACAGTATCGGTCCTTTTGAATCCATCTTAATCCAAATGCCCACAATAATCCAAATAGGCAGCAAAAACACTATCGCACATGCAGACGAGCTTATATCAAACACACGCTTGATAAAAAGATTCAACTTTAACCACATAAACGCTTAAAAGTTGAATGTATGGAATAAATCGTCAAACACTTCGCCTCTCTTTATTACCTCTGTCTTTTCACCACAGATGTCAAGCACTGGGAAATTAGGAAGAATAAAAGGTGGTTTCATTACTAAAGAGTAGCTGCCACAATTACTTATCACAATAGCATCCTCATGTGCCAACTTTCCATTATAGTTACGATACAGCACGTCGCCCTCAATACAAGTGAAACCAACCATATCCAAGTTTTCATACTCCTTCTGTTCTCCCCCCATAGCTATCACTTCCATTGGTGGATTAAAGCCTGTCATGCTGATATTCTTCTGACTGCCCAATATTGTTGCAAACCATTTGCCACGAACATTCTTGATGGTCTTCACAGTTCCTACAAATTTCATACAATCACCCACAACAGCACTTCCTGGCTCTATCAGCAGTTCAGGCTTAACATCCTTGTCTGCAAAATATTCTGCAAACACCCTTGCAGCAGCTTCAGCATAAGCTTGATAGTCGGGTATCTCATTTGTAAATTGTGCTTTTAATGAATCAGCCATCTTTCCAAACAATCCGCCACCAATGTCTATACGCTCCGGTATAATGCCCAATCTATCTATAAGCTCCACCATACCCTTTGCACGAGCAGGCCAATATTCTATCTGGCGCTTTGCAAAGTGACACTGGAAATTAATAAAATGCACATTAGGAGTAGATGTAACAAAAGCCAAGACATTTTTAAATCCTTCGCTATCCACATCAAAACCAAAGCGACTTACCACCCCATCGTTCACCTCATAGTTGCAGCGGATACCCAAGTTCAATGTTTTGTCAGGATGTCTCTCAGCTATATTCTTCACTACTTCCAATTCCTCAACAGAGTCGATGTTGTCAGTACCACCAGCAACAAGGAATTCCTCCAACTTCTTAGGGTTCTTTATCGGACCATTCCATATTATTCTGTTTGGTTTAACTCCTACACGAAGAGCTATCTCCAACTCCATTTCGCTTACCACCTCAGCATAACCACCCAATTCATCTACAATCTTACAAAACTTCGGTGTATAGTTAGTCTTATATGAATAAGCAATATTGAAGTTCGGATAAATTTTGCGGAAGGTATCACGCAACTCTAAAAAATTATTTCTGTACTGCTCGCTATCCAACAGATAGAAAGCGTCGCCATACTCCTTGCGGAGTTCTTTGATTACTTGTTTGTTTAATATCATTGTTTTTTATTATTAATATTCTCTACTATCTTATCCACGGTCTCTACAACATGTTCATGATTGTTCTTGAAGTAATCCACAGCTCTTTGAGCCTCATCTTCAAGTTTACGGATTTCTGCAATACCAGTATTGAATATTCGTCTTATCTCATCCAAGTCGGTTATCACCTTTGTATTACAGAAACTTCTGCCTACAATAACCATCGAGCTTCCCAATCGGTAATGCTCTTTCAAAACGTATGATCCTGGCAGTGCTCCAGAGTGAAGACTTGCAATACCTCCAAAGCCAAAAGGAATGCCTTTGACACGAATCTTACGAGTCAACTGTTCCACAATACCATCGGTCAGCAACTGGAACATGAATTTCATGCCCATTGCCAGATGAAGGTCATTTAGTCCAATGTGAATCATATCCACTCCCGACACATTCAGTATTTCATCCAATAATATTGCCGCCTCTGGCGTTTCAAGCAAAAGACATGTTTTCACTTCTCGACTATGCTTTTTTGAGCTGTCTTTCACAAAGCCAACAAAGTCTGTCACTTCTTGAACCGTATGAAAGAACGGAAGCATCAGTATGTCAGCTCCAGCTTCTACTGCTGCGTCTATCTCGTCCTTGGAGTCAAAATACCCGTTATGAACCTTATGTATAGGATTAACTCTCACCAAGACTTTGGCTTTCTTGACAGCAGCCTTAACAATACGAATATCTTCTATCGTATGATGGTTCTGCACTGTATCAAGTCCACCCTGTCTATCATCTTTGCCGATAAATTCCATATCGACAAAAATCCAATTAACACCTGCGTCTTCTGCTATTTTAGCGACAGCAGGATCATTGGTTATGTACATTAAATTTAGCATGATTATTACTCCATTATTTTTTGAACAGCCTTTTTAACGAAAGCTACTTTTCGGTACAACCAGTTGTGTTGGAACTTGTCCCAACGCTCGGCATAATACTTAAACGCTTCTTGTCCAGTAAGGTCATACATGACATTCAATTGAGCCACATGAAGCTTATGATAAAATGGACTACATATTCGCTTTCCATCTTCATACATGCTCCAATAACAAAGATCAAATTTGGGTAGCCATTTTACCATTGTTTTCAATGTCTTATCAAGGACATTCTTTGCATCAGTATCTTCAGGGACTGTCAAGCAATAATCCCAAAGTCCACAAAAAGAAAATATCCAACCATTAAGAATCAATGGATCTTTAGGACATTCATAAAGAAAAACCCGATCCTCGCTATACAACGTTGGGCCACCTTTTTCAAATGGTTTCAACATAAAAAACATTGCTTTTTTAAGACTTCGCATGTATCTTTCGTCATGCGTTTCGTTATAAGCCCTAATTAAAAGCGAGACACCTTCTCCCTGAGCCATTGCGGAATATGGATACTCAGGAGTTTCATACGCAAATGTAACCCACGCTCCATCTTCTTGTTGGTTTTCTACACCCCAATTAGCACAAGCGATGACTTTATCAAGCATTGACTTGTCATTTTTCGATGATGACAAATAAAGATCATACGAAGCTAATCCATATTGAAAAATTGCAATAGAAAAATAAATAGTTTCACCAGTATCTACGGTCGTAGTTGGTATTTCATTTCCTTTCTTCCCGAATAGTAAGACTTTATCCGTTAAATTATTATAATACCCTTTTACTTCTGTCTTCGAATAGTATTTGCCTTCATCTTGATTAACATGATAAACACTATTACCTCGAAGCATGTTTGTCCATTTCTTTATTTTAAATAAATTTACTCCCATATCATTATAGTTTAAGATAATCTAATAAATGATTAGTTGAATAGTAGTCAACTTTCCTAAGACAGTTGGTCTTTAAGTTTGTTATCATTTCAGGATTCTTTGCAATTTTAACCAATAGAGTTTTGAAAGCTTCTATATTGTCAAATTCATATCCGTAACCAGTTATTTTGTCATCTATCACATCAGCAAAACTCTCCCATTTTGATGAAATTACAGGTAGGCCTGAAGCATAAGCATCAATAATAGTTCCAGGAACTCCCTCCACATAAAATTTAGTAGGAAAAAGAAGTGCAAAATAATTCTTTAACACATCAACACTTTTATCGAACGGAACAAGTCCTCCATACTTAATGGCAGAAGTAAACTGCTGTTGCAAATCATCAAACCATTTGTTCTGCTGACTATCCACTTGACCATAGATATCAAGTGTATAAACAATTCTTCCTGCTTCTTTATTGATAGCTTTTATCACATTACATGCATCTTCCACACCCTTTTCTTTCATAACACGTGCAAACATGCAAAGTTTATATGGTTCATTCCACTCCAACTTTAGTTCGCTTTCAGCTACAGGATTAAGTCTCTTGCAGTTTGGTAAGATATTTACTTTTTCATATCCACCTTTGTTCAATGCATTTTTCAGAACATTTGTCTCAGCATAAAGACAATCTACTTTATGCATCATCATACCCACCCATGGTGTTCTTTTCAAATATCTTGCCAATTCAGCACCTAAGCACAAGTGGCTAATTCTGTTATGGAAAATAAGTTTGTAAAACAAGAAGGCAGGCATTACAGCTTTCAAACCATTATCAGATAAAAGTGTTATGACATTTTTGCACTTGGAAGATGCAATAAATCCTTGCCACCAAATTCGAGGCAAAGCTTTTATACCACCTGCAGTATCTATCTTGATAATATTTTGACTACCATAAATACGGTCCAATTCTTCTGCAATGATCTTGGTTTTTATTGTTTGGCCGTTCAGAAGGTTCTGACCGAATCCGAAATGGCCACAAACACAAACTTTTTTCAATCTCATTATAAAACCTTTGCTAATTGTCTTGTTATATTATCTATATGAGTAGTAGGTGAATAATGTCCATTAAGCAAAGAGCTAAATTCTTTCTTAACTTTTGCTAATTCAATATCTTTATTCACGAAGTCAATTATATGTTGAACATCGTAAAGCTGTGGAATACTCAAAACATACTTATAAGCATTGGAAGCTTGATTAAAATCAAGCAAGCAATTACTAAAAATAGGGATAACCCCAGCAGCCAAATATGAGGAAAATTTAGTTGGAGTTGCAACACGATTCACCATGTTATCCTCGCGTAAAATAAATCCATAGGTTGCATCTAATAATTCTTGCTTTACTTGGTCCTTAGGCACACAAGAAACAGAATAGTTCCTTATGCCCTTTTCTTTAAGAATGCGCTTTGCTTCATCCACATTAAATGTCAACACTTTAAAGAATGTATTTGAAACTCGTTCCTCTATTTGCTTATACAATGTTGCAGTTTGCTCAAAACATTGCCAAAGATCCAAAGAACCAACATAGGTAAAAATCTTCTTGCTATAATCTTTTAACTGATAGACAGATTCATCATATTCCTCGTTAAAACAAGGCATTGTGTACGACTTATCCTCATAATTTTTCCCTGCAAGCTTCTCATAATGCTTCTGCATATACTCTGAAACAAAAAGAATAAATTTGGACTTATTCATAGCAAAAATATCGATTTTATTAAGTATCCAATATCTTAATTTACTATGATTACGCATAAAAGATTCATCCGCAGTAGCTCCTTGCTGCCATAGAATGAAATTCTTATAGCCTTTCCAATAATATTTAAAAGCATCAATTCCCATTGGATGCACAATAAGAGCTTTCTTGTCTATTCCTTTCAAAGACTTAACGAACTCACAAGTATAGCCGTTTCGAATTAATGATTTCTGTACTATTTCAAGATAACTCTGAAGAACAATAACATTCGGATAGTTAATGTATATATAAGCTTTTTTCATATTATAATAATATTTTTTTATTAGTTTTTTCCTTTTTACAAAGAAAAGCTATAACGAAGAATAATATCATCTTTGAAGTTAAAAAGAAACTTTCCAAAAAGCATAAAGAAAGAAAAGCAACAAGAGTAAGCTTTCCAGATAAATTATTTCCACGATATAGTTTATAATAATGAACAAAAAATAGTATAGTTCCAATCAATCCAAAACCTATCAATAACATCTGTAAATTATTAAGATAACGTTCACTACCAAAGAACATTATAAAATAAGGACTATTCTCTATTACATCAATACTTCCACCAGTTCCTACACCAAATATTTGCTGTAACAAATCCATTGCCCCATATACATAAAAACCTCTGAAAATTCTGATTGTACCTGATCTTTCATAATCACCGTCTCCTTGAAGTTCTGTACTTCTATTCATAAGCGAAATTCCAATTTCTGTCGAAAGAACATAGTTTATAGCATATACTGCAACTGTTATACAAGCAATATAAAATATGATTTTTTTAATTCCTGAAAGATTTATCTGTAACATAAAGAACAGCCAAATAAACGATAAACCAACAATTCCACAACCTGACCTTAAAAAAAACAATACTATTGTTATTATGACAGGTTCTATGTATTTTTTTAGAGATAATCCTGCAGAATTTTCACCAAGCGACAAGGCTAAATATGGCAAAAGAAAATGTGCCATATGGGAAGGTTCCAAGAAGAATGTGCTACTTCTCGGATAATACATTTGATTAAGAATAAATGCAGGCATAGATATCCCTTCATATCTTACATCTAAGAATGGTAATAAAGCTGAAAATCTATAACCTACACTTTGATACATTACCTCTTGGATAACAAAAACAACACACACCAATATCACTAAATAGCGATAGTACTTTTTTATATATTGCAATTGTACATTGGGAAATATCTTATAATAGCAAAGAATATACAGCAACAACACTATCAAAGAACTTGTTATATGAATATAATAACCATAGGCAATTGCAACTATATTGGGAACAATTAATGCGTAACAGAAAAATTGTTTAGCACTATAATCTGTTTGTACATACTTCTTCAAAAATATAAAAGCTATAAATAGAGATATAAAGAGAGCCATGGTATCTAATGTGACACCTCCTATCCTATATGGTTCCAAAAACGGTGTAAAAACCAATAAAAATGCTAATAGTTTTTTTAGTATTTTATTCATTTTAACGAAATAATTATGTGTTTAGACATTGATATAAACTTTAAGAAAAAGTAGCTTAATGTTTTAGGAAGATGCAACCCCATCCACATAACCATATAGAATGGACTCGTTGATTTATTAGTTTGTATGTGTTGGGATATTGAATAGACCTTGTTGAATAACATTGACTTATTTTCAGTATTAGAAATCATCAGATTATATGTCGCACGAATTAAATGATCGTGCAACTGATGATTATACATCTTATGATAATCAATAGATTTGAATGTTTCATTTAAAGATTCATATGCATTTTTCACCTTATCAACATATGTAATCATTTTATCAGGATTGCAGACTGCATTAGTCAAAGATCCATTTGACCGGTGAAAATAGTTATATACAACCTTATTTGATAAGCAGATTGTCTTTATATACCGAATATATTCTAGAACAAATAGATGGTCTTCTCCATAGCTAATGGAAGTATCATAACTAATATTATTATTAATAATAATATTTCTTTTAAATAGTTTACATACTGGAGAATTTATTATATTCTTTTCTTCTGCTAATGACAATAACATCGGTAAATCAGTAGAAATTTCATCATTATCAAACCGACAAATGGATAACACATTAAATTTTTCATCAACATTACGATATCCAACCATCGACAAGTCTATATCTTTATCACATTCAATACCTTGATATAAAGATGTCAAATAATTCAGATCTATTGTATCATCGCTATCAATAAAACTGAGCCATTCGCCTACAGCTTTATCTATACCAAAATTACGTGCAGAACTTACTCCTCCATTCTTTTTATGAAATACTCGTATGCGAGTGTCCTTTTTAGCATACTCGTCACAAATTTCACCACTCCTGTCAGGAGAACCATCATCTACAAGTATCAGTTCAAAGTCTTTGAAAGTTTGAGCAAGAATACTATTTATGCACTCTCCTATATATTTTTCTACCTTATATACAGGCACTATTACGGATATTTTCGTCATATCTATTCTAATGATTTCATTAATATTTCAAGAGATTTTTCTCTTTTTTGAGTAAGCATTTTATTTACGTTATGCCAATCAATAGGCCTATTATAATTTAGTTTCTCTAAATCGTTCTCGGATATCAATCTGTCTTCCAAACCAAACATTGAAAGCAACGAAGTAAAACGACTCAGTCCTCTTTTTTTATTTCCAACAACCCAAAATGGTTTGTTAAAGATAATAGAGAATACTGTACCATGAAAAGAGTCTACAATAGTCATCTCAGCATCCATAAATGCACGAATCCATGTTAAAGGTGAGGGATAAACACAATCCTCTATCCTTAGCTTTACATCTTTCTTTGTACGATGATCTTCATTGTATTTTGGCAAAACCTGAAATGAATTAAGTCCCGTCTCAAGTGAAATCTTGCGAATTAAACATGACATTGCTTGTGATGGATCAAGTACATAATTAAACAACGTTCCCTCTGACATAGGTACATTGTTGTTTTTTATCAAATCAATATAATCATCTTTTGTAAGAAGCAAAGTTGGGTCTACCACATGTATGGCATCAACTCCTAAGTGCTGCTTGCATAAATCGACTCCAGATTCTTCACGAACAGTTATAAGATCAAACTTCATAGCAAGTGCAGAGCAAACACTTGTTTGCTCGGGAGTAAATTCCCATTGGTCAGTTCCAAATGAAGCTGCATATGCAACTCTCTTTTTATTATCTAAATTATTGGCAAATGCTAAAAACATATCTTCTATATACATATTATAGCATGGGCGCCAACATTGATCACTTCCTACAACAAATCCATCTATACCTAATCGTTCTGCCTCAGCTTTAAATTCAATGGTTCCTGCACATTTAGAAGAATGCCTAATATATTTCTCTATAAACGAGATAAGATGTTTACGTATGATGCTATCCTCCTCTTTTGACAAGACATAACGAGGCCGCCTATTATGTTTGTTATCTAACAAGTATGCAACTAATCCTTTTAGTTGAGCAACAAATAAACGCCACTTAGGATACTCCTTACATCTTTGATCTAAAGTTATAGGCTCATGTCCAAGTCTAATCAGAGTTTTCTGCAAAGCATAATTCTGTAAAATACCACCATAATTAGCATGAAGTGGTTGTGTTAGTATTCCTATTTTCATTGTTCAATCTCTTTAAATTAATAGATTCCCGCCCATATCATATAGGCTATCCTGTATTTTCTGTTTTGTTGCTGCGTTATGACCTATATAATGACACATTCTATCCAAAAGTTTATTTAATCCCCATTCTTTACATTGTATCTGCCCTTCATTATATGAATCACGAACAAAAACTTTTGGATTGCTGTAATAAATATTGCCATTGTACTCAAAAGAGTTGAACTGCTCTAAAAACATAATAGTAACATCATTAGATTCTTCATCCTTTGTTACCCTCATCTTGTATTCAACAGTTCTTACCTTTTCATAGTCTACTATAACATTCTTATGTATTCTACCAAGTTGCTCTATTTCTTCTATAGTTTTCTCCAACTCTCTACGATAGAAAGGTGTTTCAATATCGTCATGAGAGAAAGGATTTAATAATTCATCTGTTGTAGCATGATCTTCCAATATAGCCAAACGTAAGGCTAATGCCATACATGTTATTTTCGCTTCATTAAAGAAAGAACGCGGATGTTCTATCAACGCATCATTAGCCAATAATGACGAAGTCATCCTCGCTTTCAGATATATCTTAGGAGATTCAAGTGTTGCGCTATAATTTCTAAATCCAATATACCTGTTGAATATAGCATCACTAACCGTCAACTCAATTTTTGCTTCAATATTAAATACATCTTCTATTATAGTATTTGCTCGGAGGACAAGAAATTGCAACTTATTTTTAAGCAACCTATTAAAAGATGAAATACGTTCTTGATAAGCTTTGTATTGTACTGTTCCACGGTTAAAGTTTGAATATTTCTTCTCATTGCGCGGAATAACTCCTTCTGTATTAATTATCCTCTTGATGTATCCCCACCATTCACCAGCATTCTGTATATCAGTCGATGTACCATCTATCTTTTGGTATGGTTCATCAAAATCAATATATGGAAGAATCTCTTTTTCGAATATACTGAATACCTGATTATCCTCACTATTTTTAAAATCAAACAACGACGATAGTATCTTGTAATTCAAGAAATCACTCGACATGGCAGTTCCACGCATAAAGCGCAGCGTTTCCTCATTAGCAGGATAGTAATCCACATCAGAGTCTACTATGCTTTTAGTTTCACTATTACCATCATGAAAACTTATTTTGATATAAGAGCCTTCACTTTCATCCACAAATCTGTTTCTAAGATTCTGGGAATGATTTGCGGTAAAATATTTCTGAGCTTCTGCTTGTTCTTTTGCATAAGCTTGAAAATGGGTAAACACACTCCAATAAATAGAACTTTTTCCTGATCCATTTTTTCCATAAAGCAAGATGTTTTTTCTATCAATATTTAATGTGAATGTATTTTTGAAGAACTTGAAATTCTTGACCTCTATTTGATTAATTCTCCAGCTCATAAATCCGTTTTGTTTTGTTCTGCAAACCGCATAAATTCCAGCATATAAATCCGGTATTTTGCCATTTCATTTACGATACCATCATTATTAGAACCTATAGCTTTTATCAATTTCTCAATAAGCTCAGTCTGTTTATTAGGTGTATCTTCTGCAAGATAAAAATCAAGCATTATTGCATCTGTATCTTGTTTCCACTTCTTCAAAACAGAGAAATTAGCCTTTTTGAAAAGGTCTGGCATAATCATTTCCATAACCATCGCATCGCGCACCTGAGAAAGGAAGCTCAATAAACCAGTTAATGCAGGTATCTCTTGGCCAAGTCTATTTTCATATACATATATAACTTGAGCTAAACTTTCAAGATATACACAACACTCTTTGAATATTTCCTTCCAGCGTATTACTAACTTTCTAAGATTTGCTATGGTTACATTACCTTCTAATTTTCCATTTGTCGTTTTGTTTAAAAGGAATAGCTTACCAATTGATGAGTTAATGTAGAATTCGGCATATCTAGCCTCAAAAAGATTGTCATTTCCGAAAAGCAGAACATAAGATGTTTTCTCAGTATATACAGATGTGGCAACCATCTTAGATGGACAAATTTCTTTTTCTATATAGACCTTTATACTATTATCCCACTCATACTGAGTATCTAGATATTTCTTATAAGTCATCACCGTTGCAATTGCATCCAACTTCATTTTAGAAGGCAAAGGCTTAATGAATGGTGACACCTTATAATTAATTCTTAGATTCCTACTTATAAAAGGCTTTCTATGCTGTAGTTCATGTACATATACAAAATGCTCCTCATTCAGAATGTCATAGTAAGACCTACCTTTCGAGTCAAAACAAGTCTTCATTTTCTGAAGATAATACTCATCCTTATCTACATGATAACCTTTAACTTCCTCGTCTGAACGAACAACATCAGCAGCTATCACTGGATCATAATATATAAATCTATCCTCTTCACCATCAATCTTTACTGGACATATCTCAGAAGATGGTATTTTTATATCTACATTTCTCAATAGCACAGACATTCCATCATCCAAAAGTTTATCTATGAAGAATATATTTTGAGGGAAAAATATTTTTGATTTTATCTTGTCAAAATATTCATTCCTTAAACGTACTATGTCATTCTTCTTAAAATCCATACAAACTTGTTCTTAAAAAAACTATTATAACTCATCCTCAGCAAGTACTCTTTTTAACATGAAGAGGTGGTGTGAGTATTCCTGTTTTCATGAGTTTCTTTTAAGGCTGTTTTACCACCAATTCTTTCGCCTTGGAGAGATATTCGACAGCCAAATTATTAAATTTTATCAAATCATTTACTGTGTATTTTCCCGTAAGTATATCCTCAAGGTCACTGTATTCATGATGCGCATTGTTCGTTCTGTAATACAACCTACGTAAGTTTGCACCCAACCCACTGAACGGTAACGGCATGAACTGCAATATCCTAATACTCGTATGTGGTCTATCAATAAACCAATTACCATTATTCAGCGGAAATAGAAGGTCAAAAGCCTTAAGAGCTTCACCCACTTCATTCTTTGGCACGCCAGACAAAACCGACAATATGTAATACTCATCATCAATTTTATCCTTCAGCAAGAAACCTCCCATTACAAATATAAACGACTGCCACAGGCTTGGATAAAGATAGAAATGTGGCTGCTTCACTATTTCGTCCATACCCATTTTTATATTGTTAGGCAGCGATAGACGGTGTATTGTCGTCATGAGTCCTCTAAGCGACTTGTCCTTGATTATTTCCTCTACAGCAAGTTTCATCATAATAAGTCTGTTGTAGAGTTCTGCATAGAGTGCGATATGTAGCGGATTCTGTCTGGCTGGTATATTATAAAATAATTCTTCAAAGGCTTCTCTAGATAATACTGCATGGTCATAATCTTCATATATTCCCGTTCGCTTCTCTGTATCTATACGAGCCGTCATATTTCGATAGTCCAAAAACGCCTGAAACACGGCCATCAGTCTCTTATGCGTATCGTTCTCGAAGAAAGTGTAGTCATGTATCTGGTAGATATATTTCTGTAGCTTTTTATATGCCTGTAAATCTTTAGAATTCTGAGCCAAAGGTTTCAGGTATTTCTCCGACATCAGCCTTTCCAGACAATACGCATATCGGAATGTAGGCAATGCACACTCGTATACACTCTTATCTATCTGCGCTATACCGTACACCTGTTGCAAAGAAGTTTCATCCAATTTATCTGTATCTAGCTTCTGAACATCTATCAGGTCTATACCCATCGTCTTTGCCACCTGCTGGTACAAATTGTTACGTCCGTTGGGGCTATTCAGACTAACAAACGAAGCCTTATCATATTTCAGATAATCAAGCCAACCTCTTACTTTAAAAACATCAGTCAACCCCCACTTGCCAGATTTTATCTCCGACAACGTTTTCTCTATTCTATTCTGTTCCAACCGTGTTGTCACTACATCAAGTTCTAGGATGTTGATAGGATAGTTCAATATGAGCCTCCTCTCCAAAAACAAGCCACCAATTGACAGAACCGCAGCAACATAGTCCTCATAAAACTCGTCCTTGGGAATGCTTGGAAGTGAAATTTGTTTATCTGCCATAATTGATTTTTTTATATTTACTATCAGAAGTTGGTTCTCAAATTGGGCATACGCTTTTGAATAGGTACTTCCTCTGTATGATACTTAAAATAGAATCGCTCTAAATCTTCACTGCTGTACATAATTCAATGTTTTTAAATTCAGCAGCGAAGATACATCTTTCTAATTTAAGCCCTAATTTGAGTGCTTACCTTATTAATTGAGTTATTAATACTCTTTCAGTCCTAAACTTCTTCCGCCATCAGCAGCAATGTTTTGACCAGTAATGAAAGATGCTTCATCTTTACATAAGAAATTCACAACAGCTGAAATGTCTTCAGGTTTTCCGTATGTGCCCATCCAGTTTGTTCTACCAAGGCGTTCCATTGCATCCATAGTAACCTCTCCTCTTTGAACAATACCTGGAGCAACCCCATTTACTGTAATGCCATATCGTCCAAGCTCTTGAGCCAAAGATTTTACGAACGCAATACTGCCACCTTTACTGGCAGCATATTCACTATAACCAGCTTTACCTTGAAGACCAATAACAGAAGTTATATTGATGATTCGTCCATACTTATTTGAAATCATGTATTTTGCAGCCTCTTTTGCACAAATCATAGCTCCACGTAGATTTATATTAAGGATTTCATCAAACACTTCTATACTTTGATCAACAACATTATTGGCTTTTCCCCTTGCACTTCCACCAGCAGAGTTTACAAGAATATCAATATGACCGTTATTATCTGCTGCTATCTTTTCAAAAGTTTTTTGTATGGATTTTGCATCCAATACATTAAGTTGAATAGCTACAGCATTTTTACATGCTGTAGTTATTTCATCAACAATTGGCTGTGCACTTGTTGGGCGTGAACCACAAACATACACCTTTGCCCCTTCAGCAGCCAGACGGAATGCACATGCACGTCCTATGGCTCCTGAACCTCCTGTTATAATAGCAACCTTTCCTTTTAATTCATCATGCTCATCAATTTTTATTATATATGGACGAGTCACTCTAAACGAAGCATAATGTGAACGTAAGAAATTACCTATTCTGCTCACTACTGTCCCGTTAAGATTTTAGATCTCGAAATAAATCGAGTTGACCATCATC
>OIZF01001159.1_pt1 | contig 16185 bp, 16 predicted proteins | sample 1588471 | NCBI WGS metagenome assembly OIZF01 (sample SAMN03283279) | human gut metagenome | biome: human-associated habitat; material: feces | host: Homo sapiens | place: Peru | collected 2012
AGATGTCACCGCAGGTGACAAAAGGGGGAATCTGGCGCGGGAGCGCCTGAGAGGGCGCAGGCGAAAGTTTTAAGAGGCGTTACCCATCTTCTGCGCGTCAGCGCCTGAGAGGGTTTTCTTACACGTCCAGCTTTGCGTACTGGGCGTTGGTCTCGATAAAGCGGCGGCGGGGCTCCACCTGATCGCCCATCAGGATGGTAAAGGCTTCATCGGCCTTTTCGGCATCCTCAATGGTGATCTGCACGATGACCCGGTTGTCCGGGTTCATGGTGGTCTCCCACAGCTGCTCGGGGTTCATCTCACCAAGGCCCTTGTAGCGGTTCACCTTTGCGCCGGGCATCTCCTGCGAGAGGATGGCCATTTCCGCGTCGTTGTAGGCGTACTTGATGGTGTTGCCCTTCTGCACCTTGAACAGGGGAGGCTGTGCCACATACACATGCCCCTGCTCGATGAGGGGGCGCATATAGCGGAAGAAGAAGGTCAGCATCAGGGTGCAGATGTGGGAGCCGTCCACGTCCGCATCGGCCATGATGAACACCTTGTCGTACCGCAGCTTGGAGATATCGAACTCGTCACCGATGCCGCAGCCCAGTGCCAGCACCACCGGCATCAGCTTGTCGTTGCCGTAAATTTTATCGGCGCGGGCCTTTTCCACGTTCAGCATCTTGCCCCACAGCGGCAAAATGGCCTGAATGGCAGAGTCGCGTCCCATCTTGGCAGAGCCGCCTGCAGAGTCGCCCTCGACGATGAAGATTTCGGTGCGGCTGGGGTCTTTTTCGCGGCAGTCGGCCAGCTTGCCGGGCATCCGGCTGGTCTCCAGCGCGCTCTTGCGGCGCACCAGCTCGCGGGCCTTTTTGGCGGCGGCGCGGGCGCGGGCGGCCTGCGTGGCCTTTTCAAAAATGGCCTTTGCCACGCCGGGGTTCTCCTCAAAGAACTCCATCAGCTTGGAGTAGACCATGTTGGAAACGAGGGTACGAATTTCGGTATTGCCCAGCTTTGCCTTGGTCTGGCCTTCAAATTCGGCCTCCTGCAGCTTGACCGAGATGACGCAGATCAGACCCTCGCGCACGTCTGCGCCGGACAGGTTCTCGTCCTTGTCCTTCAGCAGGCCGTGGCTGCGGCCGTAGTCATTGAACACGCGGGTCAGGCTGGCCTTGAAGCCCTCTTCATGGGTGCCGCCGTCCGGGGTGTTGACGTTGTTGGCAAAGCTCAGAAGCAGCTCGTTGTAGCTGGAATTGTACTGCAAGGCGATCTCCGCCACGCCGCGGTCGGTCTGTCCCTTGAGGTAGATGACGTTGGGGTGCAGCACTTCCAGCTTGCGCTTTTCGCCCAGATAGGTGACAAAGCTCTTGATGCCGCCCTCGTAGCACATGACCTCGGAGCGGTAGCAGGGGTCGCCCTCCTGCCCATCCTCCAGCACGGGGGTGTACAGCTGACGCTCATCGGTCAGGGTGATCTTGACACCGGCGTTCAGGAAGCTTTCCTCCCGCAGGCGCTTTTCCAGCGTGTCGAAGTCGTAGACGGTGGTATCCTTGAACATCTCCGGGTCGGGTTTGAAGGTGACCCGGGTGCCGGTGACGCCCTCGGCTACCGTGCCGATGCACTTGAGTGCGCCGTCCGGGTCGCCCCGCCGGAAGGTCTGCTCGTACTCCTTGCCGTCGCGGCGCACATTGACGGTGAGCCACTCGGAGCAGGCGTTGACCACCGAAGCGCCCACGCCGTGCAGACCGCCGGCCACCTTGTAGCCGGAATTCTCGCCGCCGAACTTGCCGCCGGCGTGCAGGATGGTGTACACCACGGTGACGGCGGGCAGACCGGTGTCGGCCTGAATGTCCACGGGGATGCCGCGTCCGTTATCGGTGACCTGAATGATGTTATCCTTCAGGATCTTGACCTCGATGTGGTCGCAGTAACCCGCCAGCGCCTCGTCAATGGCGTTGTCCACGATCTCGTACACCAGATGATGCAGACCGCGCTCACCGGTGGAGCCGATATACATACCCGGGCGCTTGCGCACCGCCTCCAGACCCTTCAGCACCTGGATCTCGCTGGCGTTATACTCGTGGTCGGTCGCGGTATCGGCATTTGTACTGGTAATGATTTCTTCTGCCATATCCTTTCTCCCTTTTGTTCATTTTTGCGTTTGTTTTTTCAAATTATAGCAAAGCGGGAACCGGTACACCATGGTGTACTTTTTTCTCGCCGTTTTGTTGTGTTTTTACGCACTGCCCGCAGAGGGCGTTCCGGCTGGCACGGTGCGGCTTTCCGGACAGTTCCGGGGCTTTCCCATCCCTCTTTTTTGTGGATCTTCCGCCCGTTTTCCGCAAATTTCACTCCACCATCTTTTGCGCTCTGCGGCGCATGGCGGCGCTGGACAGCTCCGAAAGATACACCGCATCCACCAGCCCTCCGTCTGCCAGCACATAGCACTGGGGCAGCTCGTCCGAAAGGCTGACCACCGCCCCGTTCTTCTGGGCGTAGTTCAAAAACTCCCGCCCCCGGGGGGAGGTGGTGGTGGTCTCCAGATCAAAGATACCAATGATGTCACGGTCGTTCAGGACATAGTCCCGCCCCAGATGAATATACATACTGTATTTTCTCCCGTGTCTTTTGTTTGCATAAAGTCCACGAAAATGCAGCTTTTATGCAGTATCGCTTACAACATTTGTCCATGCTGTCAGACCCGGTTCAGTACCCCGCCGTCCATGCGGTACACCTCGCCGTCGGTCTTTAAAAAGTCCGTGTCATCGCAGCTGGTCACAAAGGTCTGCTTTTCCTTCATGCAGGTGAGCAGATACTGCTTGCGCCCTTCGTCCAGTTCGCTCAGCACATCATCCAGCAGCAGCACCGGGTGCTCCCCGGTGATCTGCGCGGCGGCGGCGGCTTCCGCCATTTTCAGGCTCAGCACCACGCTGCGCTGCTGTCCCTGACTGGCATACACCCGGGCAGGCTGGTCGTCCAGCAGCAGCTCCAAGTCCTCGCGGTGGATGCCGCACAGGCTCTGCCCGGCGCGCAGCTCCTCCTCCTGCCGCTGACGCAGCAGGTCGGCAAGCCCGCCCGGCGCAAACTGGGCGGCATAGCGGATGCTCATCCGTTCTGCCCCGTGGGAAAGCTCCGCGTAGTTGGCACAGGCGCGGGGAGCCAGCAGTTTCAGATACTCCCGCCGCCGCTGCTGCAAGGCCTCGCCCTGCGCGGCAAGTTCGGTGTTGAGCACTTCCAGCAGGGTGCGCTTTTCCGCATAGGGGCGTTCCTGCCCGTTTGCGGAGTGGCGCAGCAGCGCATTTTTTTGCTGCAATACCCGCACATAGCGGCGGTAGCTGGCCAGATACCCGGGGTACAGCTGGCACAGTGCAGCGTCCAGAAACTTGCGCCGCCCTTCCGGTGCCCCCTTGACAAGGCTCAGGTGGCCGGGGTCGAACACCACCGCCGGAAAGCTGCCCGCCAGTGCCGCCGCCCGCTTGGGCGCTGCGCCGTTCACCGCCGCATAGCGGCCGGGCTTTGCGGCCTCCGGGGTGCCCACAGTCATGCGGATGTGGGCAGGCTCAGCGGGCTCACAGCCTTCCGGCCGATCCCGCTGGGTGTCGGCTTCCAGCACCGCAAATGCTTCTCCCCGACGCACAAGTTCGGCGTCCTTGCCGCCCCGGAAGCTTTTGCCGCCGGTCAGCAGCCAGATGGCTTCCAGAAGGTTCGTCTTACCTTGGCCGTTGTTGCCGCAGATGACGGTAAGCTCCCGGCCGGGCTCCAGCCGTGCCGCACAAATATTGCGATAGTTCTGTACTTCCAGCGAAAGCAGACGCATTTACTGACCCTGCCCGATCTCTACGCTCTGCCCGTCCAGCTCGATGACGTCTCCGGCGCGGCATTTCTTGCCCCGCATGGTGCACACCTCGCCGTTCACCTTCACGGCACCGCCCTGCACCAGCTCCTTGGCTTCGCCGCCGGTCTCGCACAGACCGGCAAATTTGAGCAGGGCATCCAGCTTGATAAACTCGGTATGAATAAGAATCTTCTGCATAAAACGCGCTCCTTAGTCGTTTTTAAAGCGTACCGGCAGTACCAGATACAAAAAGTCGTTGCCCTCTACCGGCAGCACCTTCACCGGGCTCAACGGGCCGCTGATCTCCATGCGCACCTGCTCGGTGCGGGCGTTGCGCAAAGCATCCAGCAGATAGCGGTTATTGAAGCCGATCTCCACCTCATCGCCCTCGCAGGCGGCGCTGAACTCGTCCACCACGCGGCCGAGGTTGGTCTGGCAGCGCACCACAACTTTACCCTCTGTAAAGGAGATGCGGAGAGGATTTTTTAAACGCTCTGTAATAATCAGAGAGGCACGCTCGATGGTGGAGATAAAGTCCTTGGTGTCGATGGTCACCCGGGTGCGGCTTCCGGCGGGGATGACGTTGCGGTAATTCAGGAACTCGCCCTCGATCAGGCGGCTCATGATGGTGTAACCGGCGGTGGTGAACACCACATAGCGGCGGTTTGCACTGATGTGCACATCCTCCTCGTCATCGTTGGCCAGCAGATGGGAGACCTCGGTCATGGTCTTGCTGGGCACGATGATGCGGATATCCTTCACGGCAGTGATGGGGCGCTCCACGATGGCCAGACGATAGCCGTCCAGCGCCACCATGGTCAGTTTGTCCAGCTCGATCTCGAACAGCTCGCCGGTGTGGGCGGGTTTTTTCTCGTCCTGACTGACGGCGTACAGGGTGCGGTCGATCATATCCCGCAGCACGCCGGTCTTGATGATCAGGGTCTGCTCCGCGCCGGTGTTGGGCAGATCCGGGAAATCGGTAGCCGGCATGGACTGGATCTCGAACTGTGCCACGCCGCTCTGGATGGTGGTCTTGCCGTTATCCGCCGCCACGATGCTGATCTGACCTGCCGGCATCCGGCTGATCATGCTGCTGAGCAGTTTTGCATTCAGCACGATCTCACCGGGTTCTTTGATGTTGGCTTCGATGGTGGTCACGATGCCCATTTCCAGATCGTAGCCGGTCAGGGTGAGCTGAAAGCCCTCGGCCTTCAGCAGAATGCCCTCCAGCACCGGGATGGACGAGCGCATGGTGACAGCTTTGGAAACGCCGTCGATGGCTGCACTGAGCAGTGTTTTATCGCAGACGATGTTCAAAACAGTATCTCTCCTTTTTTCACACTTCCGGCTTGATCCCTGCCCTTTGGGCTGCTGCCGGAAGGCAGTAATATATTGAACTTGTTGTAGTAACCGTAGTAGGGGGTGGGGAAGATGTTGAAAACCCGGAAATGTCTTGCCGGGAAGCGGGGCTTTGGCTTTCCACCGGGTTGTGGAAGACTCGTGAAGGAAATGTTGAAAGGTGGGGAACGGTGTTTCTTTCCACAGCCGATGTGAAGAACTGATGTTAAATGTTGAAAACTAAGTGGAAAGTGTGGAAAGCTTCGCCTTTTTGCCACAAGATATAGGCTTATTTTCCCCTTTTTGTTCCGTTTTCTCCCCATATTTTGGGGTTACACCCTGAAATGAGTATGACTTTTGCCCGGTTTTCCCCGGTTTAGGCCTTTACGTTCTTGATGATATCGCTCACGGTCTCCCGCAGATGCTGGTCGTTCTTCATGTCCCGTTCCATGGTCTTGAGGGAGTAGACGATGGTGGAGTGGTCGCGGCCGGAAAATTCCCGCCCGATCTCCTCCATGCTCATGCCGGTGACCTCCCGCAGGATATAGATGGCAACGCGCCGGGCGGAAGCCACATTGGCGTTGCGCTTGGTGCCCCGGATGTCGGCAGGGGACACGTTGAAGGTGCGGGACACCTCGCCGATGATCTTTTCGATGGTCACCGGTACCGGCTGGGTCTCGTTGAGGATATCCTTGATGGCGTTCTGCGCCACGCTGATCACCGGCTGGATGCCCTCCAGCATATAATAGGCGTTCAGCTTTTTCACTGCGCCCTCCAGCTGGCGGATGTTGTTTTTCAGGTGGTTGGCAATGAACTCTGCCACGTCCTCGGGCAGGTCCAGATGCAGCAGCTCTGCCTTGCGCTTCACGATGGCAACCCTGGTCTCAAAATCCGGCGGCTGCACATCGGCGGTCAGACCCCACTCAAAGCGGGTGCGCAGACGCTCTTCCAGGCTCTTGATCTCCTTGGCAGGGCGATCGGAAGCGATGACGATCTGCTTGTGGGCGTCGTGCAGGGAGTTGAAGGTGTGGAAGAATTCTTCCTGCGTGGACTCCTTGCCCGCGATGAACTGGATATCGTCCACCAGCAGCAGGTCTGCCACGCGGTACTTCATGCGGAAGTCCTCGGTGCTGCCGGCGCGGATGGCGGCGATCAGCTCGTTGGTGAACTGCTCGCAGGTGACATACATGATGACGAAATCGGGGTGGGTGCGCTTGATCTCGGTCTGAATGGCGGTCAGCAGATGGGTCTTGCCCAGACCGGAGCCGCCGTAGATGAACAGGGGGTTATACGCCCCGGAGGGGTTTGCCGCCACAGCCTGCGCAGCAGCAAACGCAAACTGGTTGGACGGCCCCTTGATGAAGTTTTCAAACGTGAACTCGTAGTTGCCCTGCGGGGAGGCGGGGTTTGCCTCGTACTGCTGGGCCAGCACTACTTCGTGGGGCGGGGTGCTGGGCACCACAAGGGTGATGTCCACATCAAAGCCCAGCACGGACTTGAAGGCCTCCTTGAGCAGGCCAAGGTACCGGTCGGTGACGATCTTGCAGATAAAATCGTTGCGCACCGACAGGGTGATATGGCTGGAGTCCTCAAAGCTGATGGGCTCCAACCCGTCGATATAGAGATTGTACGTTGGCTCGGCCATCTGCGCCTTGCAGTACATCTGGGCCGCTTCTAAAACGTCCTTGAAAGAATCCATAAAACATCCACTCCATTGAATCGGTCGAAGTTTTCAACAATGCTGCTGATACCATGTTAGTATACCACAAAAATCTCCCTGCGTCTATATTACTATAATGTAATTTATAATACATAAGATAAGCCCCTGCAGCGCCCTTGTGGAAACACGCCAAAAAGACCACAATATCTGGTAGAAAAAAGTTTTCCACAGCAAAATGGTGAAAAAGTTGAAAAGCTTTTAACAGAAAAATCAGAAAAAAGTTTGCAGAAAACTGCAAAAAATGCTTGACAGAACGTCATACTATGCGATATACTGTTGAATTGCAAGCCTGTCCCCAATCTGGGACCGATCAAGACCCCATACCGGGGATAAGTTTTTACGGAGGATACAACCATGAAGAGAACTTTTCAGCCCAAGAAGCGTCAGCGCAAGGAAGTTCATGGCTTTCTGACCCGCATGAGCACCAAGAACGGCCGTAAGGTCATCAATGCTCGCCGTGCAAAGGGCCGCAAGAGCCTGACTGTCTGATCTCTGCCTTGCAGGTGAGATCCGGCGCAGAAATGAATATGCGCACAAAAGACCGCTGATATCCCATTGGCGGTCTTATTTTTTTACCCGTCAAAAGTTTTTTCGTAAAAATGCCCGGATGGGCTTTTAAACTGCAAAAATTTTTGATATACTGGCTAAAGAGTGCACCTATGTGCACCCGGACGAAAGGAGGTGCCGATGTTATGCGTTATCGTCCGATCCGCCGCAACAGCGAATTTGGCCGTGTGTACGCCCGCGGCAAGTCCTATGTGAACCCGGCACTGGTACTGTATGTGCTCAAGACCCGGGGCCGCAACACCCGGGTGGGCCTGACCGCCACCAAAAAAATAGGCCATGCCGTGCAGCGCAACCGCGCCCGCCGCGTGATGAAGGCTGCGATTGACGAGCATCTGGATCACAATATCGGCGGCTACGATCTGATCTTCGTGGCCCGGGGCATGACCCCCAAACTGAAAAGCTGGCAGCTGAGCAGTGTTGTGGCAAAGCTGTTTGCACAGGCCGGTCTGCCGGATAAGGCAAAGCGCCCGGATGCAAAGCCGCCCGCCACTGTGCCCCCTGCCCGCAAACAAAAGCCGGAGCCCCGCGCGTGAACCGGCTGCAAATGCTCTGCCGCAGGGCATTGTGCGTGCCCATCCGCATCTACCAGTACACCCTCAGCCCATGGATCGGCCGCAGCTGCCGGTTTTCGCCCAGCTGCAGCAACTACACCATGCAGGCTATCCTGACCCACGGCTGTATAAAAGGCATTTTGTTGGGTGCATGGCGCATTGCCCGGTGCAATCCGCTGGGCAAGTGGGGCTACGACCCCGTGCCGCCGCCCGGCCGCTGGCAAAGCCCTGCCCGCAACTTACAGCCCGCAAAGCTGTTTGAAAAGCGGCATAGGGGATAAAACGTTCTCATTGTACTTCAAACTTCAGCAATGAGCCTTGAAACTTGGCTCCCCCTTTGGGGGAGCTGGCGCGGGAGCGCCTGAGAGGGCGAGCCTGCGAACCACGGAGATGCCGGACTATCTTTTAATTTCGCTTCTTGTGACGCGCTGCACTGTGGGCGGCGTGTCCTACGATAAAAAAATAATGCGTCCCGGGCCACAGCCGGGGCAGAATGGACAAAGGTATGAACTTCTTTTACATCCTGAGCGGTCCTCTCGGCTATGTCATGGAGTGGATCTACAAGCTGCTGCCGAACTACGGCTGGGACATCATCCTCTTCACCCTGCTCATCAACATCGTCAAGATCCCCCTGCAGACCAGCCAGCAGAAGAGCATGGCAAAAATGTCTGCGTTCCAGCCCATGATCGCGGAGATCCAGACCAAGTACAAGGATAAGCCCGAAAAGCAGCAGGAAGAACTGATGAAGCTGCAGCAGGACTTTGGCTATAAGCCCACGGCCGGCTGCATGCCCATGCTGCTGAATTTCCTTGTCATGTTCGGTGTTATCGGCGTGGTGTATAACCCGCTGGAGCGTATTTTCCACATCAGCGCCGCTGCACTTGCCAGCGCAGGCGAGGCTATGACCGCCGCCGGTATCTCCTTTACCGCCATCACCCGCGATACCAACATCATCGCCGAGGTGGTTGCCGGCAACAGCGGCGTGCTGGGCTGCTTTACCGCACAGCAGATCGCTACCATCACCGAGTTCAGCCAGCACATGAACTTCTTTGGCATCGACCTGACCCGCATCCCGAAGCTGGGTCTTTCTCTGGACATCGTGCTGCCGCTGCTGTCGGTCATCACCATGTTCCTGTCCACCCACATCAGTATGAAGGCCTCCGGCCAGCAGATGCAGGGCAGCATGAAGCTGACCATGTATATGATGCCGCTGATGTACCTGTTCTTCTGCTTTACCTACCCGCTGGCATTCTCTCTGTACTACGTCATTTCCAACATCGTCATGACCGCACAGACTCAGGTCATGCGCAAGTTCTACGACCCCGAGAAGATGCGCAAGGAAGTGGAAGCGGAGATCGCCGCCAAGCGCAAGCAGGAAAAGCGCGGTGTGAAGAACACCACCATCACGGTGACCGACCCCAAGACCGGCGTGACCGTGGAAAAGAACCTTTCCGCCAGCGAGATGAACAAGCGCCGGCTGGAGTATGCCCGTCAGCTGGACGCCGAGCGCTACAAGGACGAGCGCACCGTGCCGCTGAGCGAGCTTGACAAGCAGGATAAACAGTAACAAGGGAGGTAAACGGTTATGATCCGTACACAGGAATCCACCGGCAAGACGGTGGACGAAGCCTTTGCCAAGGCCTGCGCCCTGCTGGGTGTTCAGGCTGAGGATGAGAATGTCAGCCGTGAAGTGCTGGAATATCCCCAGAAGACTGGTTTTCTGGGTTTAAAGACCACCCCCGCCAAGGTGCGCGTGAGCGTGGAAGAGCCGGATGCCCCCGCCGCTGTGCCCGCAAAGCCGGTGGAGCCGGTGGCAGAGCAGCCTGTTGAGACTGCCGCCCCCGTGGCAGAGGAAGTTCCCGCTGCTGTGGCAGAGCCTGCCGCTCCCGCCGCAGAGCAGACCCCCGCTGCCCAGCAGCCCGCCGAAGCTGCCGAGGAGGCAGAAGAGGTGGAAGTGCCCATCGTCATCGAGGAGAACGCCAAGGTGAAGGCCGCCGTGGACTATCTGCGGGAGGTCATCACCCTGATGGGCGTGGAGAACGTGACCTTCAGCGCCGTGCAGAAGGGCGAAGCCACCATCATCCGTCTGGACGGTGAAAAGCTGGGTGCCCTTATCGGCCGCCGTGGCGAGACCATGGAGAGCCTGTCCTATCTGGCAAGCCTTGTGGCAAACCGTCTGGAGGGCGATTACATCAAGCTGGGTCTGGACGTTGCAGGTTACCGCGACAAGCGCGAGAGCGACCTGACTGCACTGGCACAGCGCATCGGCGCCAAGGTGCGCAAGACCGGCCGCAGCTTTGCCATGGAGCCCATGAACCCCTACGAGCGCCGCATCATCCACTCTGCCATCAGCAAGATGGAAGGTGTGCGCAGCGAGAGCAAGGGCGAAGGCCGTGACCGCCGCGTGGTCATCTACTCCACCGCACCGGATGCCCAGACCGAGAACACCTACGGCGAGCGCCGTGGCCGTGGCGGCAACCGGAATGGCCGCCGTCCCGGCGGCAACCGCAACGGCGGTTATCGCGGCGAGCGCCGCAGTGAGAACGGCGGCCGCAATGGCGGCTACCGTGGCAACCGCAGCGGTGCACCCCGCGGCCCGCGTCCGTCCAGTGTGCCGGAGCGCACCTACGCCCCCCGCGACGCCGAGAGTGCAGCACCCGTAGCACCCAAGCGCACCGAGCGCGTGGACGACTTTGCAGATTTCAGCTTCGGCAAGATCGAACTGTAAACGGCAAACTTCAACCAAAACCATGCAGCGCCCCGCATTTCCACCGGAAGTGCGGGGCGCTTTTGGGTATTGTAGGCGCTTACCGAGGGATGTTCTCTTTTGACACCAAAAGAGAAGAAAAGTGCGGCGGTGCCTGCAAGGCATGAAAGCCCCAGTGGGGCTTTCAAATCGCAGACCGGTTTGCGCAGCAAATGCTGTGCATTCAGCACAGCAAGGTCACAGCGATTTCGACGCGCTGGAGCCACGAAAAAGGGGCTGCTCGCCCCTTTTAACCCCAAAGAAGTGGGCTACACCGGAAAAAACTGAAGATTCACGCCTGTTCGGCGTGAAGATCTTTTAACCGTTTTTTCCGGCTCCGCCGATTTATAGTCCCTCAGTCGCTGCGCGACAGCTCCCCCAAGGGGGAGCGGGTACGCCCGGAAGCTTTGCGCTTTAGCCGGGAACTGTACCGCTGCCGCTAAAGCCTTCACCCTCCGGGGGAAGGTGGCGCGTAGCGCCGGATGAGGGGCAGGCTAGCAGAACTTTTCCGCAGCGCTGCGCTTTCGAAGAAAGCGGCGCTGCATCTGCCGTTTCACTCCACGACCCCTTCCCGTGAAAAGAGGAACTCGGAGCGCCCGCAGGCGCTCCGAGTTCCTGAATAAAACGATAATTCCTTGATTTATGGCCAGAGCAAAGCGGAGGCCATTAAAATCGTCCGGCGTTATACCTCGCTGCTGTGCAGAAAACGCACCAGCAGGGGCAGCTCATACAGCAGCATCAGCAGCCAGCCCACCGCGTAGCTGAAGGGCAAGGCTTCAATGTCCATCTTCATCACCAGCACAAACAGTGCGGCAGCGGCCACACGACCGCCCATGTTCAGCATACTGCTGTTCAGGGTGACCTTCAAATCGCCCATGCCCCGGAAAAAGCCCTGAATGCCGTTGGTGGCGGCGGGCATCAGATAAAACAGCGAGATGGTGCGCAAAAACCGCACGCCAAGATCCACCACAGCAGGGTCGGCGGCAAACAGCCGGATGATGGGCTCGGCAAACAGCAGGCAGACACCGGTAAGCAGCAGCGCATAGACAAATTCGATGCGCATCCCGCAGTGGTAGCCCTGCCGTACCCGGCCGGTCTTGCCCGCGCCCCGGTTCTGCGCCATCAGGGTGGTCATGGCGTGGCCGATATTCTGCTGCGGGGTGTAGGCAAAGTCATCGATGCGGGAGGCAGCGGTAAAAGCCGCCATGGCGTTGACGCCCATGGTGTTCACGATGGCCTGCACCGTAATTTTGCCCAGCTGCACCGTGGCCTGCTGCATGGCGCTGGCCCAGCCGTAGCTCACGGTCTTGCGCAGCAGCTTGCCGTCATACACCAGCCACCGCCTGCCCAGCTGCAGGACTGGCACTTTGTAACGGATGTACACCACGCACAGCAGGCAACAGGCGGCCTCGCTGAGTACGGTGGAAAGGGCGCAGCCCTCGCTGCCCCAGCCCAGCGCCTCCACAAAAAACAGGTCGCCGCCAATGTTCAGCACCGCGCTGATCATCAAAAAATACAGTGCGCTCTTGCTGTCGCCCAGCGCACGCATGGTGGCAGCCAGAAAATTATAGAAGAAGGTGAAGATCAGCCCCGCAAACACGATGCGCAGGTAGTTCACCGCAATGGGCAGAATAGCCGCGGGCACCTGCAGCAGCCGCAGCAGCGGGTCTGCCAGCAGCACGCACAGGGCAGAGAAGGTCAGGGAGAACACCGTGCCCGCAATGGCAGTGGTGGATACCTGACGCTCCACCAGCTTGGTGTCCCCCGCGCCAAAGGCGGTGCTGACCAGAATGCCCGCGCCCAGACACATCCCGTTGATGAACAGGATGGCAAGGGTCATCAGGGGGTTCGAGGTGCCCACGGCAGCCAGTGCATCCTCGCCCACAAACTTGCCCACGATGATACTGTCGGCGGCGTTGTAGGTAAGCTGGAACAGGTTGCCCAGCACCAGCGGAATGGTAAATTTGATCAGCAACGGCGTAATAGCACCGCTGGTCATGTCCTTGGTCATGAAAAACGTCCTTCTTTCCGATTGATAGAAGCAGCCGCTTACACGATGCTGGCGCGTCCGCTGAAAATGGCCAGCGCCGCGCGGCTGTTGCAGTTAGCAAGCAGCTGGGCGGCAGCGTGCAGGGCAGCACCAGCGCTGACCGAAGCGGGGATGGCATCGGTGCGCAGCACCTGCTGGGCAGCCCGCTGGGCGTCCCGGCTGGCCACGGCGGAAACGTTATCCACCACATAGCTGTTGTAGTTTTCCGGCACGATGCCGTAGCCGATATCCGGGATGCCGTGGGGGCCGGTAAGCCCGCCGCCCAGCACCTGATTTTCATACGGCTCCACCGCCACGATGCGCACATCGTTCGTCCATGCCTTGATGGTCTCGCCCACGCCGGTCACCGTGCCGGCGCTGCCCACCCCGATGGTAATGGCGTCCACAAGGCTCTGGTTCTGCCGGGCAATGCTTTGCACGATGGCGGGGCCGGTGACCCGGCGGTGATATTCCGGGTTGTCATCGTTGGCAAGCCAGTTCATATAGTACCAGCCGTTCGCGGCGGCGGTCTGCGCCGCCAGTGCCCGTGCCCCGGCCAGACCGCTGCGGGCGGGGCTGTGCCGGATCTGTGCACCCAGCCGCAGCAGGTACTCCTGCCGCAGGGCAGGGGCATCCTCCGGCATCACCAGCACGATGGGGTGCCCGGCGGTCAGGCTGGCCAGCGTCAGGGCGGTGGCAAAGGGGCCGGAGGCTGCTTCAATGATGGGCTGCCCCGGGGCAAGCTGCTTTTTTTCAATGGCAAGGGCCAGCATCCCCTCGGCAAGGCCATCCCGGGCGGTGCCGGTGGGACCGTTAAAATCCAGATACGCGTACAGATGCCCCTTCAGCCCGCAGGCGGCGGCGTAGCCCCGCAGCTCCACAATGGGGCAGGCAGTGGTAAGGGTCTGGTAAAAATTAGAGTAGATCGGCACAGAAGAACTCCTTTCAAGAGGATGCGTCCGGTCAGACCGTGTTCGGGAAGCTTTGCAAAAGAGCAGCGCCTGTCCTTTTGCAGCAAAAAAGCTCGCCCTTCGGGAGAGCTGCCGAACGCAGTGAGGCTGAGAGGGTTTATTGGGATACAACACTATTATCCTAACGCAAAGCCCCCGGCTGCGTCAAGATGCCTTTTGGCAAAAACAGCGAATTTTGGGCAGATATTTCAGAAAAAACTCCAAAATCCCCTTGACAAGGGGCAGGGGTTCTGGTATACTCCATCCGTAAAGCAAAAAAACTTTACAACACAGCAAGCACAGACAGCAGAGCACCGGGGGTCAACAGCAATGGCAAAAGATCTGGAAATGGGGTATCTGCTGGATTTTTATGGCGAGGTGCTTACCCAGAAGCAGCGCGAGATGCTGCGCCAGTATTATAACGATGATCTTTCGCTGAGCGAGATCGGCGAGAACTTCGGCATCACCCGGCAGGGCGCACGGGACGCCATCAAGCACGGCGAGACCACCCTGAAGGAACTGGAAGAAAAGGTAGGCTTTGCAGCCCGCTACCGGCGGGTGCAGCAGAAGCTGGAACAGCTGGAACAGCTGGTCATCGACACCCGGTTCGAGTGCACCGGCCCCCGCGCCAATATCACCACCACGGAATATGTGGAAACGCTGACAAAAATGCTGGAGATCATCCGCTCGATGGATGAAGCAAACGAAAGCTGATCGAATTTTGAAAGGAGCACCGCACAATGGCATTTGAATCCCTGACCGACCGCCTTGCCGGTGTATTCAAAAAGCTGCGCGGTCACGGTAAGCTGACCGAGGCAGATATCAAAGCCGCCATGCGCGAGGTGCGGATGGCTTTGCTGGAAGCCGATGTCAACTACAAGGTTGCCAAGGACTTCTGCGCAAAGGTGTCCGAGCGCGCCATGGGTCAGGAGGTCATGGAAAGCCTGACCCCCGCCCAGCAGGTGGTCAAGATCGTCAATGAGGAGCTGGTAGCCCTCATGGGCGGCACCGAGGCCGCCCGCCTGAACATCAAGAACAAGGGCCAGACGGTCATCATGCTCTGCGGTCTGCAGGGCAACGGTAAAACCACCCATGCGGCAAAACTTGCCAAGTTCTATATCAAGCAGGGCCGCCGCCCCATGCTGGTGGCCTGCGATATCTACCGCCCTGCGGCAATCGACCAGCTGCAGGTGGTGGGCAAGCAGGCCGGCGCACCGGTGTTCACCCTGCCCGGCGCAAAGCCGCCGGAGATCGCCCGCAAGGCGCTGGCGCACGCCAAGGACTACGGCAACGACATCGTCATTCTGGATACCGCAGGCCGCTTGCAGATCGACGAAGTGCTGATGCAGGAGCTGGTGGACGTCAAGGCCGCCGTTCCCGTGGACGAGACCCTGCTGGTGGTGGACGCCATGGCCGGTCAGGATGCCGTCAATGTGGCTAAGACCTTCAACGAGACGGTGGGCGTGGATGGCATCATCCTCACCAAGACCGACGGCGATACCCGCGGCGGTGCAGCGCTTTCCGTGCTGGCCGTTACCGGCAAGCCCATCAAATTTCAGGGCACCGGCGAAAAGCTGGATGATCTGGATGTGTTCCACCCGGACCGCATGGCAAGCCGCATCCTTGGCATGGGCGATGTGCTCAGCCTGATCGAGCGCGCACAGGATGCCGCCGACGAAAAGGCTGCCGAAGAGACCGCCAAGCGGCTGATGGAAAATAAGTTCGATATGAACGATATGCTGGAGCAGTTCGCCCAGATCCGCAAAATGGGCGGCGCAGGCGCGATGCTCAGTATGCTGCCCGGCGCATCCGGCATCGACGCCAGCCAGATCGACGAAAAAGCCTTTGACCGCATCGAGGCCATGATCTATTCCATGACCAAAGAGGAGCGGGAAAAGCCCTCCATCATCAACCCCAAGCGCAAGCGCCGCATTGCCGCAGGCAGTGGTACCCGCGTGGAGGACGTGAACAAGCTGCTCAAGCAGTACGAGATGATGCAGAAGATGATGAAGCAGTTCAAGAAGAGCCCCAAGGGTTTTGCCCGCCGTCTGGGCGGCATGATGGGCAACCCCAACGCCTTCCGCGGACTGAAATAACAACGGTATACAACCCCGGCGGGGTTTGTAACATATATCAAAAACAACAATTTTTGGAGGATATCTATTATGGCAGTTAAGATTCGTCTGCGCCGCGTTGGCGCCAAGAAGGCTCCCTTCTATCGTGTTGTCGTTGCTGACAGCCGCTTCCCCCGTGATGGCCGCTTCATCGAGGAGATCGGCACTTATGATCCCAACAAGGAGCCCTCTGAGGTGAAGATCGATGCCGAGAAGGCAAAGCAGTGGATCGCTAACGGCGCTCAGCCCACTGATACCGTTCGTGTCCTGCTGAAGAAGTCCAACGTTCTGTAAGTAGGGAGGGCTGACTCATGCAGGAGCTGTTGCTGGCAGTTGCCCGCGGTCTCGTGGAG
>OIZF01001160.1_pt1 | contig 16176 bp, 19 predicted proteins | sample 1588471 | NCBI WGS metagenome assembly OIZF01 (sample SAMN03283279) | human gut metagenome | biome: human-associated habitat; material: feces | host: Homo sapiens | place: Peru | collected 2012
TTTTGACTTCAGCAAGATCTTCTCTTAAATCTCTTAATGTTTGATCAATCATTTTTGCTGGATCTTCACATTTGTCTAATAAAGCATTAATGTTACTTTTCATGATGTCTGTAAATCTTGTTAAAATTCCCATAGTTATTCTTTCCCTTCTTCATTTAAGTATTTGTCTCTTAATTCATCTGATTTATCAAGAGGTGTTTTTAAGATTTCTACTGTTTCTTTAGCTTTTTCTTTATCTCGTTTAAATTTCATACGCAAGATATAAATAATTCCACCAATTACAATGACAATGCCAACAACAATACAAATGATTTTAATAATATCATTAGAAGTTGTTGATTTTTCCATAATCGTATCTGCTGTTGAATTAAAGGTCTTTGTAAATACCTCTACTGTAGAAAGTGAATCATCTGTCCAATAACGATCTATGTAGTTCCAAAAAATATTAACAGCTTCACTATCCATTACCGAAGTTACCTGTTTCCCGTTAACATAAGCCATATAACCTATTTCATTAGGATTTTGATCTTCATAGTAAACAAATAAGAAAGTATCTTCGTTATCGATGTTTTGTTCATACCAGTTTTGTGCATAATTATCTTTTTGACTATCACTTGTAAGTGTTTCATCATAGCTCTTTAAATAAATATAAGGTTGAATTCCTGTTTTGTTGTAAAAGTTTTTAAGATTCTTTGAAAGTTTCCCTTGATTTTCAATATATCCTAATTCATCTCTAATACAGTTGTTGTCATAAGCAACAGGATTTTCAATCTTTTCCCTATTAATTGTTGATGCGACGTCACTATCATCACTAGCAATCATAAAAAAGCTAAAAATAACAACTGCGAAAACAATTAAACAAGCAATCAAAGTCCCTAAACCACTTGATGAACTTGTATAAACATTTCTTCGATAGCCATGGTAACCATGGTAGATTCCTCTTGGTGGTGGTTGACGATGAAAACCTCCGCCATAACTATGAGATGAACTTCTACTTCCTGTTGGTCTGCTTGAACTACTTACATGATGTCCACCGCCAGTGCGACTACTTGAATGTCCGCCAGATGAACGATGACCTCCTCCGCCAGTACCTGGTCTTGGCATAGTTTCACCTCTCTTTCTTTTATTGTATTATTAAAAAATATTATACATTAATTGTTTTGGAAAAGATATATTATAAGCATTTTTGTTTGATAAATAGTGAAAAAAATAAAATAAAAAAAGTAAATAATATTTATTGACACTTAGGTTAGCATATGCTAACATATAGTTGTAGTTAGCGAGGGATAAATCACAGAAGGGTCGAAGAGCTATGAAAAAGAAATTCAAGCGCAGCTTGATGGCTCTGACTTTACAAATCGGTGTCATCGTTGCTGCAATACTATTCGTTTAATTGTCTTATGATTATTTAACTTAAATTAGCCAAATTCCTTTTTCCTATCATAAGATTATTAAGTGAAGCAAAAGTTTGGTAAGATCACTTACCTTTTTTTGTTTCTAGAGGTTAAAAAAACTCCATTTTGTGGAGTTATTTTTGTTTCATATGTTCTTTGATTTTATTCATTGTTTCATCAGAGATTACATGTTCAATTCGACATGCATCATTAACAGCGGTATCGTGGCAAACACCAATGCTTTCAAAAAATGAAGAAAGTGTATCATGTCGATCATAAATAGTTGTTGCTACTTTTGTTCCTTTTTCAGTTAATTCGATATATCCTTTGCTATCAACAATTATATATTCATCTTTTTTTAGTAAACCAATAGCACGTGAAACGCTAGGTTTGGAATAATTTAATTCTCTTGCAATATCAATAGAACGAACATCTTTGTTTTTCTTTGATAAAACAAGAATTGTTTCTAAATACATTTCTCCTGATTCTTGTAAGTTCATGTTTATCACCTCTTATTGGATTATACCATATTTTAAAGGGAATAAGCAATGAATAAGCTCGTTGTAAATTGTTGAAAGAGGGTTGACATCTATTTTAAAATGAAGTATATTCTATGTGAAGTTAGATAAGTCTAACTATATTTTATATCTTATAGTTAGCAAATACTAATCGAATTAGCGTAACCTAATGTGGTTAGCGAGAGCGAATTCTTAAGGAGGTAAGTAAGATGCCATTAACAATGTTAAACATAGGAGAAACCGGTAAAATCAAAAGAATTGGTGGGAACGAAGAAACGAGAAGGTTTTTAAATAATCTTGGTTTTGTCGTTGGCGCTGAAGTTTCTGTTGTTTCGGCAATCGGGGGAAATGTGATTGTTAATATTAAGGATTCTCGCGTTGCTATTAATGAAGATATGGCAAGACGTATCATGGTGTAGAAAAGGGGGAAGTGTTGTGAAACTTAATGAAGTAGAAGTTGGTAGCACTGTCACTGTTAAGAAAATTGAAGGTGATGGAGCTTACAAAAGACGTATTATGGATATGGGTATCACTAAAGGGGTAGAATTATATATTAGAAAAGTTGCTCCTCTTGGAGATCCTGTTGAAATTACTGTAAGAGGCTATGAATTATCAGTTAGAAAAAACGATGCACAATGTGTTGAAGTTGAATAACGGAGGGGGAAAGTTAAAAATGAATATTAAATTTGCGCTTGCAGGTAACCCTAACTGTGGTAAAACAACAATGTTTAACGCATTAACAGGTGCTAATCAATATGTTGGTAACTGGCCAGGTGTTACTGTAGAAAAGAAAGAAGGAAAAGTAAAAGGAAACAAAGAAGATAATATTACTGTAGTTGACTTACCAGGTATTTATTCTTTATCTCCTTATACATTAGAAGAAGTTGTCAGCCGTGATTTTCTTTTAAATGAAGATCCAGATGTCATTATTGACTTAGTTGACGCTACTAATATTGAAAGAAACTTATATTTAACAACTCAATTAATTGAAACTGGGGTTCCAGTAGTTGTTGCTTTAAATATGGCAGACTTAATTGAAAAAAGAGGTTTAAAAATTGACACAAAACGTTTATCAATGGTATTAGGATGTCCTATTATTGAAACTTCTGCTTTAAAAGGAACAGGGTTAAAAGAATTAATTGCTGAAGCTGTTAAAGTTGCTAAACAAGGTGAACATCAATTACCAGGAGCTATTTTCAGTGAAAAACTTGAAAAAGCAATTGATACTGTTGTTCCTGCTTTATCTGAAACAATTGCTGCTAACAAAAAAAGATGGTATGCTGTTAAAGTTTTAGAAAATGATGAAAAAGTAATGAATCATATTGTTTTAGATGCTCAAGCTAAAACTACTATTGATGCATTAAGAAAAGATTTAGAAACTGAATTAGATGACGATATGGAAAGTATTGTTACTGATGGTCGTTATACTTATATTCAAAAAATAATTTCAACAACTGTTGAAAAACCAAAAGAAAAATTAACAATTTCTGACAAAATCGATAAAATTGTAACAAACAGATTCTTAGGAATTCCTATTTTCTTATTAATCATGTATATTGTTTACTCTATTTCAGTTACTACTGTTGGGACATTTGTTACTGATTGGACAAATGATGTCTTTGTTGTAGCTATTCAAGATGCTGTATCTGGATTCTTAAGTTCAGTTGGAGCAAGTGGTTTATTATCTGCTGTTATTGTTGATGGTATCATCGGTGGTGTTGGTGCAGTTATCGGATTTGCACCTCAAATGGCAATCTTATTCTTATTCTTATCAATCTTAGAAGATTGTGGTTACATGGTTCGTATTGCATTCGTCATGGATAGAGTATTTAGATATTTCGGTTTATCTGGAAAAAGCTTTATTCCATTATTAATTGGTTCTGGTTGTGGGGTTCCAGCTATTATGGCATCTAAAACAATCGAACAAGATAATGATAGACGTTTAACTATTATGACTGCTACATTTATTCCTTGTGGTGCAAAATTACCTGTTATCGCTTTATTAGGTGGAGTTATGGCTGGTAAAGTTGCTGGATGGGAAGCTGGAGGAATGATTGCTCCTGCAATGTATTTCTTAGGTATTGCTGCTGTATTAGTTTCTGCTATTATTTTAAAGAAAACAAAACCATTCTCTGGTAAACCTGCTCCATTCGTAATGGAATTACCGGAATATCATATTCCTAGTGTTAAAACTGTATTATTACACGTATGGGAAAGATTAAAAGCATTCTTAATTAAAGCTGGTACCATCTTAGTTGTTGCTTGTATAATTATTTGGTTCTTATCTACATTCGGATTTGAAGGTGGATCATTTGGTATGGTAGAAGATACTGCTAATAGTTTAATTGCTGTTATTGGTAATGTTATTGCCCCAATCTTTGCTCCACTTGGATTTGGTAACTGGCAATCAGTTGCTTCATCATTAACTGGTTTTTCAGCTAAAGAAGCAATCGTTTCTACAATGGGTGTATTAGCTAACGTTTCTGGTGATACAGAAGATGCTGTTAACGTTGCTGCTGGTGTAGCTCAATGGTTCCCAACTGCAATGGCTGCATTATCCTTCTTAATCTTTAACTTATTAGATTCACCATGTTTAGCTGCTATTTCAACAATGGCTAATGAATTAAATGATAGAAAATGGTTCTGGTTTGCAATTATCTTCCAAAACGTATTTGCTTACTCTGTTGCTTTAATGGTATATCAAATTGGTTCATTAGTATTATATGGAACATTTGGTTTCTGGACAGTTGTTGCATTCGTTGTTCTTGCGTTCATGTTATACATGTTATTTAGACCTGATCCATATAAAGATCAAAAAGTTTATTCTACAAGATCAGTTGAAGCATAATAAAATCCGGAATTACTCCGGATTTTTATAAATTAAAGGAGGTATTATTATGGCTAATGTGATTATTATTTTATTAATTGTTGCCTATTGTGCATGGGTTATCTATACACATTTCTTTAAAAAGAAAGATGGACATAAGTGTAGTGGTATTTGTGCAGGGTGTAGTCAATGTTCATCTCCTTTAGAAGAATATTATAAAGATCAAAAGAAAATGAAAGAGAGACATAATCATGGGTAATGTTAGTGGTTCGACTTTCTATATGTTTCTAGGAGTACTTGTTATTTATTTGATAGGTGTTTCTATTTACACACTTGTTCAAAAAATAAAAAAGAAAAGAAAATAACAGGAGGTAATCATGGCTAATGTTATTATCGTTCTTGTATTAGTTGTGATTGTTTTAATTGCTTTAAAATCAACAAGAAAGCACATGAAAGGTGAAAGTTCTTGTTGTGGCGGAGGTGGAGAAATCTATCAAGCATTAGAAGATAAGAAATTAGACAATCCAATTATTAAAGAAAATGTATTTAAAATTAAAGGAATGACATGTCAACATTGTGTGGCTAATATCACTAGAGCAATTAATGCAGTTGAAGGTGTTAGTGCTCAAGTAAACTTAAAAAAAGAAGAAGCACATGTCGTTTATGATCGTGAAGTGGATGATCTAAAAATTATAAGTGCAATACAACAAGCTGGATATGATGCCAAATAGAGAAGAAGAAATTCTTCTCTATTTTTTTATATTTAAAAAAAATGATAAAGCATTTGATGAAATAACAGCTGAAGCTAAAACATACCAAGGAGAAATTCAAATTACTTATCATGATTTGTTAGAAGCGAAAGCATTGAATCCATGGAATGGAAAAGTAAATTCTTTTGAAACAAATTATTGGGAAATGACAAATGAAGGTTCTACGATTGCTTTGAAATTAAAAAGTGGTTATTCTTATCAGTTTGGAAATGATGTATTAAAGAATATTGCTAGAATTGATTTAATGGATAGTGATTCTGAAAATAAAGACGCACTATTTATTGCAGATGGTCAAGATTCAACAACAATTCCTTATATTTATTTAAATGGAAATCGTGATGAAATGTCAGGTGAATGGGGAGATGAAATGAGTGCTGTTTATATTCTTTCATACGCAAGGGAAATTACACCTTCTTTAAAGAATCAAAAACATATTGGACATATTGTTGCACCAAAGGTTTACATTCATGATATGAACGGAGATGTAAATGGGTGCTTTATTGCAAAATCTTTGAATTTAACTGGAAATGAATCTCATATGTTCCCATACCATGGTCTAAAGATAAAAAATAAAAATACTACACCAGAAAAACCAGGTGACAATACACAAGGTGGAAATCAAAAATCAGGAACTGAAACAACAGATTCTAAATTAAATAATGATACAAACAATTCATCAACAAATAATGAAATTATTTTAAATAAAGAAGAATTATCTACTAACATTTCTCTTAAACAAAACACTCCAAAGATTTCTTCTAATAAGAATAGTAAAGTTATTGTTGAAGATAATAAACAAACAAATGCTAAGCAAAATGATTCTGTAAAAACAGGAGATGATACACATCTATTCATGTATGTATTATTAGAATTACTTGCTTTCGCTGGTATTGTTTCTTTAAGAAAGAAGGCGTAAAAAAAGAGAACCAAGTTCTCTTTTTTCTACCAATATTTGGTATTGCTTTTTGTTTTAATATTGTATTTTGGTGTATGTGGATATTTTTCAATAGGTTTCTTATTTTTTAATGACCATGCTTTGGCTGGAAGAGTTAAAAGATTTGGGCATTTTAATTCACCATCCATAGGTTTAATTAAAGAAATAATATCATGATAATACTTATTTCCATTTGTTAGAACATAAGCTCTTTGATTTAAGAAGTCTTCGTCACTTGCTTGATTTTGGTGAATACTATGTTCTAGTATTTCTTTACGATCTAATTGATAAAGAAATTCAGACATTAAATCATGAAAATCAAAAATATATTTATCATTATGATCTATTAAAAATTGTAAAATAGGTTCAAAAACTTGATCCTCATTTTCATTGTTCCAATCACCTTTTTTTAATATTCCCCAAAAAGAATTTTTAAACATTTTTCATCACCAGGCTTTATTTTATAGGATAATGAAAAATATATCAAGGTGTCCCTTTCCTAAACCAATAAACAATACCATTTTCATCAAATTCACCAGATAAAGGATTAATAGAAATTGCATTTAATTTAGAAGTAGGATAATACCAAGCTTCCTTTTTTATATGTTTGTTTAAAAAAGAAATGGTCACATCTTTCGTAATTACTTTCTCCTCACTTTGTTCCATTTTACGATTATCATCATAACCAACCCAACCAGTAATTAAGATATTAGGATTATAAGCCACAATTAAATTATCATAATCAGTACTCCCTGTTTTACAAGCTACTGTGTATTTTGTTTGATAATTAGACATAGTGGCACTTAAATAAGTAGAAAATTGTTTATTAAAGGTTCCGGTTAATAATTGACTTAAAATAAGACAACTTTCTTTATTTAATGTTTGTGTTCTTTTGTTTTTATGTTGATAAATAAGTTTTCCTTGATGGTCTGTTATTTTTTCAATTGTATAGATGGGTTGATATTTTCCTGTAGAAGCAATATTACAATAGATGTTAGAAAGATTATAAATATTAGTATTAACAGTACCTAAAGCTAAAGAGGCATTGTTTTTAGCTTTAATATGATAATTTCTTAAAAAGTTATAAAGATTTTCTGTACCTAAGAAAAGATGTGTTTTAACAGCAAAAATATTATCACTTACCGCAATAGCTTGTGCTAAAGTGATATCTTTATAAGCATACTTTTTATGAAAGTTAGAGGGTGAATAAGTTGTTTGATTTTCTAATTTAAAGGTTGTTGGCTCACATAGAAAAGAAGTTGTGGGATTAAAACCATTTTCTAAAGCAAGATAATAAAGTAAAGGTTTCATGGTACTGCCAATTTGACGATTGGCATGTAGGGCACGATTGTATTGAGATTTAGAATAATCTTTTCCACCAAGTAAAGCTTGAAGTTGACTTGTTTTAGGGTTTACTACTGTAAAGGCACATTGGAGATCAGTTTGAATATCTTTTTCTTTAATCAATTGATTTAAAGTATCTTGGTATTCTTGATGAAAAGAAGTATAAATATTTAAACCTTTATTTAAGTATTGATTATTATAATACCCTAAATCTTCAAGTTCTTGTAAAACAGTATCCTTGTAATAATAAGTTGACATGTTTTCATTAAGAGAATGTTCTTTGGCGAGATTAAGCGTTTGTTTTTTGGTGGCTTCTAAAACACTTTTAGTAATCGCATGATTTTCATACATTGCATTTAATACAAGTGCTTGCCGTTGTTTCGCTTTTCTTTCATGGAGTAAAGGAGAATAATATTGGGGACCATTAACGACACCTGCTAACATACTTGCTTCATTTAAAGTAAGTTCGCTGGCTTTTTTCTTATAAAAATATTGAGCAGCATTTTCGATACCATAAATACCATGACCAAAGTAAACATTATTGACATACCCCTCCAATATTTTATCTTTTGATAAATGAGTTTCTAGTTGTAAAGTAAAGAAAGCTTCTTTAACTTTACGAGACCAGGTTTTTTCATTAGTAAGGTAGAGAAGCCGGGCATATTGTTGGGTAATGGTACTTGCCCCTTGGGAATTTTTCCTTTTTATGACATTTGTTTTTATTGCCCGGGAAATTCCGACATAATCAAAACCATGATGTTGATAGAAACGTTTATCTTCAATAGAAACAATGGCCTTTAAAAAATAAGGATTAATGTTTTCTAAAGAAACATATTGCCCACTATAGTTATTAATACTTTGATAAAAGATTTCATTTTGATCATCATAAAGTTTTATGTAACGATCTTTATTTAGTTCAGGTTCACCAACGCAAAAAGCAACAAGGTACATCAACAATAAAAAAGTTAATAAACCAGCAAAACAATAAACAATTCTCTTTATAAAACGTATCATAGTATCACCGATTTTATTCTTTCCATTTTATGGTATAATATGCACGGTGATAGAATGAAAAAGAAAATAAAAGTAAATTATAAAAGTATTTTTAAATACGATGATCATCATGAAACAGTTCAATTTAAAAGTGATGGAACTTATGAAAAAGGTTTTGATAAAGAAAGATTTGTCTTTTATAACAATGATCAAAAAATAGAAATTGTTTTAAAAGGAAATGAAATGACATTAGTCAATGGTCCTTCATTACTTAATCTTTCATATCATCGTAAAATTGGAAATCATTATCATACAAAATATGGAATGATTGAACTTTTTACAGAACTTATTACAATGGAACATGATCGTTATTTAAAAGTAAAGTATATTTTAAGTGATGGACATCAACAATTAAGTGAAGTTTATCTTATGATGAAATATGATTTTTATGGAGAAGAAAATGAAGCAATCTAAAAAGTTATTAATGAATAAAATCTTGTTTTCGGGGTTATTAATTTTAGCGCAATTAATTGTTGTATTTATTGCCTTTCTAACAATACATAGATCATCAAGATTTTTAGTTTATTTATTTAAATTAATAAGTATTTTGGCAGCTTTATATATTATTAATAAAGATGATGCCAGTGCTTATAAGATTACTTGGCTTGTTTTAATTGCGGCTGTTCCTTTTGTTGGTGGTGTTCTTTATTTGTTTTTAGGAGATAAAAAACCAAGTCAAAGGTTACAACTTGCTTTTTTAAAACAAATAAAAAAGCAACGTATTATTGAAAATAATATCATTGAAAAAGTAGAAGATCCCTTTGTTAGAGGACAAATGAATTATTTGCATCAACAAAGATATCCAACTTATTATGGGCAAGGAGTAAAATATTTTTCTCTAGGGGATGAAGCTTATGAACCCTTATTAGAAGCTTTAAGAAATGCGAAGAAATTTATATTTATGCAATTCTTTATTGTTGATGAAGGAAAGATGTTAACGAGTGTTTTAGATATCTTAAAACAAAAAGTTCAAGAAGGTGTAGAAGTACGTTTTATGTATGATGATGTAGGTTCACTCACGATGCTACCTCGTCATTATTATCGTCAACTTGAAAAGATGGGCATACAAAGTGTTGCTTTCAATCCTTTTGTCCCTTTTTTATCACTAGCGATGAATAATCGTGATCATAAAAAGATTGTTGTCATTGATGGAAAAATTGGTTTTAGCGGAGGATTTAACTTAGCAGATGAATATATTAACCAAAGAGTTAAATACGGGCATTGGAAAGATTCAGGACTTATGATTCATGGAGAAGCCGTCAATTCTTTAACGAAGCTGTTTTTAGAATCGTGGAATGTCGCTAAAAATAGTGAAGAGAATTATGAAAAATATTATGTTCAGGAAGAAAACAAGGAAAATGATGGATTTGTTGTTCCTTATGGAGATTCTCCTTTAGATGATGAAAGTGTTGGTGAAAATGTGTATTTAAATATGATTAATCAATCCCATGACTATTTATATATTACAACCCCTTATCTTATTTTAGATGATAACTTACAAACAGCATTGATCAATGCTTCTAAAAGAGGGGTTGATGTACGGATTATTACACCAGGTATTCCTGATAAGAAAATTGTATTTAGAGTAACACGTTCTTATTATCAAACATTAATGAAATATGGAATTCGTATTTATGAATATACACCTGGATTTATTCATGCTAAAAACTTTTTAGTCGATGATAAGTGTGCAACAGTAGGTACAATAAACTTAGATTATCGTAGTTTATATCTTCATTTTGAAAATGGAATCTATATCTATAAAAGTAAAATATTAAAAGATATTAAAAAAGATTTTTTAAAGACGGAAGAAGTTTGTCATGAGGTGACTTTAGAAGAAGTCATCACTGGTAAATTTATGGGATGGTTTGAAGCAATTTTACGTGTAATTGCGCCATTACTTTAGTTAAAAAACATTGACTTTATACACTCTTAATGGTAACGTATAAACGATTAAATATCTTTTTTAAGGAGGTAAAAAATGGCTGTAAATAAAATTGAAATTGCATTAAAAGAAGCGTTGAAAAAAGCGATGATCAAATGTAATTTCGTAGAAGATTATGAAATAGATCAAATCACAATAGAAATACCAAAAGAAAAGAGTCATGGTGATTATTCAACAAATATCGCTATGCAACTTACAAGATTACTTAGAAAGAATCCAAGAATGATTGCTGAAGAATTAATTGAAGCAATTGATAAAAAAGAAGCAAATATTGATTCTATTGAAATTGCGGGTCCTGGATTTATTAACATGTTTATGAAGAAAGATGCTTTAACTTCTATTATTAAAGAAGTATTAGAAGAAAAAGATGATTATGGAAAAAGTGATGCTGGTAAAGGAATTAAATATAATGTTGAATTCGTTTCTGCCAATCCAACAGGAGATCTTCATTTAGGACATGCTAAAGGGGCAGCAGTAGGAGATAGTATTTGTCGTATTATGTCTGCTGCGGGATATGATGTTACAAGAGAATATTATATTAATGATGCAGGAAATCAAATTTATAATTTAGCTTTATCTTTATATGCAAGATATAGAGAAGCTTTTGGTTTAGATTCTGAATTACCTGAAGATGGTTATCATGGTCAAGATATTAAAGATATCGCTGTTAAAATTAAAGAAGAAATTGGCGATAAATATTTAAATGCTGATCATGATGAAATGATTGCGTTCTTTAGAAAAGAAGGAACTAAATTTGAATTACAAAAAATTAAAGATATTTTAGCTGAATTTAGAGTTAAGTTTGACGTTTGGTTCTCTGAAACTTCTTTATATGAAGAAAATAAAGTAGTTCCTACAATTGAAAAATTAAAAGAAAAAGGATTTACTTATGAACAAGATGGTGCTTTATGGTTCAAATCAACTGAATTTGGTGATGATAAAGACCGTGTTCTAATTAAATCTGATGGAAGCTATACGTATTTAACACCTGATATTGCTTATCATTTAAATAAATTAGATAGAGGTTATGAGTATTTAGTAGATTTATTAGGAGCAGATCATCATGGTTATATCAACCGTATGAAAGCTGCAATTCAAGCTTTAGGTTATAATAGTGATCAATTAAATATTGATATTCTACAAATGGTAAGAATGATGGAAAATGGTGAAGTTGTTAAAATGTCTAAGCGTACAGGAAATGCCATAACAATCAAAGATTTAATTGATGATATTGGTGTTGATGCAACACGTTACTTCTTTGCCGCAAAAGCAGCCAATACACCTTATGATTTTGATTTGACACTTGCTAAATCAAAATCAAATGATAACCCTGTTTATTATGCACAATATGCTCATGCAAGAATGTGTTCAATTTTAAGACAAGCAAAAGAAAATGATATTACAATTGCAGATCATTTTGAATTACTTGTAAATGATAAAGAAATGGCTTTATTAAAACACATTAATGAATTTAGAAATGAAATTGCGGATAGTGCAAAATCAAGAAGTCCACATAAAATCGCAAATTATATTCAAAGACTTGCACAATTATTCCATAGTTTCTATAATGATTGTTATGTAATAGATAAAGAAAATGTTGAATTATCAATGCAACGTTTAGCTTTAGTAGAAGCAACACGTATTACTTTAAAAAATGCTTTAAACTTAATTGGTGTTGAAGCACCTGAAAAAATGTAAGGAGAGATTAAGATGGATAAAAATAGATCAATGGTTGATGTCGCTTATGAATTAATGTCTAAAAAGAAAAAAGCTGTAAACTTCTATAAATTATGGCAAGAAGTAAGTGAAGTTAAAGGTTTTGATGAAGAAGAAAAAAATGAAAAAGAATCTTTATTCTATACAAACATCACTTTAGACGGACGTTTTATTACAGTTGGTGAAAATAACTGGGATTTACGTTCTCGTCATAAATTTGATGAAGTACACATTGACATGAATGATATCTATACTGATGAAGATGAAGAATCTGAAGAAGTAGAAGATGATGTTGATAGTACAATCGAAGATGATTATAATAACTAAGAGGCAATGCCTCTTTTTTAATAAAATAGTTACTTTCAAATAAAAGTATATTTTATTATAAATGAAAGGAGTATTTTATGAATAAAAGACAAACAAAAATATTAGAATTACTGACACAAAATAAAAAAATAGAAGTTACAAAATTATCTGAGCTTTTAGGGGTTTCCCAGGTAACCATTCGTAAAGACTTAGATGCTCTTGCTGAAAGTGGGATGTTAGTAAGAGAACATGGTTATGCCACTCTTAATAAAAGTGATGATATGAATATTCGTCTTGCTTATCATTATGAACAAAAACAAGAAGTAGCTAAAAAAGCAGTAGAATCTATTCAACACGGAGAAACGATTATGATTGAATCAGGTTCATGTTGTGCACTTGTTGCTTTAGAAATTGCGAAAACAAAAAAAGATGTTACCCTCATTACCAATTCTGCTTTTATTGCGGATTATATTCGTAAACATACAGCTATTAAAATTATTTTATTAGGTGGCGAATATCAACATGAATCCCAAGTAATGGTAGGACCAATGATGAGAAAATGTGCAGAATCATTTTTTGTAGATAAACTTTTTATTGGGACAGATGGTTTTAGTGTTGAAACAGGTTTTACGGGGAATGATTATATGCGTTGTGAAGCAGTTAAAGATATGGCAAGGCAAGCAAGTAAGGTCATGATTGTTACTGAATCGGATAAGTTTCATCAAAAAGGTATATCAAGTCTCATTGATTTAAAACAAGTGACATGTATTTATACTGATCAAGGAATTCCTCAAGAGATAGAGGAGTATTTTAAAGAAAAACATATTCAAGTTGAAAAAGTTTGATCCTAAGTTTTACTTAGGATTTTTTTGTAGCAAAAATGTAAAAGAAAGTTGCTGGTTAAAAGAAGTAAGAATGTTATAATTTTTCTAGGAGGTGACAACAATGCTTAATGAAAAGATAGTATATTATAGAAAGAAGAACATGCTTACGCAAGAAGAACTAGCATCTCAATTAAATGTTTCAAGACAAACAATTACAAAATGGGAATCAGGAATTATTTATCCAAATGTTGAATATTTAATAAAACTTTCAAATCTTTTTGATGTTTCAATAGACTCTTTAGTTAAAGAAGATGATTGTTTAACATTAGAAACTTATAAAATTGAAATAAGTGAACTTGCACACTTTCTTGTAAAAGCCAAAAAGGCAACGTATGCAAATAAAACAAATAAAATCAACTCTTCAAGAAAAGAATCCCATGATTATTCATATCAAGAAAATAATTATACTTATTTTGATTCTTTCTTTGGTGCGGAAAATTTTAGTGGACAAGAAATTGTTTATAAAGATGAAAAACCATGTTGGTCTATGAATTACTATGGAAGGGTTATAGGGAAAAACTTTAATGGTGATTTTTTAAAAGAGGTTTTATTACAAGTTGATGGAAAATTGCCTTATAGAGGACCTTTATTTTATCAAAAAGGAGAGTATCTTTATTTGTTGCGTGTACAAGGAAAAATTGATTTCTTTCATGGTGTTGAAGAAATATATTATCAAACATATAAAGTTTATGAAGGATTTATACAAGGCGGAATTGTGAAATAAATAATGACAAATATTTTAAATAAATTTTAATATACTCTTAATGAAGAATGATTATTTCTAAATAATGAATATGATACCATTAAATAGAAAAGAGAGTGTATAGATGAAAAATTTAGAAAGTAAAAGTATTTTAAATGGAGAAAAGAATAATAAAAAACAAAGTGTTTTTGATAATTCTGAAGTAGTATTAAATATTTTGTATAGTACGTATAAAAAGAATCAACTTCATAAAAAATAAAAAGCTATCTGTAAGTAAATAGATAGCTTTTTATATCTAAAAGAAACAATCAATTCCTTTATCTAAAAAGATTTGTTGGTAATCTTTTAAATTTTCTTCATGATACGCTGGATAATTTTTTAAAGTATATTCTTTATTTAATAAGTCATATTTCTTTTCACCAAATTGATGAAAAGGAAGAAGTTGTACTTTTTGAATATTTGATGCTTTTAATAATTCACTTATTCCTTTGGCATCCTCTAAAGAATCATTAAAATCAGGAATAACAGGAATACGAGGTAAAATATTAAGTTGATGTTGAATAGCCCATTGAAGATTTTCCACAATTAAATCATTATAAACGCCTGTACCTCTAAAATGTTGAAGTCGATCATAATGTTTTACATCAAAAAGTAAAAGATCAAATAAAGGAGCCAATTTTTGAAATATTTCTTTTTGAATATATCCCGTTGTTTCAATGGCAACATGTAAGTTCTTTTCTTTAAGAGCTAAAACAAGTTTTTCTAGAAATTCTGGTTGTGCCATTCCTTCACCACCAGAGATAGTCACTCCACCATTTGATTCTTCATAAAAATCAATATCTTGCATGCAGACATCCACAATTTCTTGGATTTCTTTAAAGTATCCTTCATGACTTAATGCTTTAGTTGGACAATGATTGACACATTGTAGACAGCCAATACATTTTTCATGATTGAAAATCATGTGGTTATCTTTTTCTTGAATTGCTTGTTTTGGACAATCAAGTAAACATTTTTTACAATGAACACATTTTTCAAAGTCATAAAGTATTTGTAGTTTATGTAATTGGGATTCGGGATTAGAACACCATTTACATTTTAAAGGACAGCCTTTAAAGAAAATAGTCGTACGAATACCTGGACCATCATGAATACTAAATTTTTGTATATTAAATATTAATCCTTTTTCCATAGTCTTTCTCCTTGCTTTTATCCTAACATATCTTTTTATAAGTTTCAAATGAAACTAAAATTGTTTATTTATGAAAATAATATTGACTTATTTTTTGCTTATTATATAATTTAATTGCAAAAGAAAGATTTAAAACTTACGAATGAAAGCCGAGGGAAGAAAAATGAAAAATAGTGAACACTTTGGTGAACTTACATCAAGAATGAATCATTTTAGAGAAGAAGTCTTAGATAAAAAACCATATATCTGTGCAAAAAGAGCACTCCTTGCGACAGAGGCATATAAAGAACATTTAAATGAACCGCCAATTATGAAAAGAGCGTATATGTTAAAAAACATCTTAGAAAAGATGCCTATTTATATTGAAGAAGATACTCTGATTGTAGGAAATCAAGCTTCATCAAATAGAGATGCACCCATCTTTCCAGAATATACAATGGAATTTGTGATGAATGAACTTGATCTATTTGAAAAAAGAGATGGAGATATTTTCTATATTACTGAAGAAACAAAAGATGAATTAAGATCTATTGCACCATTTTGGGAAAATAATAATTTAAGAAGTAAAGGAGGCGCTTTGCTTCCAGATG
>OIZF01001161.1_pt1 | contig 16153 bp, 16 predicted proteins | sample 1588471 | NCBI WGS metagenome assembly OIZF01 (sample SAMN03283279) | human gut metagenome | biome: human-associated habitat; material: feces | host: Homo sapiens | place: Peru | collected 2012
TATGATGCTGTATTTTACAGCTTCCACGCCGTGTATGTGAAAATTCACATACCTGAGTATTCTATCAAAAAAAGAGCGCTCTGTCAAGCACTCTTTGCTTTATAAATCTTGTTTTCTGATAAGAGAGAGCCCGAGTAATCCAAAAGCAACTATTTCAACTACTGAGAAGATAATCCCAATTAGACTGGTATTTGACATCATATTATTACCATCAGTCGATACTACGTTTATTGAGCTGGTAAATATAGTGACGACAATCCCAATTCCCATTGCAATCCCTAAATAAACAAAAATCCCCCAGAATTTGCCTCGTGTCATAATCACAACGAAAAATAAGACAACGATAGAGGCCAAAGCACCAGCAAATGAATTTAGCAAAGCCATCCAAACGCTGCTAAGTGAAAGAGAACGAGAGACCATACTCAAAAATTCACTTAATTGTCGGGCATAAACACCTAAAATTAGGAAAAAAGGAACAATCAAAATTGTAAATAAGGCTAGTAAAGTCGAAAGAATTGTTGAAATTAATTTGATAAAATAATAAGTCATTCGATTTACTCCAGAAGCAATCATTAGCCCTAAAGCTTTATTACTATAATCAACTGATAATAAATGGAATGGATAAATGATTTGAAAGGCCCAAATTCCAAGTCCCAAAGCTAAAGTGAAAAAAATAGTTAAAGCTGCTAAGACTGCTGTCCCGGCACTATTATAACTGTATCCAGAGACTGTTTTTCCAATGAGATTGATGATTAAAATTGAATCAATTAATGCTAAAATTGCCATAACTCCAATGACAATCAACCAGCTTTTATCTCGAAAATTTCGGTAAAATTCCATTTTAAATATATTTTTTGCGCTCATCAGTTACTCCCTTTTTTGATAAATTCAGCAAATTTTGATTCTTTTTTAATGCTATCAAAGTTTACACCTTCTTCAACAGCATGACGAAAAGCAATTTGAAAATCTTCGGGACTGCTGTCAAATTTTACTGTATTTTCTTTAATTTCCACTTGAACACCGGCCTTCGTCAAGAAGCTTTCTAAGACTTGAACATCAGTCACGGAAACCGTATAAGTCAAGACTTCTTGTTGATTTTTCAAATCAAAAGTAGCTGTGAAATCTCCATTAGACAGAAGATAAACTTTATCGCAGATTGTTTCAATATCTTCTTGAACATGGCTAGAAATCAGAATCAAACGTCCTCTTCTTTTGAGTTCAAGCAAATAATCTCTGAACCACTCAACAGATTTTGCATCAATTCCTCGAAAAGGCTCGTCAAAAATTAAAATTTCCGCATCATTCATAACCGAGATGAGTAGAATTAACTTTTTCTTCATTCCAAGTGAATAAGTGGCAACTTTTTTTGATAACATTTCGGGAGTTAAGTCTAGTTTTTTAGCTAAATCAAGGGCTTTTGCCTCATCAAAATTTCCTCGTAATCCACCAAAATAGTGGAGATTAAATAAACCTGTGTAACTTTTATAAAGTTCCATATCATCAAGCATGATACCAACTTTTGTGAGCAATTCTGGATTTTGTTTGATTTCTTGACCATCAAGTTGAATATGCCCCTCATAGTTTGTAATAATATTGGTCAATGTCTTGAAAAAAGTTGTTTTACCAACACCATTATTGCCGACAATTCCATAAATCTGACCTGACTCAAAGACTCCTTCATTAATAGACAAAATTTGTCTAGACTGATATGAGAATTTAAGTTCTTCTACTTTAATTTCCATAAATCTCTCCTTTGCGTCCATTATATCATTTTATTATTTTTTGTTAAGAACAATTTAAGATAATCGCTAAGCTTCTAAATAACTTTCCCAAATATTATCAAACAGGGTAAGATTAAAATAAAATGGGGCTTGGGTTTCTAAATAAGTCGAAATTTCATCGAAATCTTTAGACTGTTTTGGAAAAAGCGGGTCTTGAAAAACTAAATTTGCAAGACGAGTTGCATCATCTTTTTCTACTGGTGCGCGATGGCGCATAAGGTAATTATAAAAAGTCATTTTCTCTTTCTATTATCATTAAGTCGGAAAATTAATTATTTTTCCCATTGTTTTTCCAAAAAATCATGACGAATTTTACTTGATTGGGCATAATCTTCTGGATTTTTTTTGTAAAATCCTTGATGGTAGTCTTCTGCTGGCCAGAATTTTTGAACGGCTTCAATACTTGTCACAATAGGTGAATCAAAATTTCCGCTGGCTTGCAATTGCGCTTTGCTGGCTTTGGCAATTTTTTCTTGTTCTTCATTTTCAACAAAAATGACTGGACGATAGTTATCCCCACGGTCTTCAAATTGACCAAAAGCATCTGTTGGGTCCGTGAGTGTCCAATAAAGTTCAACAAGACTTTGATAGGTAATTTTACTATTATCAAAAATAATTTCTACTGCTTCTGTATGACCAGTCAAGTGTTTTTTTACTTGTTCATAAGTTGGATTTTCAACATTTCCACCTGTATAGCCACTTATCACAGATAAAATCCCTTCTCGTTCTTCAAAAGGTTGAACCATACACCAAAAACATCCACCTGCAAATATTGCTCTTTCTGTTGCCATTATTTCTCCTTCACTTTGTTTGTCTTGTGAAATATTATAGCATAGCTCAAAAAAAAGTAGCCAATTAAGCTACTTTTTTACTGACAGAAATTTTTATAAGTCATCAGACTGACAGAATTTACTGACAAATGCTTTTAAATTAAGCTTAGTATTTCTAAAGAAGCTGTCAGTAAATTATTCTCCGATTAATTCTGTTCCCTCTGGACTTTGTTTGATTTTTTTAGCTTTCATCAAACCACCAAGCGCTTTTTTGAATTGTCCTTTTGAGATTCCAAAAGTTGCTTTTATTTCATCTGGATTTGATTTGTCATTAAATGCCATTTTCCCGCCCATTGATTGAAGATAAGCTAAAATCATTTGGCTATCAGCATCAAGCATTTCATAAGCACGTGGTTTTGCTGACAGATTTAGACTACGGTCTTCTTTTCTAAAACCAATAACACGAACTTGAAGTTCTTGACCGACACGTGGAACTGAGAAACGTTCATTTGGATGAATAAATCCTAGCATATTGTTGTCAGGCAAATAAACAAATGTTCCTGATTCTTTATTTCGATAAACAATTGCTCGTAAATCTTGGTTTTGCATGTTGTCATAACCAGGACCTGCAAGATTCCAGAAATCTTCATGCCAAGCTAAATGACCCCAAATCCGCTCTTTTCTGTCAATAATTAATTTCACATAAAGTTGGTCACCAACTTTTGGCCATTGGTCTTTTTCGAGTGGCAAATCATCAAGAGAGACGACCACATCTTTTCCTGGTAAACCTGTGTCAACAAAGGCACCAAGGTCCTTACGAACAGCTGTTACCGTTCCCCAACCATAATGCTCATTTGTTGCTTTTTGTTCCAAAGTCGTCAAACGACGATGGTCATCTTTATCCACATAAACAAAACCAGTTACCACATCGCCAACTGTATGTTCACCTTCTGTTTTATCTAAACGTAATAAATCTTCTCCCTTTTGGAGAAAATAGAAACGTTCACTTTCTTCCACGATTATCGCGGAGATTGTTTGTCCAATAATACTCATTTGTACCTCTTTATAAAATGTGATTGAGAGACTATTTGTCTCTGTTTAATTGATATTTCCTTCGTAAATCCGTGATTTTTCACCCCAAGGATGATAGCCGTCAGCTAGATAATGAAAATCAAAGCGCTCATAGAAATCAGCAAAATCCGTTGCAAGATAAAGTTTATCAAAATCAAAAGTTCTGCAATCTTCTTTTACTGCTTCAATCAACAGACCAGCAAGACCTTGATTTCGAAATTTTTCTTCAACATAAAGTGCACAAAGCCAAGGGTATAAGTCCATTCGACTAATAAAATCATTGCTAATCAGTCCACAACCCGCAATAATTTTTCCTTCATCAACAATCAGATACCACTGAGGAATGTTTTTGTTACTCTCTAAACTATGCTTCAAACAGTCGTCATATACAGGGTTACTTTCCGTATTTCCCCATTTTTCCTGAAAAAAACGAATTGCTTCTTTGAGATAAGACGGTTGCTCTCTAAGTTTGATTAACACTCTCAAATTTTATCCATCCTGATAGCTTTTTGATGTAAAAACGGCTCAATGGAGCCGTTAATGCTTTTACAGATTACTTTATTTGTTAGATTGTTCTACTTAGATATCCAACAATTCTTTTTCTTTAATTGATGCAAGACGGTCTGCTTCTTTAACTGCGTCATCAGTCACTTTTTGAATGTTGTTTTCAAGATCTTTAAGATCATCTTCAGTGATTTCTTTTGCTTTTTCTGATTTCTTAGCAGTGTCCATTGCATCACGACGGATATTACGGATCGCTACTTTTGCTGATTCAATATATTTACCCATTTCTTTGACAAGTTCGCGACGGCGTTCTTCTGTCAACATTGGGATAACTAAACGAATCACAGAACCATCATTTGCTGGTGTAATCCCAAGATCTGATTCATACAATGCTTTTTCAATATCTTTCAAGATTGATTTATCAAAAGGAGTAACCATCAATACGCGCGCTTCTGGAATTGTGATTGACGCTAATTGATTGAGTGGTGTTGGTGCGCCGTAGTAAACAACTTGAACACGGTCAAGAAGACTTGCGTTGGCACGACCAGCTCGGATATGTCCTAAATCACGTTGTAAACTTCCTAATGATTGTTTCATCCGGTCTTGAGCTGTTGTAACAATTTCGTTTGCCATTTTATTTCCTTTTTCTACTTTTAATTCTTCTATTTATTTTACTGACAGAAACTTTGTCAGAGATAAGTGTTAGTATTTTAATGATTACAGTTATGCTAGTATTTCCATCATAGGATAGTCGTTGACGCTTCAGCGTTTACGAATATGCTAGTATTTCCATCAGTAATTTTTTAATGAATAAATTTACTGACAGCTTTTTTTGTAAGTAAATCTTATTCAACCGTTGTTCCGATTTCTTCACCACGAACGACACGTGTAATATTTCCAGCTTCATTCATGTTGAAAACAACAAGTGGAATATGATTATCCATTGACATTGTTGAAGCCGTACTGTCCATTACTTGCAAGCCTTTGGTAATAACATCCATATGTGTCAAATGTTCAAATTTAATAGCATCAGCAACTAATTTAGGGTCAGCATTATAAACACCATCAACACCATTTTTAGCCATTAAAATGACATCAGCATTAATTTCCGCAGCACGTAATGCAGAAGTTGTATCAGTTGAGAAGTAAGGCGAACCAGTTCCCCCAGCAAAAATGACAACACGCCCCTTTTCTAAATGGCGTTCAGCACGACGACGGATATAAGGTTCAGCAACAGCTTTCATCTCAATGGCTGTCATCACTCGTGTGTCAACCCCAATATTTTCAAGAGCACTTTGAATGAACAATCCATTTTGAATTGTTGCAAGCATTCCCATGTAATCTGCCTGAGCACGTTCCATTCCGGCTTTTTCACCAGTAATTCCACGCCAAACATTACCACCACCGCAAACAATCGCAAGTTCTGCGCCCAAATCATGGACTTCTTTGAGTTCTTCAGCGACAGCTTTTGCTGTTTCAGGGTCAAATCCGAAACCTTTTTCGCCTGAGAGGGCCTCTCCCGAAAGTTTTAACAGTACGCGTTTATATTTAATTTCAGCCATATTGCACCTATTCTATTATATTTTCTCTATTTTACCATAAAATGCTCACGAAAAAAAGACTAATCAAAGCCTTTTTAGAAACTATCATGATGTCAATAAACCCAGATGTCCCAACAATTGAATAAGTAAATAAATCACAAAAAGAATCCCCGCAATCCAAAAGATTAAATTAAGACTTTTAAAACCTTGCCAAATTGGGTGCTTGATTTCTTCTAACTCTTTCAATTTTTCCGGGTCCAGACTGTCAACATGTTTAAGACTGTGTTTCCAAAGAATTTCAGCAGGAATCACCGATTTATTAAGTAACAAATCTCCATTAGGTTCAATCTTAATCTCATTTCCAATCCATGAAACCATTCCCCCAAGAAACAAATTTGCGCCATATGTCTTTTTTAACTTACTCACATCAAAAGGATTCATCAGCAAATCAATTTGCTCATGAACGGGATAATATCGAACTTGTCCATTATCAAATTCTAAACGTAAACGCACTCCTGGCAACATTTCAGCTTTTGTAACTTTTGGTAAATCCTCCATAACCTTCCCTCCATTCACCCTAATTATAGCGCTTTCTTTTATAGAAGACAAACCATTTGTCAAAACTTTACTGACAGCTTTTTCATAAGTAAAAAAATTTACTGACAAATTTCTGTCAGTAAATTTTATCTAATTATTTAGCAGCTTCAACATCACGAGCAATAACCAATTCTTCGTTTGTTGGCACAACAAGTACTTTCACTTTAGACTCTGGTTTAGAAATGATACCAAATGCTCCACGAACATTTTTACTTTCATCAATTTCCATGCCAAACCAAGAAAGTCCATTAACTACATCAGTCCGAACAGCTGTATCATTTTCACCAACACCAGCCGTGAAAATAAGAGCATCAGCCCCATTTAATACTCCAAAATATTGGGCAATAAATTTCTTGAGACGGTCAACATACATTTCATAAGCAAGAATCGCTTTAGGATTTCCTTTAGCCACAGCTTCTGAAAGATCACGCATATCACTTGAGAGTTCTGACACCCCAAGAACTCCAGATTCTTTATTGAGAATGTCAATCACATCTTGAGCATTTCTAAGGCTTGGGTCGCTCTCTAACATATAAGGAATGACTGAGGCGTCCATTTCACCTGCACGTGTTCCCATCATTACACCAGCAAGTGGTGTAAATCCCATTGAAGTATCAACAGATTTTCCAGCTTCAATTGCTGTAATTGAAGCTCCATTTCCGATATGAGCCGTAATTAGCTTCAAATCTTCCAATGGTTTTCCTAAGACTTTTGCCGCTTCTTGGGCGACATACATGTGTGACGTTCCATGTGCTCCATATTTTCTGATTGAATAATCTTCATAATATTTTGTTGGAATAGGATAACGATAAGCCTTTTCTGGCAAAGTACTGTGAAAAGCAGTGTCGAAAACAGCAACTGCAAGTGCATCTGGTAATAAACGTTGAAAAGCTTCAATCCCTAAAACATTAGCAGGATTATGCAAAGGAGCCAAAGTTGAAAGATTTTTAATCTCAGCCAAAACCTCAGGACTAATAACCGTAGAAGTTTTGAAAAATTCCCCACCTGCAACAACACGATGGCCAATTCCTGTGATTTCGCGGAATTCATGAATTAATTTAAAGTGAATTAATTCATCCATTAATAACAAAACAGCTTGACGATGGTCAACAATTTCTTGTTTTCTAACGTGTTCTTCATTGTTAAATTTAGTTGTTGAGATTGAGCCAGACAAACCAATACGTTCAAAAATTCCTTTAGCAATCACGGTTTCTTCCGGCATTTCGTAAAGTTGCCATTTTAATGACGAGGAGCCTGCATTGACAGCGAGCGTTTTTTCCATACTTACTCTCCTTAATGTATGCGTTTTATTCTTAAGATTATATCATATTTTATGTCTGATTGCATTTCTCCTCCCTCAAGGATTCCCAGAACTTATCATTTTATGTCATTTTAAAAATAAAAAAGATTTTGTTTTAGAACAAAATCTTTTGATTAATTATTTTTTAAGTGCTTCAACATCACGAGCAATTACAAGCTCTTCGTCAGTTGGAATCACAAAAACTTTTACGCGTGAATGAGGTGTTGAAATTTCTCCCTCGACGCCAAAGACATTTTTCTCAGGGTCAACTTCAATTCCAAACCAAGTCAATCCAGAAAGAATTGCTTCACGAACAGGAACCGAATTTTCACCAATACCAGCGGTGAAGACAAGAGCATCAGCCCCATTCAAAACGGCCAAATATTGACCAATAAATTTTTGAATTCGGTCAACATACATCTCAAATGCAAGTTTTGCATCAGGGTCTGTATCTTTAGCAGCAATGATATCACGCATATCTGATGAAATACCAGATACACCATAGAGACCAGATTCTTTGTTCATCATATCAACAACACCTTGAGCATCTTTTAACTCAGAGTCATTTTCAATAAGGTATGGAAAAACAGAAGGGTCCATTTCACCTGTACGTGTTCCCATCATTACTCCAGCAAGTGGTGTGAATCCCATTGAAGTATCAATTGATTTTCCACCTTTCACTGCTGTCAACGATGCGCCATTCCCAATATGAGCAGTGATAATTTTTGTTTCTTCAATTGGTTTTCCAAGTAATTTTGCAGCTTCTTGTGAAACATACATATGTGAAGTTCCATGAGCTCCATATTTACGGACAGCATAATCTGTATAATATTTTTTAGGCAATGGATAACGGAATGCTTTTTCAGGCATCGTTGTATGGAAAGCTGTATCAAAAACTACTACTGAAGTTGCATCAGGCAGTAAGTTCAAAAAAGCTTCAATTCCTGCAGCATTTGCTGGATTATGCAAAGGAGCAAGAGCTGACAAATCTTTAACTTGTTGCAAAACTTCTGGTGTAACAACTGTTGATTTTTGGAAAATTTCACCTCCAGCAACCACACGATGTCCTACACCTGTAATTTCAGTAAATTCCTCTACTATTTTCAATCGTTTTAAATCTTCAAGTAAAACTTCTACTGCTTCTGTATGATTTGGAATGTCAAAAACGCGTTCTTCTTTTTGCTCACCAAATTTGACGGTCACAATCGAATCTTTCAAACCAATTCGTTCGATTAATCCCTTGGCAAGAACTTTTTCTTCTGGCATTTCATACATTTGCCATTTCATAGATGATGAACCAGCGTTAACTGCTAATGTTTTGGTCATGTTTAATAAACCTTCCTTGAATTTGAAATACGGTTAAATTATAACACAATTACAATTCCTTTTGTGTTTTTCGGTCATGATTCACGAGCTTAATTCAAGATGTAGTTTTTAAAATAAAAACCTTTTCAAATTCAATTATTTTCATACACTTTAACCAAAAAAATTACTGACAGAACCTGTCAGTAATTTCAATCTTATAATTTTACAATTTTTGTAAATTCTTCCATAAAAACTTCTAAGCTTTCTCTGTCTGTCAGCGAAGATAAAGGGTGAGCAAATGTTGCATGTGCAGCCGGTCCCTTTTTCAAAACATAAATCGCCTTAGCATCAGCATTAAAAAGTGATTTTGGTAAAGTGATGACAGCCATCACACTTCCATGTTTACTAATCCACTCTTTCAATAGTGGTCCTTGAGGACTTGTCAGTAAATCTTCTGGAGCTAGGAAAATGGCAAAAGAACCCTCTTTTAAATAATTAAATGATTGCTCAATCAAAAGATGATGAGCAAAAGTATGTCCGTCAGTAGTCGCAACTTCAAAATTCTTTGCAACTTCATCATCTGGATAAAAACCAATTGGTAAATCACTGACAACAACGTCAGCAGGTTCCATCAAACGCTTTTGTACTGCATCAATTTGCATGAACTCAGCCTGACTCCCCATAATTTCAGCCATTGAAGCAGACAAATCTAAAAGTAAATCATCAACTTCAAAGCCTACATAATCAACCTTTTTATTAAGATTAACCAAAAGAGTTTCAGCAAGATTACCCATACCAGACCCAAATTCAATTAAACGAAGTTCAGAATTTTTATTAAGATGTTCAATAATGAAATTAAAAATTAAACCAATTGCATCTGGAGTCATTGCATGATTGGGCTGAAGTGGTGCGACTTGTGACCCTTTCAACAAAACAAATTGAAAAAGTTTTTGCCACTCCTTATTTGATAAATTTAACTGACGAAGTTTGTCATTATTTACTGACAATTCAACAATTCCTTGGTCAGTATCATCTAAAAAAGCAGCATTTTGTTCTACAAAAGCATCATAAAAATCTGTATCCAATTTCTCAGATAGTAACATAATATTTGCAACAACTAGCTCAAAACCTTGAGCCACTTTTTCCATATCCATGTTTTTTCTCCATTTCTACAAAATCAAAATAAAACTGCCAAACTTTGACAGTTTTATTCATTGCTTGATTATTAATCAATCAATCATTTATTTTTTTCTTTTTCGACTGTCCAACTTTTCCAATTCCATCCAAGCTCTGACCGTTACGACAAGCATCGCCACAATACCGATAATTTCTAAAAGTAATGACCGATGGCTTACCGCCTGTGCCACAGCAAAAGCAAGAACTAGAACTCCAACACCAGCAAAGAAGAAAATGTCCATACTCCGCCGAACGTCTTTGGGCATCATGAAAATATACGCAAAGGCAACTAAAATCAACAAGATAATATAGAACATTTTTCTCCTTTCCAAGTTATGACAAGAACTAACGAAAAATTAATTTATTCATCATCAAACTTTCAATAATTGAAAATCAAGTTTCTCTATTTGATTAAACTTATTTTTTCTTCTTAGTTGATTTTTCACGCATTGCTTTATCCAAAATTTGTTTACGCAAGCGGATTGATTCTGGAGTTACTTCCAAGTAATCATCATCTCCAAGGAATTCCAAAGATTCTTCAAGTGAAAGAATTTTTGGTGTGTTCAAAACAGATGTAGAGTCTTTATTTGAAGAACGAACGTTTGTTTGTTGTTTCATTTTAGTGATATTTACAGTCAAATCATTATCACGACTGTGTTCACCAACAATCATCCCACCATAAACTTCAGTACCTGCATCAACAAAAAGTTGTCCACGTTCTTGAACGTAACCCATTGCGTAAGAAGTAACTTGACCTGAATCCATAGAAATCAAAGAACCACGGTGACGTCCACCGATTTCTCCCTTAACAGCTGGAAGATATTGGTCGAAAGTATGGTTCATGATTCCGTATCCACGAGTCATTGACATGAATTCTGTTGTGAATCCAATCAAACCACGTGCAGGAACAAGGAAAATCAAACGTGCTTGACCGTTACCAGTGATTTGCATATCAAGCATATCACCTTTACGTTCAGAGAGCGCTTGGATGATTGAACCTTGGTATTCTTCAGGAGTGTCGATTTGAACACGTTCAAATGGTTCGCAAGCAACACCATCAATTTCTTTGATGATAACTTCAGGACGTGAAACTTGAAGTTCATATCCTTCACGGCGCATTGTTTCAATAAGAATTGACAAGTGCAATTCACCACGACCAGAAACAACCCATTTATCAGGAGATTCAGTGTTTTCAACACGAAGTGAAACGTCAGTTTGCAATTCAGAAACCAAACGTTCTTCAACTTTACGTGATGTTACCCATTTCCCTTCGCGACCAGCGAAAGGTGAATTGTTAGCAAGGAAAGTCATTTGCAAAGTAGGTTCGTCAATGTGCAAGATTGGCAATGGTTCAACGTGGTCTGAAGGTGTAACAGTTTCCCCAACGAAGATATCTTCCATACCAGACAAAGCAATCAAATCACCAGCTTTTGCTTCTTGGATTTCTTGACGGTCAAGACCGAAGAAACCAAAAAGTTTAGTAACGCGGAAGTTTTTAGTTGAACCATCAAGTTTAGACAAAGTAACGCTGTCCCCAACTTTGATTGTTCCACGGAAAACACGTCCAATACCAATACGTCCAACATAGTCATTGTAGTCCAAAAGTGAAACTTGGAATTGCAAAGGTTCATCAGAGTTATCAACTGGGCCAGGGATATGGTCGATGATTGTATCAAAAATATTTGCCATTGTGTGTTCTTGATCAGCTGGATTATCAGACATTGATGAAGAACCATTGATTGCTGAAGCATAAACAACTGGGAAATCCAATTGTTCGTCATCAGCACCAAGTTCGATGAAAAGTTCAAGAACTTCATCAACAACTTCAGCTGGACGAGCAGATGGTTTGTCAATCTTATTAACAACAACGATTGGAGTCAAGTTTTGTTCCAAAGCTTTTTTCAAAACAAAACGTGTTTGAGGCATTGTTCCTTCATAAGCATCGACAACGAGGACAACCCCATCAACCATTTTCATAATACGTTCAACTTCTCCACCGAAGTCCGCGTGACCTGGTGTGTCCAAGATGTTGATACGAGTTCCGTTATATTCAACTGCTGTATTTTTGGCAAGGATAGTAATCCCACGTTCTTGCTCAAGTGCATTTGAGTCCATCGCACGTTCAGCTAATTCTTTACGAGCATCCAACGTTTGAGATTGTTTTAAGAGTTCGTCAACCAATGTAGTTTTACCATGGTCAACGTGGGCAATAATAGCGACGTTTCTAATATCTTCGCGTAATTTAGTCAATTTTATCATACCTTACTTTCGTATATATCTAACCCATTATAGCACACTTTTCTAAAAGCTGTAAATGCACACGTTTACAAGCCTAACAAAGATTTTTTTACTTCCAAAATGAAAACCCCAAAGAAAAATTTCTAAGGAGTTCTTTATTTTTTTATAATTAATAAAATCAGCAAAAATGATTATGGTGTTAACATTCTTTTATTCTTAAACTGTAGAGAAAGAGTAAAAGAAAAGCAACTAAACCAAATAGAACAGCAATAATATATCCAGCTCCATAAAAGGTTAGAAAGATAGAAAGTTCAGCCCCAAAAGTATTCCCAGATAAACTATGATTAAAAATAATCATAGACGGAAAAGCTATAACTAAGAAACTAATGTAAAAAATAAGACTAGCAAAAGAAAAATAGACACTAAACTTTATTTTCCTATAAATGAGAAAAAGTGATATAAGCAACACCAATCCCAAAATGAAACTATAAAAAGAAACCTGATGAAAAAGAAAATAAAAGAAATTTTCTCGACTTTTTTTATAGTCAAAATTCGTATTCAATTTAGCCTGATTTACCGTTGCAGGAAGAAACATGGTTCCTATCCAAACAACAAATGCAAGAGATACTTGCCAAACTTTTATTTTTCTCACCCACATTTTACTCTCCCTTTTTATAGGCATCAATACAAACCAAAACAGTAAAAATTAAAGACAAAGCGAAACTGATAAAATAGCCAAAACTATATCCTCCTAGAACCAGCAATCCTCTTTGAATTCCACCAATTAAGCATTGATTAAACGGAAGGCCACCGTAGGCTCCAAATATAGTAATTGAGATTAATAATGGAATGGCTTTTTTATATTTTACGTATCGCTCATTGATTGTAAAATAGTTTACTACTAGTACAATCAAAACAACGAAATAGAGCCACAGACCATATTTAACAACATATTGAAAGCCCAAAAGTTGAGTATTCTCAAAGTGATTATTAGTCGCTGGGAAAAATGGAAGAAAGAAGCTGAGCAACCCTAAAATAAATGTAAATACTATATATTTTTTCATATCTATCACTCTCTATCTGGACAATTCAACAACCTCATCTGCCATTTTCCAAATGGCAGGGTTATGCGTTGCGATAATAATAATCCGATTTTCATTTTTCATACTCAAAAGCAGTTTCATCACTTCTTCACTATTCTCAGAATCTAGTGCTGCTGTTGGCTCATCTGCCAAAATAACCGGTGAATCCTTCAAAATCGCTTTAGCAAGTGCCACACGCTGTGCCTCACCACCTGACAATTCATAAATTTTTTGATTGAGTTTTAAATAGGCTACATTAACTTGTGCCAAAGTTTCAAGCTTTTTTTCTTGTTTAGTTTTCTTGGATAATTTTTGATTAAGCAATCCCAAATCCAAATTTTTATCAATCGTTTCATTTTCAATCAATCCAAAATTTTGAAAAAGATAAGACAAATCATTTAGAAAATAGGAATGTTTCTTGATTTTTGATAATTCTTTTCCCTCATAAAGAATACTTCCCTCGTAGGATTCAAGTTTAGCAATCATATTCAGTAAGGTTGTTTTACCAGAACCTGATTGACCGATAATGGCATAAACTTTCCCAGCTTCAAAGGTTAATTTAAAGTTATCAAAAATCTTTCTATGTAAAAATTCTTTAGTAATATTAGTTAATTCAAACATCTATTCTCCTTTCAAACTATTTATTTGTCCATTTTCAAAATTCTTCATTTGAACAAGTAGGATAATGAGCGAAATAAACCACAAAGCACTTACAACAAAAAGAGAATATAAAAACTCATTGCTGATTATTGTCAATGTTGGTAATAAAATCAAAAGTAATCCTAACTCTACAAAAATGAACCGACGATGAATTCTCAAGTTGGGCATTCCAGAAATAAATTTTATTACGATTGTTCTTCTGAAATGAGTAAAGTAAAGGACATGGAGTAAAATATAGAAAAAGCTAATGACAATAATCGTTATAATGGCTGATATGATTGCCATACTTAAACTCTCTTTTACAAGATTTGTCTGTGCTTCATACTGTCCATAGGCATTAACTAAATAATGAACCTTATCGTATAGTCCCAACTCTTTCAGCCTATTAATCGTTTGTTCTTTACCTTTCACAAAGAAATAATCATTATCCCCTGCCCATGATATGCCCGTTTCTTCTCCTGATGATTGCGGTGTTATCACAACAATAATTGGGTCAGAGATTTCTTGTTGCGTTGTCATTTTCTCATAGGCCACATTGTAAATAAAACGTTTTTCACCATTTGGTACTTCTTCAACGTATTTTGCCTTCATCTTAGTCTCTTTTTTACCGTTTTGTGTGGTTTCCGTCAATGATTTATTATATTTAGTGATAAGTTTTTGACGGTTTTTCATTTGATTTTTCGGTATCAAAAGAGCGTATTCTCCAAGTTTAAGATTAGAAAAGTCTTCTTTAGTCTTGATATGTTGTGCTTTCAGATAACTTGGTGTAACGAAAAGTTGGTCTTGGCTACTTTCTTCTGGTCCAGCAAATAGGTCATGTCTAACGAATATCGCATCATCTTTCGTTACTTCAATATTATAAAAGTTCCACCATGCTTTTGCTTCTTGATTACTTACTTGCAGATTAATAGAAGTATAAGGTAAAGTATAATAATCTTTTTCTTCTTTCCATTTATCTAAATCAGATTCCTGTTTTTTTAATTCAATTTGATTATAGTGAATTCCTGATAGACTTGTGACAAGGACAAGACTCACAGCAAATTGCATCAAAACCACAAGAACCATCAAAGCTATTGTCGGTAGTTTCCCTTTGATAAGTGAATTAAGCTGACTCCGAGAGAGGATAATCATGATTATTGCACTTACTAAGCATGACAATAGCACAAATATCAGAGAAGAAAAGAAGATAGAAAATAAAGCAAAAATGTGAAGTGACAAGTTGCTTAGACCAGTTATGAGCAAGTAACTAGAAGTCCCTATCATAGCAATAATCGTCAAAATTGAGATAAACTTTATATTACGAATACTATCTGAAAATACAGTATTCAACAATGTCTTCCCAGACAAAAGTTCTATTCCTGATTTTCGTAACTCTGAAATTCTTACAAAAATAGCTAAACCGACAAAAGCCAGAAAGATACTTATCAATAAGGTTACAGCCTGTGGATTACCATAGATGTTGTAATATTCCCCAAGGAGAGACATGCTTGGAATATAAGATGCTGTTACATGAAATTTTTGATTTAAATATTGACTAAACTCCTCAGATTCTTTCTTTCCAGAAAAAACGTTGTAAGTCCCAAACATACCAAGTGGGTCGTACTCCTCTCTTTTCTCTTTTGGAAGTAAAGACATATTATTTGCAAGTTTCCCTTTCCCAAAAGTCATATAAGTTGGCTTGAAATCTCCTGAACCATCAGGTGTGACAACATCCATAACGATAAAGACATCATGTTTTCTTGCATAATCATCCACATCTTTGATAACTTCATGAGGACTAGGAATAGTTTCTGGATTTTGCTTCTCGTTATTTGCAATAAGAACAGCATTTGGCAATCTTTCTGCGATAATTTGCTGGTCTTTTCCTTTTATATTAATAATATAAAAGACTGTGACTAAAATTGTAGCCACAGCCAAAAAAATATATTTTATTTTTTTCATTGTGGCCCCCAATGTTTGCTTTTAGCTATACCATCGCTATGGTAGAAAACCACACTTTCTCCCCAGCGAGTATTCAACCAGGCATAGGCTTGCTGATTGGCATGAGCTCCTCCGGCTATTGTCCCTCCATATCTAGTCCGAAAAGCTACTTCAGCCCAATGATTTCCATAGTTATTCCAATAAGCCG
>OIZF01001164.1_pt1 | contig 16103 bp, 13 predicted proteins | sample 1588471 | NCBI WGS metagenome assembly OIZF01 (sample SAMN03283279) | human gut metagenome | biome: human-associated habitat; material: feces | host: Homo sapiens | place: Peru | collected 2012
GCAAGTACTGCAACTTCGGCTGCGGCACCGTCACCTGCAACTACGACGGCAAGGACAAGTTCCGCACCACGATCGGTGACTACTGCTTCATCGGCTGCAACACCAACCTCGTGGCCCCGGTCAAGGTCGGCGACGGTGCCTACACCGCCGCAGGCAGCACCATCACCAAGGATGTGCCCGCGCAGGCCCTCGGCATCGCGCGCGACCGCCAGACCAACCTCGAAGGCTGGGCCGCCCCCAAGATGGAAGCCTACATCGCCAAAAAGAAGAAGCTGGAGGATGAGCAGGGCAAGTAAGCCCCTGCTCGTTCTGAATGCCCCTCTCAGTCTCGCATTCGCTCGCCAGCTCCCCCGATGGGGGAGCTTTTGCCGTACTTCACCGTACAGTATAAGACCTCGCCCATTGGGAGAGGTGGCATTGCGAAGCAATGACGGAGAGGGTTCTTTTTCGTTGCTTTACGATTTTTCACTCTAAATGTATATCTTTTTACGCGCACGTATGTTATACTAAGAACTTGCTTTCAGAGCAAAAATAAAACAGGAAAAGGCAAATCATCTATGAATGCAAATGACATCTGGCTGATCGCCGGTCTGGGCAACCCGGAGTCCAAGTACGACGGCACCCGCCACAATGCCGGTTTTGCCGCGCTGGACCATCTGGCGGGCAAGTGGGGCATCGCGGTCAGCAAAACCAAATTCCAGGGCCTGTGGGGCCAGGGCGAGGTGGACGGCCACAAGGTCGTGCTGCTCAAGCCCCTGACCTACATGAACCTTTCGGGCGACTCCATCGCCCCGCTGGCCGGCTTCTTCAAGATTCCGGCCGACCACGTCATCGTCCTGTGCGACGACATCACCCAGGCCCCCGGCAAGCTGCGCATCCGGCCCTCCGGCTCGGCAGGCGGCCACAACGGCCTGAAGAGCATCATCGCCCGGCTGGGCGGCGAGAACTTTCCCCGCATCCGCATCGGCGTGGGTGCCAAGCCCCGCCCCGACTACGATCTGGCCGACTGGGTGCTGGGCAAGTTCCCGCCCGACGACGTCAAGGCCATGACCGACCGCTACCCCGATCTGGAAGCGGCCGCCAGGCTCATCATGGACGGCAAGCTTGGGCTGGCACAGAGCCGCTACAACGGGTAATCGGATGCTGTAAACGAGAGGAGGTCCACGATGTACGAATCCCTGCTGAAGCATACGGCAGAGTACCAGAAGATTTCTGCGAGCCTTGCCACGCCCGGCCCGGCGGCGCTGTTCGGCCTGCCCCCGGCGGGCCGCGCCCTGCTGTACGCAGCCCTGCAAAAAGACCTGGGCCGGGTGCTCTGCATCGTGACGCCCGGCGAGGCCGAGGCCACCCACTTCGCCGATGACCTCAAGGCGCTGGGCCTGACGGCGGCGGTCTTCCCGCCCCGCGACTTTATGCTCCGCCCGGTGGAGGGTGCCGGCCGTGAGTACGAGTACCGGCGGCTGTCGGTGCTGGGTGCACTGGCCGGCGGGCGGCTGAACGCCGTCTGCGTCCCGGCAGAAGCCCTGCTGCAATACACCGTTCCCCGCGCGGAGTTCCAGAAGAACACCCTCACCCTCAAGCCCGGCATGGTCTACAACCGCGAGGCGCTGGTGGAGCGGCTCTTCTCGGCCGGCTATGTCCGCCGCAGCCAGGTGGACGGCCCCGGCCAGTTCAGTGTGCGCGGCGACATCGTGGACATCTATGCGCCCGACATGCACCAGCCTGCCCGCATCGAATACTGGGACGACGAGATCGACTCGCTGGCCTCCTTTGACCTGCTGACCCAGCGGCGGGACGGCTCGCTGGAAAAGATCTATCTCTCCCCCGCCCGCGAAGTGCTGTTCGGCAGCACCGCCGACACCGCCGAGGCCCTGCGCGCGGCCCAGAAAAAGGCGCGCGGCAAGCACCGCACGGCGCTGGAAAAGGCCATGGAGGCCGACCTGTCTCAGCTGGACTCCGGCCTGATGCCCGAAGCCATGGACAAATACTACGGCCTGCGGTATCCCGCCCCGGCCACCCTGCTGGACCACCTCGATTCTCCGCTCTTCGTGCTGGACGAGGTGGGCGGCATTCGGGACGCCCAGAAGGCCACCGAGTTCCGGCGCGGCGAAGAGCTGACCGGTCTGCTCGAAGAGGGCGTGCTCTGCCCCGGCCTGGATGTGCTGTACCAGACCATGGACGACCTCGTTTTCGCGGCGCAGAAACAGAGCACTCTGCTGTGTGAGAACTTCCTGCGCGGGATGAATGAGTTCCAGCTGAAAGACCTCATCAACGCAGAGGCCTTTGCGGCCCCCAACTGGGGCGGCGACCTGGTCTCCCTGCGGGAGGACCTCGACCCGCTCATCGCCCAGGACTATGCCGTCACCCTCTTTGCCGGTACGCCCAAGGGCGCGGCGGCCCTGACCCGCGATCTGGCCGACAAGGGCTACTCCGTCAGCATGAGCCGGGACGTCCGCCCCGCCAAAGGGCTGGTGCAGGTGCTGCCCGGCCACCTGACCGCCGGGTGTACCTTCCCGTTTGCCCGGATGGCGGTCATCTCGTCCCGGCGGCATGGTCTGGACGAAGCCGCCGAGGCCAAAAAACGCAAAAAGAACAAGAATGCCCTGTCCAGCCTGTCGGACATCAAACCCGGCGACTATGTGGTCCACCAGAGCCACGGCATCGGCATGTATGCGGGCATCCAGCGGCTGGAAGTGCAGGGTGCCATCAAGGATTATCTGAAGATCCAGTATTCCGGTTCGGATGTGCTGTATGTGCCCGTCACCCAGCTGGACCTGCTGAGCCGTTACACCGCCCCCGGCGACGAGGAAAAGGTCAAGCTGGCCAAGCTCGGCGGCACCGAGTGGCAGCGCACCCGCGCCAAAGTCAAAAAGGCCACCGAGGAGATGGCGCAGGAGCTGATCGAGCTGTATGCCCGGCGGCGGCAGGCCCCCGGCTATGCCTTCCCACCGGACGGCGACTGGCAAAGCGATTTTGAGGCCCGCTTCGAGTACGATGAGACCGACGACCAGCTCAACGCCACCTCCGAGATCAAAAAGGACATGGAGCGCAGCTACCCGATGGACCGCCTGCTCTGCGGCGATGTGGGCGTCGGCAAGACCGAAGTGGCCCTGCGGGCCGCGTTCAAGTGCGTCATGGGCGGCAAGCAGTGCGCTATCCTGGCCCCCACCACCCTGCTGGCCTGGCAGCACTACAACACGATCCTCTCCCGCATGGAGGCGTTCCCGGTCAAGGTCGGGATGCTCTCCCGCTTCCGCACCACCAAACAGCAGAAGGAGACCCTGCGCGGCCTGCAGGCAGGCAGCGTGGACATCGTGGTGGGCACCCACCGCCTGCTGTCCAAAGACGTCCGCTTCCACGACCTGGGCCTTGTCATCATCGACGAGGAGCAGCGGTTCGGCGTCAAGCACAAGGAAAAGCTCAAGGAGAACTTCATCGGGGTGGACATGCTGACCCTGTCGGCCACCCCCATCCCCCGCACCCTGAACATGGCCATGAGCGGCATCCGGGACCTGTCCACCATCGAGCAGCCGCCCATCGAGCGCCAGCCCGTGGAGACCTTCGTCCTCGAATACAACGACGTCATCCTGGCCGAAGCCATGAAGAAAGAGCTTGCGCGCGGCGGGCAAGTCTACTATCTGCACAACCGGGTGGACAACATCGAGTCCACCGCCGCCCACGTCAGCCAGATGGTGCCCGGTGCCCGCGTCGGCATCGCCCACGGCAAGATGACCGAGGAGGAGCTGAACCCCGTCTGGCAGCACCTGCTCAACGGCGAGATCGACATCCTCGTCTGCACCACCCTCATCGAGACCGGCATCGACGTGCGCAACTGCAACACCCTCATCATCGAAGACGCCGACCGGATGGGTCTGGCCCAGCTGTACCAGATCCGGGGCCGCGTGGGCCGCAGCGGCCGCAAAGCCTATGCCTACTTCACCTTCCGGCGGGACAAGACCCTCTCCGACATCGCACAGAAGCGGCTGTCCGCCATCCGGGAGTTCACGGCCTTCGGCTCCGGCTTCCGCATCGCCATGCGCGATCTGCAGATCCGCGGCGCGGGCAGTCTGCTGGGCCACAGCCAGCACGGCCACATGGAGGCCGTCGGCTACGACCTGTACGTGAAGATGCTGTGGCAGGCCATCGCACAGGCCAAGGGCGAGCCCATCCAGCGCGACAAGAGCGAGTGCCTTGTGGACCTGCGGGTGGATGCCTACATCCCCGAATCCTACATCGCCGACGGCCCCGGCCGCATCGAAGCCTACAAGCGCATCGCGGCCATCCAGACCCCCGAAGACGCCGCCGACGTGCTGGATGAACTCATTGACCGCTACGGCGACCCGCCGCCCTCGGTCAGCGACCTGGTCAACGTCTCGCTGGTCCGGGTGCAGGCCACCGCCGTGGGCGTGTACGAGGTCACCCAGAAAAAGGACACCCTCGTCCTGCAGGTCGAGACGCTGGATGTCCCGATGATCCGCGGCCTGCTCGTGGCCTTCAATGGCCGCGTCACCGCCGGTGCCGGCAGCAAGCCCTATCTTTCCGTCACCTTGCAGCCCGACGAAAAGCCGCTGGACCTGCTGCAAAGCATCCTCAAGGCGATGGCCGAGATCTTAGGAACAAAATAACCCCCTCCGCGATGCCGGAGAGGTCGTAACACAAAACATCAGGAGTACACTTTTATGAAACACAAACTTCTTGCCCTTCTCTGCGCGGCGGCACTGGCCTTTGGTCTGGCCGGCTGCGTCCTTTCCACGCCGGACACGGTCGGTTCCATCGGCAATGTGGAGATCTCCTCCGGTCTCTATCTGCTGGCGCAGTACAACGCCTACCAGTCCGCCGCAAAGCTCGCTTCCTCCGACCAGGATTCCACCAACGTCAAGAGCTTTCTGAAGGAGACCATCACCACCGACGCGGACTCCGGCGAGACCGCAGCCGTCAGCGACTATGTTGCCCAGAAGACCCAGGAGAATCTGGAGCTGTACGCCGCCGTCGAGACCCACTTCGACGAGCTGGGCGGCCAGCTGACCGAAGCCGAGGAGGCCCAGGCCGACAGCTACGCTTCCCAGCTGATGGACCAGTATGGCGACACCTACAAGGCCAACGGCATCGGTCTGGAGACGCTGCAGCGCTTCGAGCGCATCCTGCTCAAGAGCACCGACCTGCTCGACCTCGTGTACGGCACCAACGGCGAGACCCCGGTTTCCGACGCCGACCTGACCAGCCATCTGGAGAACAAGATGTACAAGCTGGCCTATTACAGCATCCCGCTCTACAACTCCAGCACTTATGCCTTCGCCGATGACGACCAGAAGGACACGATGCTCCGCCTGGCACAGGCTGCTGTGGACAGCTACAACGCCTCCGCTCCGGCAGATGCGGTCCGCCAGTTCACCGCCTTCCATGAGGTGTCCTCTGCGGCCCTGAGCGGCATCTACGCCGTGCTGGACTCCACCGTCCCCACCGACGACACCGCCTCCCTGCAGACCGAGCTGCTGAGCAGCAGCACCCTCGACTCGGCGTTCTCCACCGAAGGCTCTGCCGACACCATCCGCAGCCTGTCCTTCGGTCAGGCCGCCGCCGTGCAGTATTCCTCCCTCTCCATGATGCTGGCCGTCCGTCTCGACCCGCTGGACGGGGCAGCGCTGGACGATGTCCGCGCACAGGTCCTGGCCGACATGAAGAGCGATGAGCTGCAGGATGCTCTGGCTGCCTATGGTGCATCCATGGAGCACCGCCTGGACAGCTCCGCCATGGGCAAGCTCCCGGCCCGGAAGATCGCGGCCGCAAGCTCGAACTGATCTTCTCATGAAACGAACAAAGGCGTCTGCACCCGGTCGATGCAGACGCCTTTGTTTTATGCTTTTTTCCGGCGGTCACTTGCGATGACCGGCCCAGCCGTCCACGGCGTTCACGAACGCCCGGCCGCGGCGGCCGAAGAGCTTGGGCAGCAGCATGCGGGCCATGGCCCAGACCCCTGCAAAGTTGTACAGGATGACCGCTGCGGTGATGAGTCCGGTCCACAGGCCGTAGAGCGGGACATCCGCCAGCAGGACGAAGGCTTCCGCCGCCAACGCGCCGAAGTTGACCGCCACCCGCACCGGATGGATGGACATCCCGATCATATGATGGGCATCCAGCGCACGGAGGGTGAACACCAGACCCAATCCCAGGAAGGACGCATACGTCGCGCCGATGGGGCCCCACCACTTGATGAAGAAATAGTTCATGATGCAGTTGCTCACTGCACCGGAGAGCATGGTCCACAGGCTGTGGCTGGATTTCTTGTTGACGACATAGACGCTGTTCAAAAACTGGTTGTAGCAGCTGCAGGTGGATGCCAGCGTCAGGAAGGGCACGAAGTGCCAGGCGTAATAATAGTTCGCCTTCATGATGTGCATGACCGGGCGGCAGAGCCAGATGATGCCCGCCGCGCAGCAGAACAGCACACTGGAATAGGTGCGGAAGATCTTGGTGAAGAACCGGGCGCGCCCGTCCTCTTCCGTCACGGCGGAGAGCTGCCAGGCATCGTAGAAGATGAGGCCCAGCGTCGTGAGGATGGTGGGCAGGAAGTAGCCGGTGGAGAGCAGGCCGCTCCAGGCGTCGCCGCTGTGGCCGTCCAGCCCGTTGCACATCTCACGCACGAAGAACAGGTCCGACGCATTGATGACCCAGAAGCTGATCTGGGCCGGGATCATGGGCAGCGAGAAGCGGAGCATCTGCTTCCACAGGTCTTTGTTCAGGCCCTTCAGCTCCACAAAGTTCCAGAGCTTTCCGGTCAGGCAGAGGAAGAGCACACTGACCAGGTCGCCGCTGATGATGGCCAGCAGGTAGCCGTTGGCCCCCCAGCGGAACCCCACCAGATACAGCGCGTAGAACGCCATGGTCGCCACCGTGCAGAGCACACCGTCCACGGCCACCAGCTTGTTCCACTGGCGGCTGCGCACGAACTGGGTGCACAGGGTGCGCAGGCAGCTCATGAGGACATAGATGTAGATGAGCAGGCCGTACTGTGCCATATCGGGCAAAAACTGCGCGATGGGCCAGCAGAGCACCAGAATGCCGAAACCGCCCAGGATGGTCAACAGGCCGTTGGTGAACACCTGTTTTTCACTGTTGCCCTTGTCCAGGCCGAACCGGATGATGGCGTTGGACATGCCCATCGACACGAACGGGATGAGCAGGTTGGCGTACTGGCTCAGGATCTTCGAAAGGCCAAGGTCGGAGATCTCCGCCATGGCATAGGTCAGAAACGGCTGGACCAGCAGGGTCAGCAGCTTCGACGAAAAACTTGAGATCGCAAAAATGATGGTATTTCCGGCCAGCTTGGAATACTTGTCGCCGCCGGAGGATTTCTTTTCACTTTCCACTGAGTTCCAACTCTCCTCTTTATAATTCCATTCATCTGCCCTCGCATGCGAAGCCCGCTGCTTTCTGCTTTCGAACACTTGTGCATCCGGCAGCGCCTTCCCGGCATGCCAATGGCTCTCCCCTTGGGAGAGCTGGCATCGCTGTGCGATGCCTGAGAGGGTTATTTCAGCAGCTCCCGCCGGGCCTTCCAGTCCGGGAGGATCTTTTCCACTTCCGCCCAGAACTTCGGGCTGTGGTCCAGCACAAGAAAGTGGCAGTACTCATGTACTACCACATAGATCTGTGCCGCTTCGGGCATGTTGTAAAGCTCCAATGCCAGCGTGATCTGCCGCTTGCCCGGTGTGCAGACGCCCCAGCGGCTCGTCATGCTCCGCACCTTCAGGATGGGCTTCTGCCCGCCCAGCACCTCGGCAAAGGCCGGGTAGACCTTGTCACTCATGACCGAAAAATGGGCCAGCGCCACGTTCTTTTCGGGCAGGGGCCGCCAGTAGGTGCGGGCCTCGCGGTCGGCCAGGTCCCTCTGCGCCTCCTGCACCCAGTCCCGATGCCGCAGCACAAAGCGGTCGGCCTCCTCCCACGAGGAGCGGAACGGGATGCTGACGGCCACGGTGCCGTCCGGATGCACCCGGATGTTCAGGTTCTTCACCTTCCGGCGGGTGGCCTTGTAGAGGATGCCGCCCGCCGTGCGCAGGGTCACTTCCGGCTTGCGCTTCGGCATTTCCGCCACTCCTCCACCGGCAGCTGGGCCAGCACCACCGCTGCAAAGATGAGCACACAGCCGGAGGCCTCCCGCACCGAGAGGTTCTGGTGCAGGATGAGCCAGCCGCCCAGAGCGCTGAACACGCTTTCCAGACACATGATGAGGCTCGCGACGGCGGGGTTCAGCTCTTTCTGCCCCAAGATCTGCAGCGTATAGCCGACGCCGCTGGACAGCACACCGCAGTAGACGATGGGCAGCCAGTTGGTGCCGAACTCGGCGAGGGTGGGCGTCTCAAACAGGAAGGCGGCGGCGGTGCTCTCCACCGCCACCACAACGAACTGCACCAGACTCAGCCGGACGCCGTCCACCAGCGGGGAAAAGTGGTCGATGGACATGATCTGGAAGCTGAAGAGCACGGCGCAGCTGAGCAGGACCCAGTCGCTGGATTCGATGCCGCCAAAGCCGTTCTTCATGCAGAGCAGATACAGCCCGCCCACGGCGATGACCATGCTCAACCAGAGCCGGGCACTGCCCCGCCGCCCCACGAACAGCCCGAACACCGGCACCATCACGACGTACATCGCCGTCAGGAACGCGGCCTTAGCCGTGGAAGGGTTCAGCGTGATGCCGATCTGCTGGGCCGCGCTGGCCGCGAATAGAAAGGTGCCGCAGACAAAGCCCGCTGTTCCCAGCGTTTTGCGGTCGGCAGCGGTCTGCGGCCTGCCGGTGGGTTCGCCCCGGCGGCGGCGAAGGGCATCAAAGGCGTAAACGGTGGGCAGGAGCACCAGCACAGCCAGCCAGCTCCGCCCGGCCAGAAAGGAATAGGCCCCCATGCCGGAGCCTGCGCTCTGGGCCACAAAGGCCGTGCCCCAGATCAGGGCGCAGAGCATCAGCATCAGGGAATGCCGGGTCTGTGCATTCATCCGCCGATCCCCTCCACCTTGAGCAGTCCGTAGAGGTAATACTTGCTCGAATCATAGGAGATGGTCAGCCGGTAGCTGGCGTTGGGGTCCAGATTGCCGATGTCGCAGTGGTAGTTCTGGCCGTCGGTAACGAAGTAGTAGGTGGTGTTGTCCACATACTGTGCGCCGCCATCGACCTTCTTCCACAGCGAGATCTTGAACCTCTGCACACCCTCCGCCGTGCCGCAGCCGTAGACGGAGAGCATCCCGTTCGGCGCGGTGAAGTAATCGGTCTGGCGGCTCCAGATGCCGTTGAAGACGATGTTCAGCGAGCCGTTGGCCATAGCCGTGGCGTATTTGGCGGAGGTGTCGGCGATGCCCTCGATCATCAGCGGGTCGCTGCTGGGGGCCGCCCACTGGGTGGTGTCCTCCTCCTGTACCTCGTCCGACGCGCCGGTCAGCTTGTGGGCGATGGACGTCAGTGTGCTTTTGCAGCCGGTAAGCATCAGCGCAGCCAGAAGCAGCGCCAGCGCAAAGGCAAAGATCCGTTTTGTTTTCTTCATGGTTTTTTATCCTCAAAAATCGCAGAAAAGTGTACTTTTGCAAGGCATGATACGGATATAGTATACCGCATTTTTTCCCTGCATACAAGACACTTCAGCGCGTTTCCCCATTCTGTGCCGTCAGGGCCGCGCACTCGGCGGCGGCAAGGTCGTTCCGGGCCGGGCCGAAGAGCGAATCGTACCGGTAGAGCGCCCAGCCCTGCGCGCCCCGGCTGCGCAGATCGGCCGTCTGCCGGGCCAGCGCGGAACCGGTGGCCCACTGGCTCGTGCTATCGGCGTTGGCCCCGCCGTCACCCACGCCGATGCGGTAGGCCCCCAGCCCGAAATACAGCGCCACATCCCCGGCGCGGGCCATGCCCAGCCACTCCGGCACGATGTTCTCAAAGGCAAAGCGGGTGCTGCCCGATTGCAGCTGGTATCCATAGCCCCAGTACACCTGCGGGCAGAGATAATCCACCACAGCGTCGGCCCCGCTGGCCGTCAGCCAGGTGTAGATGTCGCTGTACTGGGTGGCAAGATCGTTCTCCGGATTCCCCTGCGGACTGACGCCGAACCGCAGGGTCGGGTCTGCTGCCTTCACGGCATCGTGCGCAGCCTTGACCAGGCTCGTCACGTTCTGCTGCCGCCAGGATGCCAGATCCTTCTCACCGCTGGCCGCAAACTGCGCCGCGTCGAGAGAGGCTTCGGTCGTGGGATAAAAATAATCGTCGAAGTGGATGCCGTCCACGGCGTAGCGCTCCACAAGCTCGGCCACCCCCTGCACCACATACGCGGCGGCCTCCGGGATGGCTGGATTCAGGTAGACCCCCTCGCCCACCGTGCAGCACCACTCCGGATGGGTGTGCATCAGATTCGTCTCCCCAATGCTGGGCGGCATGGCCGCAGAGCTTTTCAGCCGGTATGGGTTGATCCAGGCTTCCAGCGAAAGCCCCCGCGCGTGTGCCTCGGTGATGAGCACATCCAGCGGGTCGAAACCGGGTGCCTGCCCCTGCGCACCGGTGCAGAGATGGCTCCACGGGAACAGGCTGCTCTCGTACAGTGCATCCCCGAAGGGCCGCACCTGCGCGAGGACGGTGTTCAGCCCCAGGGCGGCGCAGTTGTCCATCAGCGCGGCGATGTCCGCCCGGAACGCTGCCTCGGACGAAAAATCCATCCGCGCCCATTCCAGATAGCTCACCCAGACCGCCCGCCACTCGCCGGAGGGCAGGGCCGGGTTCGGCGTCGCATCCGGCTGCGGCACCGCAGGCGGGTCTGCTTTTTCTACGTTCCGGACAGAACGGTACAGAAAATACGCTCCGGCGGCACAGCCCAGCCCCGCCAGGAACCGTCGGCGTCCGATCTTTTTCTTCCTGCGCGGTGCGCGCCGCTGCGGGCTCATGCGTCCTCCTGCATCTTATATAGGCTCAGTGCGGCCCAGCCGCGGGCGCAGGCCAGCAGCACCCAGAGCAGGTTCGCCCAGAAGCTCAGGCCCGACATGCCGCCGTAGACCGTCAGCAGAACAAAGAGCAGATGGAGCACCTCTGCCGCGCCCACCAGCTGCAGCTGCCGCTGAATGGGTCTGCCCTTCTGGTATTCGTAGCCCAGCAGACCGGGCCAGACCAGCGCCGAGCAGATGTATGCCGCCCAGCCCCGGCCCATGTAGCTGAGCATCAGCACCACGAAGAGGCCGAAGTAATTGCGCTTGTCTTTGGCCGAGCTGCCTTTTTCCGCCGCCAGGAACAGCAGGGTGATGCCGGTGATGCAGAATGCCGCCATCTCCAAAAAGGAGAAGTCCATCCCGCCCAGCACGGCAAAGCCGTTCAGCATGGATGCCGCCGCTGCGCACAGCAGGAAAAAGTACCAGGTCTTGTGGGTGAATTTCAGTTTCATTGTGAGCCTCCCCGCCCATGAGACGGCATGGGCGACCGCAAATTTTAGAATTTTTCCAATATTATAACACAATTTCCTGCGGGTTGTGTTACAATAAGGAAAACTCTGATCAAAAAAGCCATTCAGGAGGGCTCCATGAACGCTGTCATTTCCATCATCCTGCTGGCGGTGGCGCTGGGCGTCATCGTTCTGCTGCTCACCCGGCGCGAGAACACCCGCCGCAGCCAGTACGGCCCCGCCGGCCTGAGCGAGTTCCGCACCGACCTGCCGCTGGACGAGTGCTTCGACCGGCTCGACCTCCACAGCGAGACCGACGAGTTCGCTTACGAGTGCCGCCGCGAGAACGATGGCGGCTTCCTGCTCCACCTCACGCTCCATCAGCCCACCCAGCAGCCGCTGGATACCCTCTACACCCTCCGCCTCGACCCCGGCCGTCAGACCATCGTGACCCTCATCTTCATCCGGGAATCCTTCGGCTACAAAGAGCCGCTTTTCCCGCAGGAAATGCTGGACACCTTTATGATGCAAAAGCTCCAGGCCCACCGCACAAAATAATTTTGCCGGAAAACGCTTTTCATTTTCGCAGTTTTTTGCTATACTATCTGTTGCACCCTGCTTTTTCGCCGGGTGCCTCTGCGGGCCAGTAGCTCAGCTGGTCAGAGCTGGCGGCTCATAACCGCTTGGTCGCGGGTTCAAGTCCTGCCTGGCCCACCATCACCCTATGAAAAAAGACACCTCGCCATGAGGTGTCTTTTTTCATCTTCCGAACACCCATCCCGATCCCACGGCAATGCCGCTCAGGGAAGGTGCCGTTCCACAAAATCGCCGATGTCGGCAAAGACTTCGGCCCGGTTTGTCTCCACCAGAAGCTCGTGCCGGGCACCGGGGTAGAACTTGACCTGCACGTCCCGCATCCCGGCATCCTTCATGCTCTGCACGGCCCGCCGGACGCCCGCGCTGCGCTCGCCCACCGGGTCGGCATCACCGGCCAGGAAGAGCACCGGCAGGTCTTTCGGCATCCGGGCCAGAAAGGCCGGGTCGTACAGCCGCAGGATGCCCGTGAACATGCTGTAATAGGCATTCAGCGTAAACGTGAAGGTGCACCGCTCATCGGCGAGGTACTTGTCCACCTCGGCAGGGTCGCGGTTGAGCCAGTCGTGGGTGGTGCGGCCCTCCAGCCCCTTGTTGTAGCCCAGGAACGAAAGCTCCGCCACCAGTCGGCTGCGATGCTGCCAGCCGAAAAAGACCGCCAGCACCCGGCAGACCGTGCGGGCAAACGCGACCAGCGCTTTCGGCTGGAAACCGGTCCCCAGGATGATGGCACCGTCCAGCTCACTGCCCCACTCGCACAGATACTGCCGTGCATAGAACGAGCCCATGCTGTGGCCCAGCAGGAAATACGGCACACCGGGGTAGAGCTGTTTCGTCAAGACGGTCATGGCGTGGAGGTCATCCAGCACTGCCCGGTTGCCGTCCGGCTCGGCAAAATAGCCGTAGTCGGCCCTGGTCCGGATGGACCCGCCATGGCCCAGATGGTCGTTTCCGGTCACGAGGATGCCCCGTGCGGCGAGGTACTCAGCCAGCGGCTTGTAGCGGTCGATAAACTCCACCATCCCGTGCGAGAGCTGCACGATGGCGCGCACTTCGCCCTCCGGCACACAGCGGAACGCATGGAGCATCCGCCCCGGTGCGCTCGACGGCAGCGTAAAATCGATCATCTGGCTCATAGCGTCTTCTCCTTTTTGCGGTCCTTCTCAGAGGGCGCCGATCTTCTTCCGGCAGGCGGAGCAGATGCAGTAGCCTGCGAACTGCACGGCCTGCTCATCGACGGTCCCGCAGAAGTCACAGCTTCCCTTCGGGCGGTACTTTTTGAGGACGATGGCGTCTCCGTCAACGAAGATTTCGAGCTTTGCATCCGTTTCCAGCTTCATGCTGGTGCGCAGCTCCTTGGGCAGAACGATCCGCCCCAGCGCATCGATCCCGCGAACGATTCCTGTACTTTTCATTTTGTGCTTCTCCTTTGTCTAATTTGCACTGCTTCTCGTATTTTCCTCATTTTTTCCGGGCCACGCTGCCCGGCCACAAATCCGGTGATAGGAAAATTGTTCCAGTGCTTCATTAGTATACAAAATAGTTCCTGCTTCGTCAACGCTTGCGGTCCTTTTCGACAAAAACTTCCCGGATGTTTTTGGAATGGGCACAAAAACGCCCGAAGGCAGTCCGCCTCCGGGCGAAAAGTTCCGGTTCTTGGGATTTTTTTAAGATTTTTTGCTGCTCGTCTCACGCTTCGAGCCGTTCCGTCCCGGCACCAGAAACAGGGCATCTTCGTCCGGGATGGGGCACGTTTTGCCGCCGCAGCAGGCAGAGAGCGACACGGCGACCAGAGACACCTTCTCCGTATCCGACAGGTGCCCGTAGACCCAGATCTCCGCCGAGGCCCCCGGCTTCAGCACGGTGCTCCGGGCCGACGTGACGACGTAGCAGGGATATTCGTCCGTCTGCGCTCCGTTCGTCAGATAACAGAGCGAACCGATCCAGCGGCTCTTTGTGCCGCTCTGGTAGAGTCGGTCTTCCCGGAACGTCCCATCCGCAGCGTCCGTAAACTGTGCGGCGGTATTTTCCAGGTCCAGCGTCTCCTTTGTGTGGTTCTTCACCCGGAAGTGCACACAGAAACCGGACGGCGTCAGGGTCTGCCCCAGCACGGCAAACTCCGGGAACGCCGCGGACGTATCCGGCTCCTGCACTTCCGACGAAGCAGGCGTCCCGGACGCGGCCGGTGTTTCCGGGGCCGACGGCGCGCTGGATGCAGGCGGCGAGGCCGGTGCCTCGGATGCAGCGGGGTGTTCGGACCCAGCTGACGTCTCCGGCTGCGAGGACGGTTCGGACCCGGCCGGGCTGCCCGGCGATGCCGTGGGCGGCGCCGGCTTTGCGGACGGCGCCGAAGCGGCAGTACTGCCCGACGGTGCAGCCGACTCCGCAGGGGCCTGCGGCTTCTTCTTCGGCGTCAGGCTGCCGATGGCCTGCTCCTTCCACAGAAAATCCGCCCGTGTCCAACTGCCTTCGCTGGCCGGGAGGAATACATACCCATACGCCACCGTGCTCTGCCCCGGCTGCAGAGCTTCGGCTGCGCTTTCAAGGGCCGCAACGACCGGCTTTTTCACCACGGTCTCCTGCGTCGTCCGGAGCACCGCCGTCAGATGTTCTGCAGCCTTGCCCGCAGCGACCCGGTCCGCAGACATGCCGTCCACTGCGTTGTCCACCGTCACGTTCCCAAGCGATGCACTGGTGTTGAACGCATGGACGACCTGTTCCGTCGTATTTTCCACGCGGACTTTGACCACGATGAGGGTGCCCTCCTGCCCGGAGCAGACCGCCGATACGCTGGTGTAGTCCATCGGCTCACAGCGGAGAAAGTCTTCCACCTCCGGTTCCTGCGGCGATTGAGCTTCCGACTCAGACACGGCCGTCGAACTGGACACCGATTCCGGTTCCGAAGGCGCGGGTGCCGCCGGAGAAGAAGCCGTATCCTCGTCCGTTCTGCCCGCTGCCGGAGCAGACGCGGGCGGTTCCGGTGCAGCTGCCCCGCCTCCGCCGCAGCCGGTCAGCAGCAGAACGGCCAGACAGAGCAGCACCGCAAGTGCCCTGCTCTTTTGCCGCACTGCATCGAACGATTTTTGTTTCATCGCCTCCACCTCCGCCCGAATGTGTTGAAATGTGTCGTTTTCATTTGACCGTTTTCTGCGCCGTTTGTCAATCGTTTCGGCAGCGTTTCGCTCCAAAGTTTTTCTCCGAAAATTGGGCAGGTTCGACGATTTTGATCGTTTTCGGGAGAGAACGCTCCCTTCCGGCCGTTCTTCGCGTCTCCTCGTTGACAAAATCGCGCTGAACAGTTAAACTAAAGGGTAGCAATTCACAAATTTATTTGCCGATATAGATAAGGAGCGTTTTTTATGCCGAGCAATAAAGTCCGCACCCGTTTTGCCCCCTCGCCCACCGGCTATATGCACGTTGGCAACCTGCGCACCGCGCTGTACACCTACCTGATGGCCAAGCACGCGGACGGCACCTTCATCCTCCGCATCGAGGACACGGACCAGGGCCGCTATGTGGAAGGCGCTGTGGACGTCATTTACAACACCCTGCGCGAGGCCGGGCTGAACTGGGACGAAGGCCCGGACATCGGCGGCCCGGTCGGTCCCTATGTCCAGAGCGAGCGGATGGGGATGTTCAAACAGTATGCCGAACAGCTGGTCGCCGAGGGCAAGGCATATTACTGCTTCTGCACCGAGGAGCGCCTGGAAGCGCTGCACGCCGAGCAGCGCGCCAACGGTGAGATGACCCACTACGACGGCTGCTGCCGCGACCTGCCCGAAGAGGAGGTCCAGAAGCGTCTGGCCGCCGGAGAGCCTTATGTGATCCGCCAGAAGATCCCCCGCACCGGCATCACCGGCTTCGATGATGTGGTCTACGGCCACATCGAGGTCGAGAACAGCGAGATGGATGACCAGATCCTCATCAAGACCGACGGAATGCCCACCTACAACTTCGCCAACGTCGTGGACGACCACCTGATGGGCATCACCCATGTCATCCGCGGCAGCGAGTACCTGTCTTCCACCCCCAAATACAACCTGCTGTATCAGGCATTCGGCTGGGAGATCCCCACCTATATCCACTGCCCGCCGGTCATGAAGGACGCCC
>OIZF01001167.1_pt1 | contig 16090 bp, 16 predicted proteins | sample 1588471 | NCBI WGS metagenome assembly OIZF01 (sample SAMN03283279) | human gut metagenome | biome: human-associated habitat; material: feces | host: Homo sapiens | place: Peru | collected 2012
TCATGGTGACAGTCAGTGCAGCCAGCGCTGCAGCGGAAAACTTTTTCAGCTTCATCTTCAGCGCCTCCCTTCGTCCAGCATGGCTTTGCGGATAGCCTTCTGGTTGCGGCGGTAGGCGCGGGAGTCCGCGGCGTTGGAAATCAGGATGATTGCCAGAATGACGCAGAACATGACTGCAGACAGCGCGTTGATCTCGGGGCTGACCTTCTTGCGGGTCATCGAGTAGATGGCGATAGGCAGCGTCTGCATCGTGCCGGAGTTGAAGTAGGAAATCATGAAGTCATCAATAGAGTAGGTCAGGCAGATGAGGAATGCCGACAAAATGGCCGGGGACAGCTGCGGCATGATGACTTTGGTGAAAGCCTGGCGCGGCGTGCAGCCCAGATCCAGCGCTGCATTGTACAGGCTGGGATCGAGCTGGCGCAGCTTGGGGCCCACATTAAAGATAACATACGGGATGTTGAAGGTGATGTGCGCAATCAGCAGTGTCGGCCAGCCGAAGACGCCGCTCTCGCCGCCGATGCCGAAGTTCTGCGCCATGACAAAAAGAAGCATCAGGGAGACGCCGGTGATGATCTCCGGGTTGACGACGGGCACATAGCTGATGTTATTGATGATGAGCTGGCTTTTGCGGGACATCGAGTTGATGCCAAGGGTCGCCAGCGTGCCCAGCACCGTGGCGATAATGCTGGACACCAGCGCCAGCACAAGGCTCAGACCCAGCGCGGACAAAATCATCTCGTTGTGGAACAGGCTTTTGTACCAGCCGAGGGTGAAGCCCGTAAAGTTCGAGCGGGATTTGCTCTCATTGAAGCTGAACGCGATCATGACCGCGATGGGCAGATACATGAAGCAGAACACCAGAATGACGTAGGTGCGCATGAGCAATGCGGAATGTTTTTTTGCCATATCACATCACTCCTTCCATCTCGGACTCGTCAAAGCTCGAAGTGAAGCTCATGCAGAGCAGGACAATGACCATCAGCACGAGGCTCATGGCGGAGCCGAGGTTCAGATTGTAGGAGTTGCCAAGGAACTGCAGCTCGATCAAATCGCCGATCAGCAGGTTGGAGCCGCCGCCCAGCATACGGCTGATAATAAAAGTAGAGACTGCGGGCACAAACACCTGCGTGATGCCGGTGGCAATGCCGGGGCCGGTCAGCGGGACGAGCACCCGGAACAGAATATGCCAGACGTTGCAGCCCAGATCCTGCGCGGCCTCAATGATGGAATCATCGATTTTTGTCATGGCCGTGTAGATGGGCAAAATCATAAACGGCAGGTAGTTGTACACCATGCCCAGCACAACCGCACCTGAGGTGTTGATCATGTTGAAGGGGCCGAGGCCGAACAAACCGAAGAACTTGTTGATAAGGCCGTTTTTCTCCAGCAGTGTCATCCAGGCGTAGGTGCGCAGCAGGAAGTTCATCCACATGGGCAGCATAATGAGCATCAGCATAATGTGCTGCTTGTTGGCGCGCAGGCGGGAGAGAAAATACCCCACCGGAAACGCCATGACCAGGCAGATCACGGTAGAGATCGCGGCCAAAATCAGGCTGCGGGCAAACACGCTGGAATACCGCCCGATCTGGGTGAGGTTGTCAAAGGTGAACTGGCCGTCCGCGTTCGTCATGGCGTACCAGATGACGATGAAAAGCGGTACGACCGTGAAAATGGCCATCCAGACCAGATACGGCCCGGCCAGCCAGCGGGAGGATTTGGATTTGAGCATGGATCACACCTCCGAACGCTTCATGATATGAATTTCGTCCGGGCCGATGTTCATGCCGATAAGCTCGCCGGGCTGGCTGGCCTGGGTGGAATGGATGATCCACTCATAGCCTTCCACATCGACGTGCATTTCAAAGTGAACGCCCTTGAAGATGACCTCGCGCACAAGGCCGGTCAGCATACCGACAGAGGGCGGCACGATCTGCACGTCCTCCGGGCGGATGACGACCTGCACCGGCTCGTTGACTTTAAAGCCGCGGTCCACGCAGGTGAAATCATGACCGCCGAAGTTGACCAGAAAGTCCTTGAGCATGACGCCGTCGACAATGTTGGAATCGCCGATAAAGCGGGCGACAAAGGCGTTCTTGGGTTCGTTGTAAATATCCTGCGGGGAGCCGATCTGCTGGATCTTGCCGCCGGACATAACGACGACGGTATCCGACATGGTCAGGGCTTCCTCCTGATCGTGGGTGACGTAAACGAAGGTAATGTTCATTTCACGCTGCAGGCGCTTCAGTTCCAGCTGCATCTCCTTGCGCAGCTTGAGGTCCAGTGCGCCCAGAGGCTCGTCCAGCAGCAGGATCTCCGGTTCGTTGACCAGGCTGCGGGCAATGGCCACGCGCTGCTGCTGACCGCCGGACATCTGGCCGATGCTGCGGCGCTCAAAGCCTTTCAGGCCCACGACTTCCAGCATATCGCGCACCTTGCGGCGGATGGTCTCTTCGTCCATCTTTTTCAGCCGCAGGCCGAAGGCCACGTTCTCGAACACGTTCAGGTGCGGGAAGAGCGCATACTTCTGGAACACCGTGTTCACCGGGCGCTTGTAGGGCGGTACACCGGTGATATCCTCGCCCTTGAGCAGAACTTTGCCGGAATTCGGCTCCAAAAAGCCTGCGATCAGGCGCAGGGTCGTGGTCTTGCCGCAGCCGGAAGAACCCAGCAGTGTAACGAACTCTTTGTCATGGATATCGAGATTCAATCCGTCCAGAATGCGCTGGCCGTCAAACTCCACTACGATGTCCCGCAGTGAAACGATCACCGAGTTGTCCATATTGATACCAAATCCTCCTTAAACTCAGATACGAAAAAAGACAGGGCTCGTGTCCCCATCCCTCGTACCAGGGCGATTGGTCCCCACGCGCCGTGCCTTGGGTGACAAATTGCGCAGTCTCTCCCCCTGTTCGTGTCTATCTTATACAATTTCCGTACAAATGTCAATCGCTCTGACACAGTTTGCCCAAACTTTACGTACCGGGCGAAAACCGGGCCGGAACATCAAAAAGCCCGGAGGCTCCCCTGCGGGAAACTTCCGGGCTCAAAAAGGACTGGCAGATGAACTTTTGTTTCACGAAGCCGCTTTGTAACGGTCCTTTGCGGTGCACACTGTTTGCACGGTGGCGGCATCCACCGTGTAAAGGGAGGCGTCCCCCGACACGGTCAGATAATAGCCGTCCGTGCCCTCGTAATAGGTCAGTGTCCGTTCGCCGTCCGCTGTGCGGACCGTGGCTGCAGCCAGCTGCTTCATGCCGGACGCATTGCCGTGGGGATCCTGCGCCGTGACGTAGCTGCTGAGGGCCGAAAGCAGGCTGCTGATCTGCGTTTCGTCCAGCTCTGCATCCGGTGCATCCGCCAGCCTCCAGACCGTGGTGTACGCCGTGCTGTCGCTGTCGGAGTCGGCCGAACGGTCGGACTCTGCGGCTTCCGAAACCGCCGTCAGGGTGAACGGCTCATCTCCGCAGACAAGGGTGACGGATTCGATGGCCGAACGGGTCAGCCCCGCCGGGTTGAAGGCACCGAACAGCTCAGCGCGGCTCAGCGCAAAGCAGGCCGCCTTGGACGCCGCCACCGTATACAGGGCATCGTCCCCGGCCTTTTTCAGGTAGATATCCCCGGTGGCGGCATTCTCCGCCCCAAAGGTAAAAGTGTTCGTCTCCCCTGCCGTTGTGACCGTGACGGTCAGGTTCTCGTCCGTGAAGCCGTAGTCCTCGCCGGGTTCTTCGGTCAGCTGGCGTTTGGCGTTCAGCGCCGACAGGGCGGTGACCATCGTGTTGCAGGCGGTGGCGTCCAGATGATAGGCCGGGTCTTCGGCCAGCGTCCAGCTGCCGTCTGCAACCGTCAGGGTGTTCGTCTCGCCGTTGTACGTGACCGCAAGTTCGGTCAGGTCGTCCGCCGCAAAGGAGGACAGCGGGATGGTGCCCTCTGCCGCAGCGCTTTCGGCCTGTGCGGCCTGCGCGTTCTTCGCCGTCAGGGCTGCGAAGGCCCCGCCCGCCAGAAAGACCAGAACCAGCAGAACGATGAGGGTGCGCTGTTTCGTTTTCATGCGGGCCTCACTTTCTGCGCCGCAGGATGACCAAGACGGCACCTGCCGCCAGCAGCGCTGCCGGAAGGATCAGGATGAACACCAGACCCAGCACCGCCGCCTGTGCACTGGAAACGCTGATGGGGGCAGCTTCCAGCGCCTTGGAGTCGATCAGCACACTGCCGACCTGCCCCGCCAGCGAGGACGCACAGCCCTGCAGGAAGGTGCAGTTGCCGGGCACGACCTGATATGCGCTCTCGTTGTCCATGTTGCCGCAGTTGATCCAGATGACCTCTGCCTCGGTGGCTGTATTGCGGGCGTAGGCTGCCAGCGTGAAGGGGCCATCCGTGTCACCGTCCTCTTTCTCCACCGTGGTCATCTCGTACCCGGCCGCCTTGCTGTAGGCCGCATCGGAGGTGGTGAGCAGCGCTTCTGCGGTCACATTCTCCGTCTCGGTCAGGGTGATGCCCTGCGCCATCTGGAGCAGAACATGGCGGCTGGTATCCACCCCCTCCAGCGCCGTGGTCTCGGTGGGGCTGGTGTAGTCCGGCAGCAGATAGTAGGGGTAGCCGTTCATAAAGTGGCCGGAATCGCCCTCGACCACCAGCCCCTCGGCGCGGGTCAGGCCGAATTCGGCCATCACAGCGTCCAGATTGGGCGTATTATAATAGGTATCGGTCGTGAGCAGAACCTTGCCGCCTGCGCTCAGGTAGCTGCGCAGAAGGCTCATCTCATCCACCAGAGCGCCCGCCGAGGCAAAGTCCTGTGCAGGGACGTTGATGATGAGCAGGTCGCAGTCCTCCGGGACGCTGCCGCTGGAAAGCAGGTCCAGCGCCGTGAGGGAGAGGTTCTGATTTTCCAGTGCATCGGTCAGCGTGTCGGTCAGGGCCTGCTCCCCGTGGTTGGTGGTGTAGTAGGCGTGTTTCTGTTCCCCACTGGTCAGGCGGTAGATGGCCGAGGTGATCTTACTCTCGCCGGAGAACGTCACACGATAGCTGCCGGTGGTGTAGTAGTCGGAATAGTCATAATCGTAGAGGTCGGAGGCGTCCAGCACGACACTCTGCTCCCCAGAGACCAGGATCAGACTTCCAGACGCAGCATCCTGTGCGCCGTACTGGGCTGCAAAGGTCGGGTAGATGGCCGGGTCCTTGATTTCCCAGGTAATATGGCTGCTCTCGGAAGCGTATTTGTCCAGGAGCTTGGAGATGATCTGGTCCTCATTGCCGGTCTCGCAGAGGTAGTAGATGGTTACATCCTGCGTCAGGCCCTGCGCCACCTGCGCGGAACTGTCGCTGAGGGTATACAGCCCGGCCTCCGAGAGGTCGAACGTGGTGTATTTGGTCGGGAGGGCCCGCACCAGCAGGTTCACCAGCACGGCCAGAACCAGGACGGCCGCCGTGATGGCAGCGGAATAGAGGCCGCTGCGGAACACCCGCCCATTCAGGGCCGTCTTATCTTTGGGGAAGAACTTCATCGCTGCGCACCTCCTTTAATTCCAGCGGCGCTTCTCGATGCCCTGCGCCGTGAGGAACAGGAACACCGCCGTCGCGGTCAGGTAATAGACCAGCGTCGGGATGGAAAAGCTGTTGTTGACAAAATCTTCAAAGGGCGTGAAGAGACACAGGGCGCTCAGCACCGCGCTGAACGCCTCGGTCAGCCAGGCGCTCTTCACGAGGAAAAGGCCCGTCAGCCCCAGGCAGCACACTGCAAAGGCCAGACACCCCAGAACAAAGCTCCGGGTGCGCAGCCCGGCAAGGAGCGATGCTGCACCCGCAATGCCCACAAAGACGACCAGCGCCACCGCGCTGCCCGCATTGAACAGGCTGCGCAGGCTGGGCATCATATAGGCCAGCAGCAGCACCGAGAAGCCCGCCACCGCTGCAATGATGAGGTTTTCGGTCAGGCCGGAGAGGAACTCGCCGATGGCAATGGCCGCACAGCCCAGCAGAAAATAGCACGGCAGGCCCGCGAAGTTCGCGGCCAGTGCGGTGACTGTGCCGCCCAGTGCCCAGAGGATGAGGATCATCACGGCATCCGCAAGGCACGGCAGCGCGAATACGGCGCACATCGCGAAGAACTTGCCCAGCACCACGCCCCAGACGGAGACCGGGCTGGTCAGCAACAGCTGGTCGGTGCGGCTGCGGCGCTCTTCGGCCAGCGACCGCATGGTCAGGACCGGAATGTAGAGCAGCAGCATGAAGATCGTGCGGTAAAGCGTATAGTAGCTGAAATCCGTTAGGCCGTAGCCCAGGTTCAGCGCCAGAAAATAGATGCCCGACGACGCCAGCAGAAAGGCGGTGAGCAGATAGCCGAGCATCCCGTGGAAATAGCTGCGGAGTTCCCGCTTGAAAATGGCGTTCATTCGTCTTCCTCCCCTGTGCTCTCCTCGGTCTCGCCGCCGGTCAGTTCCAGGAAGACTTCTTCCAGACTTCTGCCGTCCGCCGTCAGCTCCTGCAGACTGCCCGATGCCGCCAGCCTGCCTTTGGACAGGATCAGCACCTGCTGGCAGACCGCCTGCACCTCGCTCAGAATATGACTGGACAAGATGACCGTGTGGGCCTGCCCCAGCTCCCGGATGAGTTTGCGGATCTCGATGACCTGCGCCGGGTCCAGGCCGACGGTAGGCTCATCGAGGATGATGAGCTTCGGGCTGCCCAGCAGCGCCTGCGCGATGCCCACCCGCTGCCGGTAGCCCTTGGAGAGGCTGCGGATGAGCCGGGGCAGGACCTTTTCCAGCCCGGTGCGGCGGGCTGCGCTGCGCACCTGCTCTTTCCGTTCGGCCTTCTTTACGCCCTTGAGCTCGGCCGCAAAGTCCAGATATTCCTGCACCGTCAGCTCCGGGTAAAGGGGCGGCTGCTCCGGCAGATAGCCGACGCACTTCTTTGCCGCATCGGCCTCCTCCGGCAGCGGGTGCCCCGCCACCGTGACCTGCCCGCTGGTAGCGGACAGATACCCGGTCAGGATGTTCATGATGGTGGACTTGCCCGCACCATTCGGCCCCAGCAGGCCGCAGATGCCGCCGTCTGCCACTGCAAAGGAAACATCCTCTACCGCCAGACGGTGCCCGTATTTTTTGGTAAGATGAGAAACTTCGATCACAAATAACGCTCCTCTCAAAGGCCGCGCAGAACGCGATGGATTTCGTTGCTGGTTTATTTTAGTCTGAAAATGTGATGAAAATAAGATAAAGTCGTGTAAGTTCCGAAAGGTTCCACCGTTCGCACTTTTCTGCCCCAACACACAAAAAAGCGCCGCCTCCGCAAGGGAGACGGCGCTTTGGAAAAGACCAGTAAAATTACTTACGGCCGAAGCGCTTGTTGAAGCGCTCAACACGTCCGCCGGTGTCGACCAGCTTCTGCTTACCAGTGTAGAAAGGATGGCACTTGGAGCAAACTTCGACGTGGATCTCAGGCTTGGTGGAACGGGTCTTGATGACGTTGCCGCATGCGCAGGTGATGGTGCAGTCAACGTAATTCGGATGGATACCCTGCTTCATTCTTTTTCACCTCATTTCTGGTTCTGACGTATTGGGGCCATATTATCAATGTATGTGCCCATCACAACCTTCAATATCGGCTACCCCCACGAGCGGCCTTGGAAACGATTGCTTAAATATTATAGCACAACTTTTGAAAAATGCAAGGGGGAATTTCTGATTTTTGGTGCTGTCACAGCGGGAGATCAGCCTTTTTTATTCTCTTCCGCGCCCAAAGCGGACCCCCCCCCATAATAATATCCCGTTTTACCGTAATATTTCTTATAGTAAAGGTTGGAACCATTGGTCCTTGCAGCATTCAGCACCACACCGAGCAGCGGCGTACCGGTACGCTTGAGCTGTTCCACAGAGTTTGCCACCAGCTTGCGGGGAGTCTGGCCGCACATGGTCACCAGGACCGTGCCATCGCAGTGAGTGGCAATGTTCAGTGAATCGGCCACACTGCCAAGCGGCGGGGTGTCAATGAGAATGATACCGAAGCGCTTGCGGCACTCTGCGATCATCTGAGCAAACTTGGGGCTCTCCAGCAGGATAGCCGGGTTTACAACGGTCTTTGCTACCGGGATAATATAGCCATTTTTGATGTTGGTTTCGTAGATAACATCCTCCAGCTCAGCCTGACCGGCCAAATAGTGGGGAGCACCCTTCATGTGGCCACTGCAGGAGAACCCATAGCGGGTGCGCAGAACGGACTTGCGGAAGTCACAGTCGATAAACAGCGCCGGGATACCCATCTCTGCAATGCTCTTCCACAACTGCATGGTCACAAAGCTTTTGCCCTCGTTTGGAATACTGCTGGTGACCATGATGGTCTTGACATCGCTGCCGCAGAAGCTCAGATTGACGCGCAGCTGGTTGACCGCCTCGCTCACCTCCCAGGAGAGTTCGGGCAGTTTATTGATCTCGATCTTATTCATGGTATCCTCCCCTTAGCCCTTCTTGAACCGCGCGAACGCATTCTTTTTGTTCAGATGCTTGCCATCCAGATTTGCTTCCGGGATGGTTGCCAGAGGCTGAACACCGAGGTACTTGGTCACATCCTCCGGGGTCTCGAAGGTATCGTTCAGCAGGAACTTCACTACCAGAACGCCGCAGCAGAGCACAGCACCCAGCAGAGCACCCAGCAGCGTATTCTTCGAATAGCTGGGGCTGAACGGCCTGGTGGGGACAATAGCATCTTCGACCTTGTTCGGAGCCTCAGTCTCCATGACCTGTGGCAGGTAAATGCAGGCCTGATCGATCAGCTCATTGGCAATATCAGCTGCCTGCTGGGGGTCTGCGTCGGTGACAGTGACCGTCATCAACCGGGTGCCACTGGTATTGGTAATACTGATTTCCTCATTCAGCTCCTTCGTGGTCATATCCAGGTCCAGGTTGTCGATGACGCTTTCCAGCAGCGGGCGGCTGAGCAGGAGTTCCTGATAATCGGCCGTCAACTGAGATCCGATCTGCAGATCGGTCAGGTTGACGAGCGAGTTGCTCGACGCGGACACCACATACATGCTGGCAGAAGCCTTGAACATCGGGGTCATAAAGAAATAGGTCACGCCCCATGCCAGAATGGCACCTGCAAGCAGGCAGGCAAGGATCTGCAGAATATGGCTCCAAAGCATGTATGCCAGTTCCAGCAGATCGATCTCTTCTTCGTGATCGTTCTGATTGAGGGCGATCTGCGGCTGCTGGTCGGGCATCTTGTTGATCGTTTGCTGTTCCATCTTGATAGTTTTTTCTCCTCTTTTAATTTGTAATGCTTTTTGATTTGTAATGCTGTAGCGGTTATGGATTCGTTCTTATTCGACGCAGTGGGCAGATCTGCCCACTGCGGAAAAGCATCTTCAGCCCTGTGCGGTAAGACGGGCAGCATTTTCGTCCATCCGGGCCAAGAAGTCTTCGCCCAGCTTCCGCCGGATGACATCCCGCCCCCCTTTCAGATTCGGTGCACGGCTCGTCAGGTTGTGGCTGTCGCTGCCCAGCAGCGGCGTATCCGTCAGGCGGAGCAGTTCCAGCGCAAGCCTGCGGGTGCTCCAGGAGATAAGGCTTCCGGCGTTCACCTGCAGACCGATGGGCAGTTCCACCATCTGTTCCAACTTCTGGCGGTTGCCCTTGCTGAAGCAGAAGCGTTCCGGGTGCACCAACACCACCTGATAGTGCTGATCCAGCGAGAGCGTCGTGACAGTCTCCACCTGCTGGTCTGTCCACTCGGTGAACGGCATCTCCAGCATCAGTGTGCGGGTGCCCTCGATGCACAGCCGCTCCAGATGGTGTTCTTCCATGTGCCGGAAATACGCCACCTCGGCGGCGGGCCGGATGCGCGGCAGGCTGCTGTCGCTTTCCAAGATACCGTGCAGTGCTTCCAGCGCTTTGCTCCGCCGGGCACAGTACGTGGCCGTGTCGTTCTGATCCGCGTAATAATGTGAAGTTGCGCAGACTGTTGTGATGCCCATATCGGCCATCTTGCGCAACATTGCAACCGACATATCCACACTTTTGCTTCCGTCATCCATTTCGGGAAGGATGTGGGTGTGCATGTCTGTGATCGTTTCCAATGGCATTGAAGCTCCGGTTCCTTTCCCATCGACCCTTCTCTGGCCGACCATTTCAAAACATCTTCCTATCTTCGAATATGTTCTATCGGATGTTTCTATCATAATTCATCTTATTTTATCATGAATTCCGCAGCAGTTCAATATCGTATTTTCCATTTTCAGGAGCAATTTTATAAAAAAAATGCTGTGAATCTCTCTTCTTTTCAGAAAAAGTATCAAATTCGTCTTTTTCCCGCAAAAAGACCTTCCGGCCGCGCGGGGCTTGATGCCCGACGAAACCAGAAGGTCTGCACATTTTTCCCTTCATCTGCCGCCTTTGAACCGCAAAGCCCTCCGGGCAGCGAAATGCAGCTGTTAAGGTATCCGTTCAATCAAAACTGCACATCAAAATAAAAGTAACTTTTCTCAATCGTCACCCCACCCGCTGCCGCTTATCCAGCCGCATTTTATCAGCGATCATCGCAATGAACTCGCTGTTCGTAGGTTTTCCCCGCAGGTTATGGATGGTATAGCCAAAGTAGCTGTTGAGGGTGTCCACATCACCCCGGTCCCATGCCACCTCAATGGCGTGGCGGATGGCGCGTTCCACGCGGCTGGCAGTGGTGCCGTTTTTCTTGGCGATCTCCGGGTAGAGCCGCTTGGTCACGGCGTTGATGTACTCCGGCTCGTTCATGGTGAGCAGGATGGCATCCCGCAGGAACTGGTAGCCCTTGATGTGGGCGGGGACGGTATCAGAGTAGGCAATAAATCTAAGTCAAAATCTTATTATTTGTTGGTATAGTCTCGAACGCTTTATTGTGCTACCAGTATACTCTGTTTTGACAAAATTCACACCACACAAAAAAGACCACAAGCGGCTTTTGTTCCGTCTGCGGTCTTCTGCTTAGATTCTGTTATCGTAAGTTCTGATTGTCAAAGATTCAGAAGTTCCTTCTTCTTGGCATCAAATTCAGTCTGCGTAATAATCCCATCATCCAGCAACCCTTTGTATTCACGAATCTGCTCAGCAGAACTCTTAACGCTGGTTACGATTTGCGGAGCATTTTTACCTGTTTCATCATTTTCACGCTCATTTAACGCTTTATGAACATTCTCGTACACAATCTTAGCTGCTTCTTTCGGCATATAAACATCAAACTTTTCTTTTAGAAAGTCAAACTCTACAGAAGATGCAACGAAAGTTGTAGTCAGTGTTATATCATTGATTTTATCTAAACTAATGGACTTCACAACTGTACCAATTAATCGTTTTATTCCATAAATCAGCCTTCTGTTTGTAATTGCATAGGCAAAACAATCTCCTAATTCCGGCCTTCCAACAAAAGAAAATACAACTTTTTCATTTGGTGTCAAAGAGGACTCAATAATGCCAAAGTTATCATGTCCCCATGTTGGTGACTTTCCATAAGAGCACCCTATGTGCCTACAATAGTTAAACATTCCATCCGCCGTATTTAGATTCTTTGATAACTCTATAGTTTTTTGTTCTCTCTTTTCTACTCGATTTTGGGTCTCGACCATTTTTCTTGATGATACCATTTCTGACACATCTGAAACCAATTTCTCTATAGCATCAATATCTTTTCCCTGAAAGCTAAAGAGAAAACTTTTATGTGCTCTTGTTGTTATCGACACTACACCACAAGCCATTTCTGCTCTTCCCATCTCTTGTAGCCTTTCGATTCCAGCACGGCCAACAACTTGTATTTTTTCAATATCGTTATAATAACACTCGTTGCCTTTAGCATCCTGTATTTTGTCGTCAGTAAACATTATGTCGGGAAATCTATCTGTGCCTTCAAAACGATACTCCATAGTATATTCCTCCTTATTTGGGTTTTCTGCTTTTATTATACCATTTTATGTTTAATTGTAAACATAATTATAACATTTCTTTCTATCATTCTGTGCATCATAATAGAAACAGGGTGATAATTATGGACGAACTCAAGATAACAAAGCGCACCGAACCTGTCATGTTCACAATTCGGGTTGACAAATCCATCGTGGACTTTTACGACGATTTAGCGCAGAAAACAAACCGTTCTCGAAATGAACTTATTGGCCTTGCGCTGGAATATGCCAAAGACAAAATCAAAATTGAACCGTAATACGATTATTTGCACTAAAAGAGCCGCAGCTGGGAAAATGATTCCTGTCTGCGGCTCTTCTGTTTAGATTATCTTACTAAGCGGGCGGCGTTCCACCTTGATGTAATCGCCACGTTTGACAGGTGAACGGAGAATCAAATCTTCTTCTACACACCAGCCAAAGAAAGCGCTCATGTTCCGCAAGTAGTTGTTGATAGTCACATCTGACACTTTCTTGCCGAAATCCAACCGCCGCTCCTGATAGTTCCCGCTGTTCGGGTTGCTTGTGACCGTATACTTGCCCCGTTCCTTTATCTGTTTAACGTAGTTCTGAATAACCATGTGCGTGATTTTCTCTGTCTGTGTGATGCCCTGTTCATCAAGGTAAAGCATCAAAAGGCGCAACGTTTGTTCATAACTTCCAATCGTCTTTTTAGCCAATCCCTTGTTTTCGCAGTGTTCAATAAACATCTCAACATCTCGTACAAACATACAACAAAAATCTCCTGTACGCATCGGGAACTGCACCCCAAATAAATACAGGAGATCCATTGCCTTGCGTTCAACTTATTTATCGCCATGGAGCCATCATCCCACATTTTTTATAGCGATAAACAGAAGTCAAATTTCCAGCAATTCCAATTTATTCCTTTATATACTTCCATATACTTCGATACCGCGAAATATTTTACCCCACCCGCTGCCGCTTATCCAGCCGCATTTTATCAGCGATCATTGCAATGAACTCGCTGTTCGTAGGTTTTCCCCGCAGGTTGTGGATGGTATAGCCGAAGTAGCTGTTGAGGGTGTCCACGTCTCCCCTATCCCATGCCACCTCAATGGCGTGGCGGATGGCGCGCTCCACGCGGCTGGCAGTGGTGCCGTTTTTCTTGGCGATTTCCGGGTAGAGCCGCTTGGTCACGGCGTTGATGTACTCCGGCTCGTTCATGGTGAGCAGGATGGCATCCCGCAGGAACTGGTAGCCCTTGATGTGGGCGGGGACGCCGATCTGGTGCAGGATCTCCGTCACGGTCAGCTCATCGCTATCCACGCTGGTGGGCAGGTGATGCTTTTCCTTGCCCATTGCCACCTTCACGACCCGGCTGGCGAGGACATTTTCGTCAAACGGTTTGACGAAATAGTACGCAAATCCCTCATCCAGCAATTCCTGGACCATTTCCTCGCTCTGGAACGCACCCGTCACAAAAAACGAGGTGTGCCGCTCGCCTGCGGCGTTGTACTTCTGTTTGACGGCCAGTGCATCCAGCCCCGGCATAAAAGCGTCCAGCAGCACCACCTGCGGCCGCACCGAGAGCATTTTCTGAAGCACCTTCTGTCCGTCCTTTTCGACGACCGTAACTTCCACGCCTTTTTGTTCCAGCGCTTCGCGGCAGGCTTCCGTGATCTCTGCGCTGGTATCCGACATCAAAAACCGAATTTTATCCATCGTTCATTCCTCCAAAGTGTGCAGTTCCCTTAACGCTTTTGATTTTACCATATTTTTCCATTGATTTCAACGGTTATTTTTGCCATATTATGGCATCCATTGTCGAATGATGCTTATTCATTTTGACGATTCTGTATCCTGCGCCCTCTGCGCCGCGATTTCGGCCTGTTCCAACATGGTCTGGGCAAAAATTCCGTAGCCGCGTGTCGGGTCGTTGACCAGAACATGGGTCACTGCTCCCACCAGCCGCCCGTTCTGCACGATGGGGCTTCCGCTCATCCCCTGCACGATGCCGCCCGTCTGCGCCAGAAGCGCCGGGTCTGTCACCCGCAGGACCATGTTCCGTTTGGGGTCTGCGTCGCTGATCCGTTCGATCCGGACCTGATAAGGGCGCGGCGTCTCACCGGACACCGTAGACCAGATCTCTGCATTGCCCGTTGTGACCTCCTGCGCAAAGGCGACCTCCATGCGCTGCCCGGCGAACTGTGTGCGGGTGGTGCCGTATACGCCGTTTTCCCCATTGATGCGGATGCTCCCGATGGCCCGGCTGCCCAGAAAGTGCCCTTTCAGTTCGCCGGGGCTTCCTGCTGTTCCTTTGCTGCAGCCGGTGATCTCGCAGGGGACGATCTCACCTGTGCGCAGTGCAATGCTCTCGCCGGTGTCGCTGTCGCTGATGGGGTGGCCAAGCCCCGCAAAAATGCCCCGTGCATCGTCTGCGAAGGTCAGCGTCCCGACACCGGCCGAAGAGTCGCGCACCCACATCCCGGCCCGCCACTGCCCTGCCGCCGCATCCCAGACCGGCACAAGCGTCGTGCGGAGCTGCTCTCCGTTCCGGATATACACGACCTCCACCGCCTGCCCCTGCGCTGCTTCCAGCGCCGCTTTGACGGCGTCATTGTCCTCCGTCACGGTCGTGCCGATGCGGATGACCCGGTCGCCCAGGCGCAGCCCGGCTTCCTTTGCCGGATTGGCCGTGCCGCCGCTGGGGCGTTCCACGTCCGAAAAGCCGACCACCAGCGCCCCCTCCGAGAACATCTTCACCCCGAACGGCGTCCCGCAGACCGTCACCTGCATCCGCTCTGTGACGATGGTCCGGATGGTCTTGATCGGCAGCCAGCCGCCCAGCGAGAGGGTGGTCTGGTAGCTGCCCACCGCGCGGGTGCTGGCGACATTCTGGCTTCCGTGCGCTCCCAGCGGCTCCACATAAGAAAAGCGGGGCAGCGCCAGAACCTCGCCCGGTGTCAGATAGACGCGGTCCGGCAGGCGGCTGTACAGCCATCCCAGCGCAGCGACCAGCAGCAGCGCCAGCCATGCTGCCGCCTGCTTTGCCCGCTTCCAGCCCTTTCGGTGCGCTCGGTCCTGCTGTTTCACGTTCGCCATCTCCCCGGAATCTTTTTTGCTAGTATGCGCCGCGCGGGATGTGATTATAAAATTGTGCCGCAGGAATTGACTTTTGGGTGCAAACTTGATACACTTAATAAGCTTCGTGCGGAAGTGGCGGAACGGCAGACGCGCTGGTTTTAGGCACCAGTTCCATCGGAGTGAGGGTTCAAGTCCCTTCTTCCGCATAAGAAAAGGCTCCATCGAACGGTTTCCCGTTTGGTGGAGCCTTTTTACGTTTGCCTCTGTTCTTGTTTTTTTACCACTTTTTGACGACTTTTTGACGACTTTGGGAGCGTCAGAAGCCGTTAAAATCGCTGACATTCGTTCGTATCTGCACATTCCAAAACAAGCAAAAACCCGCATGAGCGCTTGATTTACAAGCATTCATGCGGGTTTCTCATCTGGTGCAGTAAAGCAATCCAAATCCGAACCATTTCCCTCGGATGCAATTTCTGACGCTTCTCCAAAGGTGACGGTCTGTGTTCCTTCTTTATAATTGAAGGTTATCAAAACCTTATCATCATACAGGTAAATCGCATTGATGAACGTATCCACCAGTGCCTGCCGCTGGTCTTTCAGGCGCATGTCCAGCTTGCGGAACCGCAGCAGCCAGAACCGGATGAACTCTTCAGTCACTTTCGGCTTTGCCAGCTTCTCTTCCGCAATGCGGGCTTCAAGCTCACGCTTGGTTTCTTCCAGCTGCTCCAGCCGCTCCTTGGTGGAGCTGGTCAGGATACCGGCCTGAATCGCATTGAGCATATTCTGGATACCGGATTCCGCATCCCGGAGCTGTTTCTCATAAAGGGGAATGTTGGTGTTCTCCTTGTTTTGCAGTTCCATCACCTTGGCGATGATGGATTCCATGGCGGCATCGTCCTTGACAAGCTGCATGGTCTGGTTGACCACCAAATCTTCCAGCCACTGCTTACGGACAGTCTTTTTCTTGCAGCCCTTGTGCTTTTTGGCCGTAGCACATTTATAGTAGCGGTGGACTTCACCTGTCCGGCTTGTGCCGCTTTCGCCAAACATCAGCGCACCGCAGCAGCCACAGAACAGCTTGGTGGTGAGCAGGTAGTCATCCTCTGCCTTTCTACGGGC
>OIZF01001170.1_pt1 | contig 16085 bp, 12 predicted proteins | sample 1588471 | NCBI WGS metagenome assembly OIZF01 (sample SAMN03283279) | human gut metagenome | biome: human-associated habitat; material: feces | host: Homo sapiens | place: Peru | collected 2012
AAATCTATTACTACTAACCTAAACAATCTATTAACCTTTTGACGATGCAAAGGTATGAAGTTTTTGTTGTTCGCGTAAACAATAATGGCAAGTTTTCGCATTTTCATGCGTTTTATTGATATGGAACAAGTCGGAATGTGTGTATAATGCGCTTTTTTTGATTAATTTTGTATTGCAAACTGAAGGCATCGTTGTATGCTACATAAAAAGATGAAAACAGATAACATAATAATCAAATAAATGTATGCTCAGATCTACTTTTCGCAAACATCATAAGTGGTTCGGCATAGTCATGGGGATTTTCCTTATTGTGTTCTGCGTATCAGGCATTTTGCTCAATCATCGTCATGCCATAAGTGGCATAGACGTGAGCAGGGGCATGCTGCCGTCGCGATATGAGATTAAGCAATGGAACAGCGGACTGCTGCGTGGCACTTGTCGAATGGACGACGGAAGGGTGGCGGTGTATGGTTCGGCGGGTGTTTTCCTTACCGATACCGTGGCATCGTCGTTTGTAAGTATGAATGAAGGACTGCCACAAGGGGCTGATATGCGCCAGATGCGTGGCATGGCAGGAGTGAGTTATGGGGCATGGCAGAAATCCTCGCATGAGTTTTTTGCCGTGTCGCAATATGGCCTTTACCGTACAGACGGGCGTCATCGTTGGCATCACGTGGCGTTGCCGACTGGAGAAGAGGAGCGTCTGACTGACGTTACTTCACGTGGCGACACTCTTGTGGTGCTTAGCCGGTCGTACGCTTACGTGGCTACGGCTCCTTACAAGACGTTCCGGAGGGTGGAGATACCTGCGCCATCGGGCTATGATGGCAAGGTGTCGCTGTTTCGTACGGTGTGGCTGCTTCATAGTGGCGAGTTGTTTGGAACGGTAGGCGTGATAATCGTAGACGTTATCTCCGTTATCCTTATTATAATATGTGTGACGGGTTTGGCGTTCTGGCTGACAGCCAAGATTTCGGTAAGGCAGAGTCTGAAGCGTCTGAAAGGACGGGCGCTGAAGACGCTTCTGTCTTGGCATGACATAATAGGAAGAAAGACCATCGTCCTTACATTATTAATATGTGTGACAGGATGGATGCTTCGTCCGCCAATGATGATACCGCTTGCGCTCAGCCGTGTGCCAGCCGTACCCGGCACCATACAGCATAGCTGCAATGCCTGGAACGATCGTCTGCGCATGGTGCGCTATGATGAAGCGGTGGGAGCCTGGATGGTTTCCACGTCAGAAGGATTCTTCTCGCTGGGCGCTGACATACTGCGTCCGATGCCACAGCGTATCTCCGAGGCACCGCCCGTAAGCGTTATGGGGCTGAATGTGTGGCAGAGAGAGAAGGAGGGCGGCAAGTGGTTGTGCGGTTCGTTCAGCGGTATGTTTGTATGGGACCGTCAGACATCTACGTCAACCGATTATTTCACGCATCAGCCTGCACCCAAGTCTGCCGGTGCGCCGTTCGGCAAGACGGCAGTGTCGGGATTTACTGACGACATCATGGTCGGTGGTAGGCATGACGGCATTGTTGTGGAATATGATAAGGGTACATCCTTGCTTCTGCAGCCATCGTGGATGAACAGGCTGCCGATGCCGTTATGGAATGTGGCATTGGAGGCCCATAGCGGACGACTGTTTATCGGCAATATTGCCACGTATGTATTCGTGTTGGTGATGGGAATGGCTGCTGTATGGAGTCTGATAACCGGACTCAAAATCAGAAGAAAACCTAACAAGAACAGTAAACGTAAATAAGAAAACTTATTTATATAATAATAAATACCTTAAACAATGAATATAATGCAGAAACTATGTCTGTCCGGTGCTATCGGAGTGTCCGTAGCTATGACCGCAATGGCGGACGACAATACTCGTGGCATTGGACGCTATCCGGGAAATCCGGCTGAGAATTTCGCTCCAATGCTGCGTGAGACGGATGTCATTACGAATTTAGCGTTACGCCGTCCTGTGCGTGCGTCATCATCGTTCGACTTCTGTCTGACTCCTCAACTCGTTACTGACGGCATTGTCAGCCGTTCTGCCGTGCCGACGCTTTTCGTCAGTACGTCTGACGGACTGTTGCCGCGTCGTGAGCGTGAGTGGTCGATTGACGGAGGAATGTATTCGCGCAATACTGTTTATGGCGCCGACACCTATCTTAATTATGAGTGGACGGGTGCTTTGTTCCGAGCCGATAGTGTGCGCGTAAGACTTAACGTGGCTTACGACCCTAAGCTGGCGGACGGCAAGTATGCCATTCGTGTATTGGCCTCGGACGGAACTGGCAAGGAGAGAAAGTGGCATGTAGTGGCAACCATGGAAGGTCAGTCGCTGCCCGGCAAGCAATCGCGTTATGTGGAGCATTCGGATCCTAACAAGCAGACGGAGCGTGAGATGCTCCCTACGCGTGATGTCGTGGTGACTTTGCCGGTGGACGGTGGCTTTAGTTTTAGTGGACTCCGCCTTCAGTTGACGATGAAAGGTGCAGCCCACTGGACGGTGTTCGAGTTTATGCCCTGCCTTGAGGGACGCTCGCTTACCTCTCAACTCCTCACAGCTGCCCGTTTCGGTAGTGCATGGATGAGTGACGGAGGAGGCAATCAGTGGGTGGAGGTAGACCTCGGACGTACGCAACCCGTGGAAAGGGTGGAGCTGAACTGGATAGAGAAAGCGTTGGAAGGACGTGTGGAGATGAGCGACGACGGTAAGAACTGGACGGTTGTGGCTGCTCTGCCTGGAGGAAAGAACGCCGTGGACAAGATAAAGACAAAGGGAGCCAATGGACGTTATGTGCGTATAGGTATGACACGTCCTACGTCTTCTGGCAGATATGTCCTTAGCGAGATGAACGTGATAGGACGTGGCGGATATGAGGTGGTGCCTCATGTGGCTGCAGGAATGGACGGCAACAGGCTGCAGCTTCATGGTGGCGACTGGCTTCTTAAGCGTGCCGAAGCAACGGACAAGGGAGAGAATATATCTTCTTCCAAGATGGAAGGCGACGGATGGATTACGGCTACGGTACCGGGAACGGCACTTATGAGCTATGTGAACATCGGCGCTTTGCCCGACCCGAATGTGGCTGACAACCTGGAGAACGCCTCTGAATCATTCTTTAACAGCAACTTCTGGTATCGTCGCACGTTCTCCGTGCCTGAAAAGATGAATGGCAAGCATGTCTTCTTGTGCTTTGACGGAATAAACTGGAAGGCTAATGTCTTCCTCAATGGTAAGCGTGTGAACCGTATTGAGGGCGCTTTCATGCGTTCGCGCACCGACATAACGGAGATGCTTCGTGAGGGAACCAATGTATTGGCTGTGGAGGTAATCAAGCCGGACAATATCGGAGGAACAAAGGAGAAGACGTATGCCACTACAGATATTAACGGAGGAATGCTTGGTGCAGACAACCCTACGTTCCATGCAAGTATAGGATGGGACTGGATTTCATCTGTACGTGGTCGTGAAACTGGTATATGGAACGACGTATTTCTTTCTGCTGAGGGATCGGTAACGATTTCGGATCCGCTCGTTTCTACGTCATTGGCTTTGCCCGATACGGCTGCTACCATCACTCCGCGTGTCATTCTCACAAATAACGAGGCTGGTGCTGTATCTGGAAAACTGCGTGGTTGGATTGGCGATATAGCGTTTGAGAAACGTGTGGATATGGCACAGGGCGAGGAAAAGGAAGTGGTGTTCGCTCCTGAGGAATACGCCCAGTTGCGTGAACAGCGCATGCGCCTTTGGTGGCCGAACGGTTATGGCGAGCCGTATATGTATGACGCTGGATATGAGTTTGTGCCGGATGGTGGCGAAAAGGTCAGAACAGACTATCGTGCAGGTATCAGACAGATGACGTATGAGGGCGCTGACAAGAAACTGCAGATGTGGATAAACGGTAAGCGATTCGTGCCGCTTGGAGGCAACTGGGGCTTCAGCGAGCACAATCTTCTCTATCGTAAGCGCGAGTATGACATAACAGTAGGATACCACAGGCAGATGAACTTTAATATGATTCGCAACTGGGTGGGGCAGATCGGTGACGAGGAATTTTATGATGCTTGCGACCGTAACGGCATAATGGTATGGCAGGACTTCTGGCTTGCCAATCCTTGCGACGGACCCGACCCTGACGATAACGCTCTGTTTATGCATAATGCGTCCGACTTTACTCGTCGTATGCGTCGCCATCCCAGCATCGCTCTCTACTGTGGACGAAACGAGGGATATCCTCCTGCTGCATTGAATGCGTCGCTGAAGAGTCTTGTGGACGATGCTAATCCTGGCATTCTCTACATCCCAAGTTCTGCTGATGAGGGAGTCAGCGGTCACGGTCCTTACTGGGCTGAACCGGCTAAGACTTACTTCTCCAAGCAGACCGGAAAGCTTCATACTGAGCGTGGCATGCCCAACGTGATGACATACGAGGGATTGGCGCGTACGTTCTCGTCTGAAGCTTTGTGGCCGCAGTCGGAAGAGTGGGGACGTCACGACTTCACACAGCGTGGCGCCCAGCGTGGTGCTACGTTTAATGCCATGATGGAGCATGCGTTCGGCAAGCCGGCTGACGCTCGTGAGTTTGGCAGCTTGGCACAATGGATTAATTATGACGGCTATCGTGCCATGTTCGAGTCGGGCGCAAAGTATCGTCAGGGATTGCTTATCTGGATGAGTCATTCGTGCTGGCCTTCGCAGGTATGGCAGTGTTACGACTACTGGATGGAGCCAACAGCAGCCTTCTTCGCTTGTCGTAAGGCTTGTGAACCGCTTCATATTCAGTGGAATGCTCTTACACGTGACGTGGAGGTGGTGAACATTACGGCTGAGGCTCATAAGGATATGAAGGCTTGTCGTGACATTCTCGATGTCCGTGGACGTGTGGTTTCGTCTGCTGAGGCTTCGCTCTGCTGTGATGCTGACACAACGCTGACGCTTCCTTCGCTCCACGTTGACAGTCTGGCAGGTGGACGGCCGACTGACGTACGCTTCATAAGACTTGCGCTGGACGATGCTGAGGGTCGTCGTGTCTCTGACAATTTCTATGTTATTGGAAACGAGGAGGGCAATCTTATGCAGCTTCGCTCTCTGACAAATGTGAGTCTTAAGACTGATGTGGTGCGTGACGGAAACCGTTATGACGTAACCATCGCCAACGAGACCGACACTCCTGCAATGATGATACGTCTGAATCTTAAGGCGGAAGACGGCGAGCAAGTGCTGCCCGTGTCGTACGAGGACAATTATTTCCATCTCATGCCGGGCGAAACGCGCACGGTAAGAGTGGAATGGAATCAGGCAGACACCCGTTCCTTGCCCACGTATGTGGAAATAACAGGATTTAATGTAAAATAATTGAGAGTTGAAATAATTGAGAGTTGAATGTTGAGAGTTGAGAGGTATGATATGTTATATAGATAACATTGTTAACACAATAGTTATTAAAGGTAATCATAACTCTCAACCATAAACTTTCAACTCTCAACTAAAAAACGGCGGGCTGCACGTTTTACGGTGTCACGAAAACAAGAACCATATCAAGATCGAGAACCGCACGCACACCTTTTCAAAATCAAAATCATGCTCAGCCCGTCAAGGCTTCATAGCTATCTTTTATATATGCGGTGCCGCGTGCGAAATTTTTTGATTAAATTCTCTGTTTTCTGAATCCCTTATTTTAATTTTAAAATTTAAGAAGACACCGTGTATGGTGCATACGCCGAAGTTTCCCGACAAGCGTTCAGTCTTCGGTTACCCGCCGCCGTATGTTTGTTAAGGACTGGCTATATCCTTATTCTTCTTCCTTTCCAAGACCAGCCACAGTCTCGTAAATCTCGCGCAAGTCATTGGGGATGATAATCTTGAGGCGTGAAATGCGCTTCTGTTCCGTATCTTTATATACGGTGAAGTCTTTCTCAAGCTTCGCCATTTCCACGAGATAGTCGGCGTTCTTTATGTTATACTCACCACGCTTGCGCTCTTCGTCTTCACGCAGAGCCTCGTCAATGGAGTGATTATATCCGTTAAGCTCTGCCTGAGCCTTGCGATATTCGCCTTGCAGAGCGAAGAAACATCCTTCCAAGTCTTTCAGTTCCACGCTTGGTTCGTGGCGATAAAGCAGAGTGTCGCGTCCGCTACCGTCTATCTCAGCCTCCTGACACATTATCTTCATATATTCCTTACGTGCCTCAGAGAGGTGACCGTCAGGATGTATGAACTTGCCGAAAGCAGCAGCCTTGGCTTCCAAAGAGAGAATGCGTGCACGGTCTTTCACGGAAAGCGTAGCTATCTGCTCCTCGCGTGTCATCAGCGTTTCCATAGAAGGCTGTTCCGGCATATCTATTTTCTTCTCCTTGCAGTAGTCTTCCATTTCCATATCATGGAGGTCGGATAGCATCTTTGAGCGAAGCTTTATAGCCTCACGCAGCCATGCTATGAGCGAGTTGGCGAGTGAGATGCTGCGCAGTCTGTCTGCTATACCCTGCATCTGCTCTTTGTCCCATCCGTGCTGCACGCGTTGCTCCTTGTCGGAACCGATGATGGTGAGGTAGCTATTGAAGAACTCCACGTTCTCCAACTCTTGTGTTTGTGCCTGCACATACTCCTTGGCGAGGTTAGCAATGTGATTGGCGGACGTAGATGTCAGTCCGTTAGTGTCGAAAAAAGTCAAATCCTGTTCCATATCGAAAAGTGTATTTGATGTGAATGTTTATCTTTGTTTAGGCTTTCTTTTTCATTCTCTCCTTGTCCAGCTCATGCGCCATAGCACGCTGCACTTCGAAGAATCCGCTAAGCATAGCCGTCATGTAGTTGTCGAGATTTGGAATCTCTGGTGTCAGTAATATCTGTCGCTTCGTATGCACCACCATACGGTTGTTGTCCGTGTCCATAGTGTAGAACAGAGTATGACCGCCGTATTGGAAGTTGATTTCGTTTATTATCTTTCTCACTCGTGACACCTCATCGATGTCGTCCAGTTCTACGCTGCCCCATGAGAAGTCGTAGATGGTGGCGAGCAGGCAATCGTCCGAAACGATGATGCAGAAAGTCTCTCCCTGAAACTTGAATGCCAAGCGATCGCTGCCTTCCTCCTCATCCTCTTCCGTCTTGCAGTTAAGGTCGTGTAAGATGGCCTTACACAGTTCACGAGGCTTCATTCCTGCATAGGCTGCTGACGAGTTGTCAGCGTCTGATGTGTCGGTCTTGTTCGTACTATTGGTTTTGTTGGCTGTCTTTAGCTTGTTCTTGTGTTGTAGTGAAAAATAGATAATTGCGATAGTTATTAGTACCGCTATTGCTGTTATTGTTATGTTGTATCCCATAGCTTCTGATTCATTATAATGGTTCTGCCAATATATTGCAAATATAATGCTGATAATGCAAAGATACAAGTAAATATGAATAAGGACAAATATTTTTATGATATTTTAATGTATTGTCTTGATTGTTCAGAAACAAAGTAATAACTTTGCATAAAATAAATATCATGAACATACTACTTATTGACAATTACGACTCATTCACATACAACCTTTCTCAATATCTCGAAGAGGAAGGTGGTGAAGATGTGGAAGTTACTGTTTGGCGAAACGACCAGTTCGATATTGACGACGTGGAGCGTTTCGACAAGATAGTGCTGTCTCCTGGTCCCGGTGTTCCCGATGAGGCTGGGCTTCTCAAAGCTGTCATCCGACGATATGCACCGACGAAGCCAATCCTTGGTGTTTGCTTGGGCGAACAAGCCATCGGCGAAGTGTTTGGAGGAAAGATTCATAATCTGAACGCCGTATTCCACGGCATACAGTCGAGCGTCCGCATCGTAGCTTCTGACTATATCTTTGACAATCTGTCAGACAGCATTAAGGTGGGGCGTTACCATTCGTGGGTGGTAGGTAAAGAGGATTTTCCTGCCGAATTGGAGGTGACAGCTGTTAGTGATGAGGGTCAGATAATGGCTTTAAAGCATCGTGTTTATGATGTCCACGGCATACAGTTCCATCCTGAATCGATCCTTACCCCGGAGGGAAGGACCATCATCAGGAATTTCATAAACGGATGTTGCTGAGATTGAACTTATAAGCAGATGTTGTTTATGGCAATCTCTCGCTCACCCAACTCAATCATTGCATTTATCAGACTCACTTTCTCGGCTTTCATAAGTTGCTCCAAAGTGATGTCTGCCTCTCGCAGCTTACCTTCTCCAAGCAACTGTGCCCGTTTGGTGCCCATAAGCAAAGGTTGTTTGGGCGTTAACCATACATTGCCGTCGTACACGGCGATGTTGGTGAACGAGGTGTCGGTCACCAGACCGTTCTTCACGATTATTATCTCGTCGCAGTCACCTTTCATACTGACCAGTCGGTTGAGGAATGTTCGGTCGGTGCTCTTGAATGAATAATCCACCGTGTCGTCCCTTACCACTTTTAATGACTTGATAGTGCGCATTGTGTAAGGAGCGTACTGGACATCCTCTATGCCTCCTTTGCCGTACACCACTCTCGCTTTATAGAAGTGCATATCAGCTGTGGGCGAAAGTATGTCATTGAGGTTCGGGACTGCTTGTCCTTTAAAGAAATGACTGACGGTCCGTTCCATCCTTGCCTGATGACAGGAAAGGTTCATTGCCTTTCCGTCTTTTATCTTTATGGTTTCAACAAATTGCTGCGACATAATATATATAATGTGTATTGTTGCTATGTAATCGGACATTTATTCCGTAATGGGAAGATAAACCTTCTGCAACACTTCCTCATACTCCTTTCTGCATTGGCTTTGTGAGGTTATGCCGCCTCCAGCCTTGAATGCCATACCGTCCTTTTCCTGTTCCACGAAGCGTATCATCACGGCGGAATTGAGCGTTCCGTTCTCGTATATTCCCATCACGCCGGTATAGAAGCCTCGCTTGTAGGTTTCTGCCTCGTCAATAATCTGACAGGTCTTCTTCTTTGGAGCTCCAGTAATGCTACCAGCAGGCAGTTGCGCTGCGATGATGTCGCCGATGTGGTGTGTATAGTCGTCTGGCAGTTTGCCGCTAATCTCCGAACTTGTCTGCAGTATGTCGCCCTTATTGGTGTGGAGAACGTCAACATAACGGTATTTGTCCACTCTAACGTTAGACGCCACTCTGCTCAGGTCGTTGCGTATCAGGTCAACGATGGTGGCGTGTTCGGCAGCCTCCTTCTCGTCATCCATAAGCTCTTTTTCTGCATTCGGCAATGAAGCGTCAATGGTGCCCTTCATCGGATAGGAGAAAATTCGTCCATCTCTTATCTGAAGAAACTTCTCTGGAGAGAAACATACGAAGCTTCCTATATTGTCTGTGCTGTCGTTCATCAGAAGCTTATACTTTCCTTTGGAACGGAGGAATATTTCGTGAAGGGAGAGATTGCAGCGCACGGGCACTCTGCAAGTGAGATTGGCAAGATAACTATTGCCTGCCAACATGTTACGCTTCACTATATCGAAGCTCTTTTCGTATTCCTCATACTGTGGTGCGTCCACCTCCCATGTTATCTTGGACGTAAGCGGAGATACGGTCTTTTCATTGATGTTAGTCTTGCCGTCGAAATCGTAGAGGCAATCTTCTGAATTTATGTCAGAGAGTTTTCGGACGTACGCCTTCGTGCCGTCATAGCTGATGACGAAGAGGAAAGGCTCGCCAGCGCTGCCCAACTCATTGATTTTCTTTATAATATCCTTATCCATACAGTTTGATTTGAAACCAATATCCCCATGGACTCAGGCTGTACGCAGCAGCGGTCCATGGGGATTCTTCGGTTTATTGTATTATATAAGTGTGTGAGACGCTTTACTTAGCGATAATCTCAAACACTTCCACGTTTCCTTCTATCTCTGCTTTCACAGCGCCCTTTGTGAGAGTTGTGGTGAAGAACGAGTTGTCAATCTCTGTTGAAGAAAGCAGCTTGCCCTTCTTGTTATACTGGTTGAACTTCACGCCGCTGTTAGGCTTAACGTCGAGCAACATTGTGTAAGAAGTTTTGCCTGCCTCAACGCCGAACGTCAGCTTGCCCTCGCTCTTGAACGATGTGCACGGGTTCTTGTCGAAACCGAACATGGCAGCCTCTGTATTTGTGGCGCTGACTGTGAAGGGAAGGCTTTCGGGAGTTGTGGGGTTGACCATAAACTCACGAACGGCAATCCAGCTCTTCTTGTCAGACTGCAATTTACGGATGCGCACATAGCGGGCGTCCACAGGCTCACCCTTCCAGTGGATGATGTATGTCTTCGCCAGTTCTCCTGTCAATGCCTTCCATGTCTTGCCGTCGGCAGAAGCTTCGAGGATGGTGTTGTCAAAGTAGTCTACGTCGTCCACGGAGTTGCGTCCCTGCAGAATCTTCACCTCTCTAACCTTACGCACAGCTCCAAGGTCAGCACCAACCCAGTCGCCTGTCTCCTGGCTTCTTCCATTATGGTAGAAAGTGGTGGAGTCGTTATCGAACATCAGCTTGTTCTGTGTTGTAGCGAGAGTGGGGTATGAGCCTACACCCTTGTAGAATGCCGGCACCTCACCAGTGAGATTCTTGAAGAATGCTGCTGACATGTCGTCCATGGCGTTCTCATAGAACGGCTGCAGAGCCATAGTGCCCGACTTGTGCTTCTCGTAAGCGGCACGGTCGTCCTGGGTCATGCGGTTGCGGATGTATCCGTTCCAGAACTTGGCGTTATCGCCGCCACGGTATGTCTGCATCAGCTCGAGAGTCTGCTTGCCACGCTTGCCGAGCTTCTCAAACTCTACCAGCCAAGGCTTCAACTCATTAAGCAGCAACTGGTTCTTACAGTCGCGCTCCATTGTTGACTTCGACTTCTCCACTCTGTCGAACTCAGCGTAAAGGTCGTCATAAGCCTTCTGCGAGAAGTCGGCGAGGCGGAATGTCTTTGTCTCCCACGACTCGTCGCGACGATATCCAGTTTCGGTGTCGCATGAGTGGATGGCGAAGGTGCGGTAAGCGTCATGTGCCTCAGGTGTGAGGTCAACAAGACCGCGCTCCCAGTTGTCGATGGCATTGTATGCTGCCACGTTCCAGTTATAGTCTGCCACGCCGTAGAGAGCCAGCTTCGATGCCTCTCCGTGCTCCATCGGGTTGGAGAGCACACCGCATGTCATCTTGTCCGTGATGTCATTCTCTAATCCGTAGGCAGGACCCTGCATGATGATGTGACGAGCATAGTCAGTAACGGGGAAGTTCCACCAGTAATATGCGGGGCGCTTGATGCGTGAGTCAACGAAGTCGAGAGATTCCTTGGTAAGGTCAGAACATACCACTGCACCTGTCCAGAACACGTTGATGGACGGGTCGAGACGCTTGCCGTAGATGGCGAGCTGTCCGTCCTCCTTCGGGTTGGCCCAGAGCTGTGAGTAGTCTGTGGGGCAAACTACGAGCGGCGATACGTCACCCTTAGCCTGCACAAACTCCTTGTTAAGACGATTCAGAAGGTCCACCTGCTTGTTCGAGTCGGTTCCTTCTCCCTCGATGTCGTCAAAGTGGATGGCGAATGAACGTACGCCGAGGTCGTACATATTGTTGAACTTGTTTACGAGGTTCTGATAGTCCTCCTCGTTCCACTTAATGTCCTTGCCCGGATGGATGGCCCATACGAAGTCAACGCGGTTGCGGCGGCATGCCTCCACCAGTTCGTGGATGTTACGTGCCTGGTCGGCAGGGTAGGGCTTGCGCCAGTTGGGCGAGCTGTGGTAAGGATCGTCCTTCGGTCCATATACGTATTCGTTCAGCTTGTTGCGTCCATAGTAGTCGATGAGCGACAGGCGCACCTGATGCGACCAAGGAGTACCGTAGAATCCCTCCACTACGCCACGTAGTGGCAGGTCGGGATAGTCGTTGCAGGTGAGATAAGGCAGGTGCATCTTGCCCTCGGCAGCCGGAGAAGCCAGAATCTGCTTCATGGTCTGGATGGCATAGAAGGCACCACGCTCGTCATAGCCCACGATGTTTATGCCCTTGCCATTGACGGTGAGCAGGTAAGCTCCTGACACCATTTTCTTCAAGCCTGCTTTCTTTGCCTGCTTCTCGCCGAAGTCGATGGTAAGGCGAAAGCCCTTCTTGTACTGCTTCAGGAAAGCCAGGTCGTCAGCGAAGCGCTTCTGCTTGTCCTGAATGTTCAGTCCGTTTTCAAAAGAGATCCAGTTCTGGCGGTTGATGTCTAAGTTGTGCGGTGTGGGGTTTACGACGATGCCCTGGTGGTCGAGCTTTTTTCCCGGCACCACGTTCACGTCCTGTTTCTCACCGCGTTGCGATGTCAGGTCGAAAGCCTCTTCCTGTGCCATAGCGGAGGTTCCGCAGGCAACAGCAAACAAGGCTGAAAGCAAATACTTGTTGTTAATCATTCTTATTGTTTTGTTTTAGTAAAAATCGTTTAAGGATTTTGTTGTCAGTTTGGCGCTATGCTGTCCTTCTTAGAACTTCACGTCGAACTCTACGTCTATCATGTTATAGTCGGGCTTGGCGAGGCTGCGGTCGTTGATGCGTGCATATTCTGCACCTATCATTATAGACTTGCCAATCCAGTAGTTGGCGCCAATCTCGTACTGTGTTCTTGACGTACCCCATTCAGCGCGCGGACGATAGAGGTCGTAGCGAGCCTTGGCATACAGCTTCTTGCTGATGACCGGGGCAATCATAAGAGCATAGAAACCGTCTGCCTGATCGCCAGCTGCGTAGTTGACGTTACAGTCGGTCTCCTTGCCGCTTGTCAATGGCTTCGTGAAGCCATAACCCTGGCTGTGTATATATTCAGAGCGTACTGTCCAGTCGTTGGCTGCATACTCCGCACTGAAGGCATAGCGGTTCTTCGAGAGCGATCGCACGCCACTATGTGTCTTCACGCTGCCGTCCTCGTTCTTCACCACGTTGTGGTTGGCGTCGGTCACGTCCCATGTTCCCTTGCGGGCTGACGAACCTGTCCATCCGAACGCACCGATGCGCAGTCCCTTAACGGGTGACACCCAGATGCCACCGATGACATCCTTGCGCTGGTCAACGTCCTTGTGGTTGGTGCCCTGTCCGTTGAACACGCCCACCTGATAATGCAGGAGGTTGCGTCCGGCTGCGTTCTTGATAAGGTCGCCCTGAATCTGCACGCCTATGTCGCGTCCGTTGCTGGCATGCTCGCCTGTGCGGTCGCTGAATCCTGCCAGCTTGCTGACGTTCTGCGAGTAGCCCATAAAGCCCTGTGTGATGGGGTGCATGGGGTTTTCGAAGGTGAACGGGCGCTTAAACTGTCCCGCCTTTATCTTGAAAGCCTCATACTTCTGCCATTCTGCGAAGGCATCCACCATGCGCGGCGACGATCCGAGGTCTGAGGTATTGCCGTTCGCCTGGAGCTGCACCTTCCAGTAGAAGTCTTTCATCAGTCTGCCTTCAAGTGCCATACGCACCATACGTATATTGAAGGAATTGCTTTCCTTTGAGTCCTGGCCGGTGTATTGATACTGCGACATCACGTAACCGCTGAACTTTATGTCGCTAAGGACAGACAGCTTGGGTGTGTTTTCCTGTGCCGACGCACTTGTAAGAGCGAGGGCAGCAAGTGCGAGAGATGCAATTTTTTTCATTATTAGAGTATTTTAATTATTGGTTTGTCATTATGCTCTTTCCTCAAGCAACACCACATTCTCTACGTGTGGCGTATGAGGGAACATGTCCACCGGCTGCACGGCTGCCACCTTGTAGTCCGTATCGAGAGCCTGCAGGTCTCTTGCCTGAGTGGCAGGGTTGCAGCTTACGTATACGATGCGCTTCGGGTGGGCACGCAGTATGGTGTCAATAACGTCGGAGTGCATTCCGGCGCGTGGTGGGTCGGTGATGATGACGTCGGGTCTGCCGTGCTCTTTGATAAACTCGTCGTTGAGAATGTCCTTCATATCGCCGGCATAGAACTTGGTGTTCAGGATGTTGTTCACCTGCGAGTTCACCTTGGCGTCCTCGATGGCTTCCGGCACATACTCGATGCCTACCACCTGACGGGCCTGACGTGCCACGAAGTTGGCGATGGTTCCGGTTCCGGTGTAGAGGTCGTACACCAGCTCGTTGCCTGTCAGTCCTGCAAATTCGCGAGCCACAGAGTAGAGGTGGTAAGCCTGCTCGGTGTTGGTCTGATAGAAGCTCTTCGGACCGACCTTGAAGCGAAGGTTCTCCATTGTCTCATAGATGTGGTCGTTGCCCTTGAACAGGGACAGGTCGAGGTCGCCGAACGTGTCGTTACACTTCTGGTTGTCCACATACATAAGGGATGTTATCTCAGGGAACTTGTCAGCGATGTGCTGCAACAGACCGTGCGCGCGCTCCTCGTCGCCTTCCTCGTCGTAATGGAACTGGATGAGCACCATCCACTCTCCGGTGTTCGAGTTGCGTATCATTATGTCGCGCAGCAGACCGTGCTGCTGTCTGAGGTCGAAGAAGGTCATGCCCGTGGAGAAGGCATAGTCGCGTATGGCGTTGCGAATCTTGTTGTGCAGGTCGTCCATCAGCCAGCACTTCTCGATGGGCAGGATCTTGTCGAAGGCTCCGGTGATGTGAAATCCGATGCCGTTCATGTTGTCGAACGTCGTGCCCTCTGCTATCTGCTCGCGTGTCAGCCAGCGCTTGTTGCAGCAGCCGAACTCCAGCTTGTTGCGATATTCCTTAGTGTGAACCGATCCCATGATTGGGCGGAACTCCGGCAGTTCTATCTTGCCGATGCGTGTCAGTTGGTCATGCACCTGCTTCTGCTTGGCCTTGAGCTGATCCTCGTAAGGCAGGTTCTGCCACTTGCATCCTCCGCAGACACCGAAGTGCTGGCACATCGGCTCTTCGCGCACCTCGCTCTTCTTGATGAATCGTATAACCTCCGCCTCGCAGTAGCTGTGCTTCTTCTTGCGCACTTGCAGGTCCACTACGTCGCCCGGCACAGTGAAAGGAACGAAGACCACCATGTCGTTTACATGCGCCAAAGACTTGCCTTCAGCAGCCACCGCTTCAATGGTCACGTTCTCAAGTATAGGTAGGGGTTTCTTTTTTCTTGACATTATAATATGGATATTTTGCTTTGTTTAAAATGCAAAATTAGGCATTTTTATTGAATTGTGACACCCTTTTAATCTAAAAGTTTGGTTTTTGACAAGAAGACATGCTGTTTTTGACAAGAAGACATGCAGACATGTTTTTCTGACGGTAAGACATTGTTTTGCAATACCGCCGCTTTTGCTTTCTTGCATCAGACGGTGCGGGCGCTTGTTTCGTTTGGGGTGAGGACTCGTGCCAAATGTGATGTGGGCTCGTGTCATTTGGATATGCTCTGCGAAAGTAATATTGACGAGATTTTCAGAGAATTGCTTGCATATCTCAAGTATTTTGACTAATTTTGTATAAAGGTTGTACATACGATGGCTTGAACTTAATGTTTTAATCACCACTAAGTTACTAAACAGCGATATGTACAACCTTTTACTCATATTTATCAATTTAAATTAATTCCGCCAACGGGTATGTCTAATTAAAAAAAATAGTTATGAAACAAATTATTAAGAGAGGTAGTTTTTTTACCTTGATGTTTATGTTGCTTGGTTGTTTGTCGCTTTATGCTGCAGATAACGACTTGATTACAAAGCAAATCACCATTGAGTTGGAAAGGGCTGGAACTTTGCCTGATAGAATTGCAAGTAGTAAAAAGTATAAGATTACCAATTTGAAGATTATTGGTGAGATAAATGGTACGGATTTGAGGATGATTCGTGAGATGGCTGGAGGTAGATCTACTGACGGAAATTATACTGACGGGAAGCTTTCTGTATTAGATTTGTCGGAGGCAAAGATTGTAGAAGGTGGGGATTGCTATTATAAAGATTATTATACTTCTAATGATGTAATAGGCAGCTTAGCATTCTATAGTTGTAGCAGATTAACGAGTTTAACCCTTCCTGCTGGTATTACCTCAATAGGCGATAACGCATTCAAAGGTTGTATTTAGAGCCTTATAACCAACCATAACTTACTATGACCAACCAAACATAAAGTCTTGATTTTCAATACTCTTTGATTTTTAACACTTTCTGAGTGCTTTT
>OIZF01001171.1_pt1 | contig 16068 bp, 10 predicted proteins | sample 1588471 | NCBI WGS metagenome assembly OIZF01 (sample SAMN03283279) | human gut metagenome | biome: human-associated habitat; material: feces | host: Homo sapiens | place: Peru | collected 2012
TTTCTTTCAAGTCATACGACCGGTTCTTTCCTAACCAAGACACCTTGCCCGAAGGTGGTCTTGGCAATCTTGTAGCCTTACCATTGCAGGGGATGGCTCGACGCAAAGGAAACAGTGTATTCGTTGATGAAGATTTCAATGCGTATGCTGACCAATGGGAATTGTTATCACAAATCCGTAAGTTGTCGGAGGTAGAACTTGATATGTTGTTACGGCAGCATATAGAGCCAACATTGGGCGAACTCTCGAAGACCAGTGAGGAAAAGCCTTGGGAAACACCTAAAATGGATATGATGCCAACAGACTGTTATCCAAAGGAAATTGTGCTGACAAGAGCTAACATGCTATATATACCTTTGACAAGTCTGTCTGCCAAATGCGTGAACGTTTTCAAGCGCATGGCTGCTTTCCGTAATCCTGAATTTTATGAGAAGCAAGGGATGCGCTTGTCTACGTATAATATTCCACGTATCATTTCGTGTTCGGAAATAACAGACGACTATCTTGTTCTTCCTCGTGGTTGTGAGGATGCGGTTCGAGACATCCTAACCCAGCATAATGTTAAGGTAATGATTTCAGACAAGACTAACCATGGGCGTAGTATAAAGGTTACATTCAGAGGAGGTCTTCGAGAAGAACAGCAAAAGGCAATGGAAGCTTTTGCTGGGCATAATGTCGGAACACTATCAGCAACAACCGCGTTTGGAAAGACCGTGTTTGCCATCGGAGTGATAGCAAAGAGAAAGGTCAATACACTAATACTTGTTCACAACAAGGCATTGCTTGCGCAATGGAAGGAGCGGTTGGAATCGTTTCTTAATATTGATGAAACAATAGAAGTGCCTGAAACAAAACGAGGCAGGAAAAAGAAAACTTCCGCCATTGGTTGCTTATATGCAGGCAAGAACTCACTGCATGGCATAATAGATATTGCTTTGATACAATCTTGTTTGGGTGAAGGCGAAGTAAAGCCTTTTGTCAAGGATTACGGTATGGTGATAGTTGATGAATGTCACCATGTGTCTTCAGTCAGCTTCGAGCTGGTTCTTCGACAAGTGACTGCTACTTTTGTTTATGGTTTGACCGCAACTCCAATCAGAAAAGATGGGCATCAACCTATTATCTTTATGCAATGCGGAAAGATAAGATTTACATCTGATGCCAAGAGCCAAATGGAAAATCAAGGATTCAAACGCCTGCTGATTCCAAGGTTTACTTCGTTCCGAAGCATAATATCAGACCGTAAAACTTATGTTCAAATAACGCAAGAGTTATCCGAGGATAAGGTTAGAAATGAATTCGTTATGGAGGATGTCAAGGCTGCGATTCAAAAAGTACGAACACCTTTATTGCTGACAACTCGTACAGCTCATGTCAAGGTGTTGGCGCAAATGCTAATGCCATTTGCTGATCATGTTATACAACTCATAGGTGCAGACTCTGCTAAAGAAAAACGTCTTGCATTACAAAATCTACAGTCAATACCCACATCAGAATCACTTGTGATTGTAGCTACAGGAAAGTATGTAGGCGAAGGTTTCGATTATCCTCGCCTTGATACCCTGTTCCTTACTATGCCTATAGCCTGGAAAGGAAATGTGGAGCAATATGCAGGGCGTTTACATAGAGAATGTGAAGGAAAAAGAGAAGTATGCATATATGATTATGTGGATATTCGTGTTCCACTTTGCGACTCAATGTATCGTAAGCGACTGAAAGGGTATATTAAAGCTGGATATGGAAAGAATGTGACATCACCAGCACCAGATAAGAATTCCCAAGAATTGATATATGAGCAAAACAATTACGAAGCGGCATTCCGAAATGATTTGGCAAAAGCCAAACATTCTGTTGTTATCGCAGTACCGAAAGTGAAGTTCAAATATAAACCCTCTATCATGTCTGCACTCGCAAACCTTCTTCATGATGGTGTTTCTGTGGTTGTACATATAAAAGAGGAAGGGGCTAATGAGACAGAACTGTCAAATGCTGGAATGGATGTAGTGTACAACAAGGAACTAACTCTACAATGTGCCATCATAGACAAATCTATTGTCTGGTATGGAAATATCAACTTCTTTGGCTATAACTCGGAAACAAATAATGTCATGCGAATTGCTGACCACAAAATTGCTGACGAAATGATGGAAATACTATATTCAGCCACGGAAAATAAAGGTAAATGAAAAAAAGTTATACTTTACCTAGATAATTAGCAAAGTAAAATATTTGTAGAATGCATTATAAATGAAAAACAGCCAAGCTTCAACAGCATATTTGAAGGTTGGCTGTTTTTTCTAGTTCAAAAGTTTGTATTATCAAAGATTATTCGTATCTTTACGATAGTTTCTGCTATCCTTGAAAAGCGAACGGAACAGGAAGTCGAACTCTCTTCGCAGTTCGCCGTTCTCCTCGAAAAACAGTTTGTTGATATTTTGTGTCAGGCTTAAATGAGGTTTGAGAATATTTAGGTAGTAGGGCGTGCCACCTAACATTATATAGCATTCTACGGTCTGATGGCGGTTGAATACGATATGGTTATTCTGTAGAAATTCCTCAGTTTCCCCCAATGAAAATGGGGCAAGATAGATGCTGCGGGTTACCCGGTTGTGTAGTCCTCCCTTATCTCCCAGCAGCTTGTTGACCATCCATGAGGTGGCTGAACCGCATACCACGAGCATGAGGTTCTGGTCTGAAGCCCATTGGTTCCAGAAAAGTTCGATGGCGCTGATGAAATTGGAACGCGGGGTATCGAACCAAGGCAGCTCATCGATGAATACTTCTATTTGAATACTATAAGCTTTTTTCTTAGAAAATATGTCTGAACAGGGGCGGTAACTCGATTTTTTAGGCGGTTACCGCCCCTGTTCAGACATGTTTTGTTCATTTTTCAGATGCAGAACTTAGATAATCACCGCCGTTCCGCTGCAAGTTACCATCAGCATGGAGCCGCTGTTACCAACGGTTTCGTAATCCAGGTCGATGCCCACGATGGCGTTGCAGCCTAAGGATGCAGCACGCTGGCTCATCTCCCTGAGTGCAGTATCTTTAGCTTCGCGGAGGGTACTTTCGTAAGAACCGCTTCTTCCGCCAATCACATCACGAATACTGGCAAAGAAATCTTTTACAAAGTTGGTACCAATGATGGTTTCGCCTGTCACAATGCCACGATATTCACGGATAGGGTGACCTTCTATGGTTGGAGTTGTACTCAAAATCATAATTTTTTCCTTTCTTTTTATGTTATTACTTATGTTATCTTATAACTTAGACGATGAAGTAATAGAAAAGGTTACATGGAATTTAAAATTAACTTTTTTATTAATATCATTAAATATTTTAAAAAGACCATAGAAATCTAAATGTAATTCAATAAAATTTCTATTTGCGTATAAAAATACAGGAAAAACTGACAAAATACGTGCAAAATACAAAAAATAGTAATAAAATGTTTTGCTCGTTTAACTTTATTTGCTATCTTTGTGCCAATTATTAATTTAAAACAAAAGGGACTATGAATTCTAAGAGAAAAAACTACACCATGGTCTTGAATACATCTCTTTTGTGCTTTGCTCTTGCCTCTGGACAAGCAGTCTTTGCTCAAAACAATGTAAACACAAGCCAAAAGGGAGCTGTTCAAGCTCGCCGTACTGCAGTTATTGCCAAAGGTGTCGTCACCGATGACAGCCAGGATCCCCTGCCTGGTGTAAGTGTAAGAGTGAGAGGTACCAAATTGGCAACCGTTACTGACATCAATGGTAAATTCAGTCTTACCATGCCTGAAATGGAGCCAGGAAAGGCATATTACCTGGAGTTCACTTACCTTGGAATGGAAAAGAAGGTGGTACGTTACCACAATAGCAATTCCATCAATGTGAGTATGATTCCTGCTGCCACAAGTCAATTGAAGGAAGTTGAAGTTGTGGAGACTGGTTATGGCCGCTTGCCTCGTAAGGATATGGTTGGTGCCTTCACCACTTTGAAAGGTGAAGATGTGCTGATGCCTGCCTACCAGACTATCGACCAGATGTTGCAGGGTAAGGTGGCAGGATTGATGGTAGTCAATTCTTCTTCCCGTGTGGGATCTGCTCCTAAGCTTACCATTCGTGGTAAGGCAACTATTCTTGGAAATACCGACCCTCTTTGGGTTGTTGATGGAGTCATCCAGGAAGACCCTATTTCTATAGATGCTACAGCAGCGATGACTACTGATATGAAGGAATTGATAGGTAATCAGGTGTCCTGGCTCAACCCTCAGGATATAGAAAATATTACTGTGTTGAAGGATGCTTCGGCTACTGCCATCTATGGTTCTAAGGCTTCTAATGGTGTGATTGTCATCACGACCAAGAAGGGTTCTGCAGAACGTACCAGTATCCGCTATTCAGCAAACTTCTCTGTCCGTCAACGTCCTAACTACGACTTATTTGATTTTATGAATTCGCAAGAGCGTATTCAGTTCAGTAAGGAGGCGTATGATGCGGGTGTGCGCTATCAGGGTGATCCGCTCCCTCAGATTTATACTTATGAGGGATTGATGGCTATGTTTAACAAGCACATGATTTCCGAGGCCGACTTTATGAAGCAGATGGAAAGATTGGAAACTGTGAATACTGACTGGCTTGATCTCTTGACCCGTAATTCTTTCAGTCATAGTCATAATCTCAGCGTATCTGGTGGTACTCAGAGAGTAACTTATAATGCTTCTTTTGGCTACTCTAATTCTGAAGGTACAGAAATTGGTAATAGTCAAAATCAATTTACTACCCGTCTGAATGTAGGTGTGCAATTCAGTAAGCGAATCCGTGCTTCCTTTAATATTAGCGGTAGTTCACGAAATTCTTACGGCTATAGCGGTGTAAGTCCTCAGTCGTATGCTCTTAATACCAGCCGTGCCGTACCTGCTTTCGAGGAAAATGGTGAACGAGCTTTCTATAAGCAATATTATACTTATCAGTTGAACAAGTCCCTCGGTTCCAACAATACTTATGGCTACAATGTCCTCAATGAGATGGATAACAGTTATAGTAAGAACCGCGGTAATACCTTCAATGTGTCTGCAAATATTGATTTCCAGCTTCTTCCTTGGCTTAATTATCAGTTGGTGGGTTCTATGGCTCATAGTTCCAACGATTCTGAAAGTTATAAGGGTGAAAGGACTTCCTACATTGAAACCAACTATCGTGGTTATGGAGTAGGTGAGGCTGAACCTGGTTCTGCTTTGTATAAAGCAGCCCTGTTGCCATTTGGCGGTCAGTTGACCAATAATAATTCCAATATGACTTCGCTTGACATGCAGCATAAGCTGGTAGCAAGCAAGACATTCAATGAGATTCATCGTGTCAATGGTATGTTTGGTTTTGAGATGCGTTCTTCCAAAACATATGGTAAGGGTACGAATGTCTGGGGTTATGTGCCAGAGCGTGGTGAGAGTTTGATCTCTCCTTCGCTTCCAGAGGATATTGTGCCTATCGGAGGTACACAGTCTATAGGTTGGGGTGCTCTTAGAGGTCTCTTTGAGGGTGGATGGAGTAGTATCAACAATACTTCCAATTACGTATCCTTCTTTGGTACAGCTGCTTACTCTCTGAAGAATCGTTATGTTATGAATATGAATATCCGTTCAGATGCTTCCAACCGTTTCGGACAGGATAAGCGTAAGCAGTTTGATCCTACTTATTCGTTCGGTTTCTCTTGGAAGATAGCAGAAGAGAAGTTTATCAAAGACAACGTGAAGTGGCTTGACCAGCTTAACCTCCGTGCGACATATGGTATTCAGGGAAATGTAGTCAATTCCATCAGTCCGGAATTGATAGCTTCTTATGGTGGTTTGCTTCCTGGTTATAATGAATACTATACCAGCATCGCAAGTCTTCCTAACCCTTATCTGAAGTGGGAACGTACCAAGACTTGGAACCTCGGTCTCGATATGCAAATTTTCAGAGCCGTAACGATGAGTCTTGAGTATTACGGAAGACGTTCTAATGCGATTATCGAGCAAGATGTACCAGAGGAATATGGTATGGGAACATTGAAGCTCAATGGTGGTATCATCGTCAACCATGGTCTCGAGTGGACAATGAATATCACTCCTATCAAGACCAAGGACTTAGTAGTAAGTGTTGGATTTAATGCTTCCAAGAACTGGAACAAGACTGAGACGGATGATCGCACAGCCCGTGTTGACCAGTTGACCCATCGTGATTTCGTAGCCGGCAACAGTCAGCGCCCTTTGCGTAAGGGTTATTCTCTCTATTCTTTCTGGGCTTATGATTTTACAGGTCTTGACCATGAGACAGGTCTTCCTACCTTTAGAGGTACTCAAGTAGAGGAGTTTGAAAATCCGGATAAGACAATAGATCCATTGTCATTCTTGGTTTATGCAGGTGAATCAGAGCCTTTCTTTACTGGAGGTATCAATCCTCATGTGCGCTGGAAGGATCTTCAGGTAAGTGCGAGCTTTGCCCTGATTTTGGGTTCAAAGAAACGCCTTCCTAACCCATATTCTACCTTTACTTATGGCAAGATGCCAAGTCCGCTGTCCAACCTCAGCAAGGAATTGTTGAATCGATGGAAGCAGCCTGGTGATGAGCTGCATACCAACATACCTGGTCTCTATACTTCGGTAGCGGATATTCTCAATCTCTATACACCAGATGGCTATTTTACCAATCGTTATGAAATGTGGGCAAATTCAACAGCACGTCTTGTGAGCGGTTCTTTCTTCCGCTGCAATCAGTTGTCTGTGTCTTATTATCTGCCTAAGAAAATCTGTCAGAAGATTCATGCTACAAGCATCTCTTTGAGTGGTAGTACAAACAACCTCTTCGTCATTGCCAGCAAGAAATGGAATGGCTTTGATCCTGAGTTGGGTAACAGTATCCAGCCACGCATTTTCTCTTTCGGACTTAGTGCTTCATTCTAAAAAATGACAATCATGAAAAAAGTTAAATTATATACAATGGTACTCTTGGGAGGCATGCTGATGCTCAATAGTTGCGGTGACTTCCTGGAGCCAAAATCCACAAGTGAGTTTGTCCCAAAGGATGTGCGCTCACTTAATGAAATCTTGTTGGGCGAGGCTTATCCTCGTAACGACATAGGTGGCTTTAATTATTTTCTTACTTTGATGGATGACGACTTAACTGCAACTCTCTATCAGTTACCTGAAGATAATTTCAATTACGATATATTGTTGGCTTCCTATACATGGCAGCCGGATATGTTTAATATGATGAAAGAGGCTGGTAGAACCTCTACGGATATGTATTATACATATTATCGTAAACTGAAGGGTGTGAATGCTGTCATTGATTATATTGATACTGTGACAGGTTCAGAAGAAGATATCCATTATGTCCTGGGACAGGCTTATGCGCTCCGTGGCTTTTACTATCTGAACTTAGTGAATATATTTGGTCAGCCATACAATGAGAATCCTGATGCTTTAGGTGTTCCTCTGAAATTAACAAGTGGTGTAGAGGAAAAACCGATGGCTCGCAGTACCGTAAAGGCAGTCTATGACCAAATTGTCAAAGACTTGCTGGAGGCAGAAAGTCAGTTTAAACTTGTTTCTGAGGCAAGACAATGGAAGAAGGATTACCGTGCAAGTCTGCCAATGGTACAACTGCTGCTCTCTCGTACCTATCTTTATATGGAGAACTGGGAAGAGGCTGCCAAGTATGCGAAGATGGTGATGAACGATTCGCGGTTCAAGTTGCTTGATCTCAATACAGTAGAAACGGAAAAGAATGAATATGGTCAGGTGGCACGTATCTATACCAATTATCATTCTTATGATGAATCTTCTGAGGTCATCTTCCCTTATGGTAAAGTATCGGATTGGGCAGGATGGGCTGAAGAATATTCTACGGAAGATCCAACGACAGGTTTGCCTCGTAAACCTTATTTCCGTGCTTCTGATGAACTGCTCAACAGTTTTGAGGATGGTGACCTTCGTAAGCAGCGTTATATCGTAAGGAAAGAATTCTCTGGTGAACTGCTGCCTTTGGCTATCGGTAAATTGAAGGTTAATAATAGTTATCGACCTACTGGTGGTACAGGTGTATTTGGTAGAAGTCTTCGTCTTTCTGAGGCATATCTCAATTATATGGAAGCAGAAGCAATGCTCGCCAAGGCTGGAGTGGATGCTAATGGAAGTCAGGAAGCACTTCAAGCTTTGGTAGAATTACGTAGTAAGAGATTTGCTGATAACTATGCTCCAAAGGCAGAGGATGTAGCAGATATTGATAAGTTGGTGGAGTATATTCATCAGGAACGTCGTCGTGAACTTTGTTTCGAGAGCCATCGTTGGTATGATTTGCGTCGTTGGGGTATGCCTGAGATCAAGCACGTTTGGTATTCTACACCAACTACCAAGACAACCTATACTCTTCAGGCAAAGGATCCACTTTATACAGTTCCTATACCTGATGCAGCACGTGAATTGAACAATCAGCTGGAGCAGAATCCACTTTGTGCAAAGCGCATAGGTGAGACTTCTGAGTTCACAGTTGATAATACTAACCCGGATAATAACACAGAAGAATGAAAAGATTTATATATATCACAGTTGCGAGCCTCATCACAATGACGGCTTGCACTCCATCCGAAGATCCTATCACTCCATCGGGTAACTACTCTGTTCTTCGTATGGAATTTCCTCAAGGTAACAATTCTTGGGATGAAGATATTAAAGAAATACATGATAAATATGGTGTTTATCTGCTGTATAAGGATATTACTCCTGCCGACTTGAACAGAAAATGGACAGGTATAGGTACGGGAAAACTCTATTATGGTGATGATGTGCCAGGTACAGAAGTGCCTTACTATGTAGATTTCTTTAAGAACAACGTATTCCCTTATGCTTCTACCGAGATGATTCAGAAGAATTTTCCTGTAAAGATTTACTTGCAGAAAGACTTTAGAGGTGTAGATCCTAATCTTGGAGGAGATGATTCTGGTACTGGTGGCACAGGTGGTACTGGTACAGGTGGTACAGGTACAGGCGGTACAGGTGGTACTGGTACTGGCACTGGTACAGGAACAGGCACTGGCACAGGCACTGGTACGGGCACAGGCACCGGTACGGGAACAGGCACTGGTACGGGAACAGGCACAGGCACTGGTACAGGCACAGGCACAGGTACGGGAACAGGTACAGGCACTGGTACGGGAACAGGCACAGGCACCGGTACGGGAACAGGCACAGGCACAGGTACGGGAACAGGCACAGGCACCGGTACGGGAACAGGCACAGGCACTGGTACGGGCACAGGCACGGGCACAGGTACAGGTACTGGTACTGGTACAGGTGGCACCGGTACAGATACTGGTAGTACAGAAATTTATATCCCTGATGTAGCTGGCTTTACTCCAACTAAATTCGATGGCTTTGACTATTGGGCAATTAGTTTCTCCAATACGGAATTATATTGGTTGCAGAAACGCGCAGAACTTAAGGATAAAGAGAATAAAACTGATGTAGAAAAGGCGGAATTAGCGAAAGCTAATGAAGCACTGGCTGTAAAGCGATTCAGTTTTATCAATCAGTTCCTTACATCTCAGCGAATGGACAATACCTTGCCAGAGCCTGAAGGATTGAGAGATGGAATGGATTTTGTATCAAGGCTGGATAGAAGCAATCCTAACCACAAAAACTATGTGTTTAATCGTGGTCTTATCAGATGGGTAGATGATAATGGCGTAGAAGAGGAATCTCTATGGAGTATTGCTACTACCTATTATAAGCAGCCAAATTATAATTCAAGTGGTATGTACAGAGATTTCTTCTCACTCTATATCAGAGCAGCTATGCGATTCTCTCCGGAAGAGTTCTATGAAAAATATCCGAAGGAGAAGTATCCGCTCATTAGTGAAAAATATGAGCTTGTTGTCAGATACATGAAGGATAAATATGGTATCGATCTCCCTGGTATTGCCAAGGGATCAGGTACAACAACTGAAAAATAATGAAAAGTAACATACAAATATCATGCAACAGATACAAATACTGTTGCGTGGTATTTGTTCTACTTTTGAAAATGATCTTTAATCGTAATTGTATGAAGAAGAAAATTATATTTCTGATATTCTCTTTATTTAATATCCTGTTGCCTATAATGGCTCAGGATTCAATCAGTAATAGAGGAATTCTTTTTGAAGATATTTCTTTTAAGGAAGCTTTGGCAAAGGCGAAGGCTGAAGGAAAGAAAGTTTTTATCGATTGCTATACTCAAACATGTGGTCCTTGCAAGTATATGATGAAGAATATCTTTCCTTTGCAGGAGTGTGGTGATTATTTCAATCCTAAATTCGTTTCTCTGACAAGGGATATGGATGTTGGTGAAGGACCGGAATTGGGCAAGAAATATAAGGTGGGTATTTATCCTACTTTCCTCATCATTAATCCCGATGGAACTCTGTTCTGCAAGGAGATGGGGGCGGTAAGACTCAACTCCAATATTACTTTCGTAGAAAAAATAGAAAATGCGATTCAGCGTGCCACAGAGATTAATGAACTGGAAAAGAAATATAACTCCGGTGAAAAGAATACAGTATTGGTACGCAAATTAGTTGACTTGCTGAAGGTAAGTGATTTCCAAAAGGCAGATACCGTACTCAATCAATACCTTAGTTCGCTAAGCATAGAGGAATTGTGTAAGGATGACACATGGAATATGTTTTCATCTGAAATCAATTCTCCTGATTCTCCTGTCTTTCGCAAACTCCTTGCCAACCGTGCTCATTTTGAAAAACTGTTGGGAAAGGATAGGGTAGAGGGAAAGATTATTTCTACCTATCAGAACGAGTTTAATATGTGTAAAATGTTGGATATGCATTTTGACCAGCGAATTGCAGATTTGAAGGACTTAGAGAAGAATGGTTATTCACAAGCGCTCGCATTACGTGAGAGTATGACGCTTCGTTGGATTATCAATGAAAAGCAGGTAAATCGTATCGGAGAAATCCTGTCAATACTTCAGAAACTGAAATCTCTTCCTTCTGATGCAGAGCGCATGGCTGTTATCAAAGAATTGAATAGCTTTGAGCGGGTAGCTAATATAGCGCAAAGGAATAAAGCTTGTACAGAACTGCGAAATATTCAAAAGTTAATGGATGAAAAGAGTGCCAGAGCGATAGAGCGCTTTATCACTCGCATTTTACCTAAGAAATAAATAAAAGCTCCATTCGTGTCATGTGACGAATGGAGCTTTTATTTATTGTTCTATGCATGAGAAAACCCATTTGGTTTCAGTAACTATTTTGTTTCCTGTTCTTCCTGCATATCCAGATACTGGTTGTCCTTATCGTAGAATTCATACTGAAGGAATGCCAGTTTCTGTGAAGCAATCACATTAAATCCGAAACCATACTTGAACTGCCATTTGCGCTTCAAAGAAATGAAGCCCTTATTGATAAAGGCAGCTACATAAGGATTCACATACAAAGTAAATTTCTTGACGCCAATCTTGTTGACTAAGCGGTCAATCTTTCTTTCCAATTGGTCGGTGAAGAGGATGCTGGACTTGATTTTGCCCGATCCAAAACAGGTAGGGCAAGTTTCCTCTACGTTTACGTCCATAGCTGGTCGTACACGCTGACGGGTAATCTGCATCAGTCCGAATTTGCTTAATGGAAGGATATTGTGCTTTGCACGGTCCTTCTGCATGTTCTTGCACATGCGTTCATAAAGCAATTGTCGGTCTTCTGCCAGATGCATATCAATGAAATCGACAACGATGATACCTCCCATATCGCGGAGTCTCAACTGTCGTGCCAACTCATCGGCAGCACCCAGGTTCACATCGAGAGCATTTGCTTCCTGACCTTTCTCACGAGTGCGGTTGCCACTGTTTACATCAACTACATGCAGAGCTTCTGTGTGCTCAATGATGAGATAAGCACCATGTTTGTAGTTGACAACTCGTCCAAATCCAGCCTTAATCTGTTTGGTAATGCTGAAATTGTCAAAGATAGGCACCTTACCAGTATAGAGTTTAACTATGCCCGCCTTTTCAGGGGCTATTAGAGAAACATAGTTTTTCACCTCGTTCATCACATCTTCGTTGTTAACGTAGATGTTCTCGTAAGATGGGTTAAACAAGTCACGCAGGAGAGCGACGGCTCTTCCGGTTTCCTCGAATGCCAGTTGCGGGCGTTGTTGTGTTTTCTGTACCTTGGCGATAGCATCCTCCCATCGCTTCACCAGGACTTTAAGCTCAGCATCGAGTTCTGCGACACGTTTTCCCTCAGCTACAGTACGTACGATTACGCCACAATTTTTTGGTTTGATACTGTGGATGAGTTGTTTGAGTCGTGAACGTTCTTCACCGCTTTTGATTTTCGACGAAACAGAAACTTTTTCTCCAAATGGCATGAGCACCAAGTATCGACCTGCAAATGAGATTTCACCTGTCAGTCGAGGTCCCTTGGTTGAGATGGGTTCTTTTACGATTTGCACCAACACTTCCTGTCCAGTCTTCAAGACATTCTGTATGCTACCTTCCTTTTCGAGGTCAGGTAATTTGGTGGCTTTAGAGAATGGGAAAAGTTTCTTTCTATCGCTCTGTACTTGTTTAAGATACTTTTGGTAGGAATTAAATTGACTTCCTAGATCAAGATAATGAAGAAAGGCGTCGCGTTCATAACCTACATCTACAAAACAAGCATTAAGTCCCGGCATGAGTTTCTTAACCTTGGCGATGTAGATGTTGCCCACAGAAAAGGAAGCCTCGCGTGGCTCATTTTGATATTCTACTAATTGTTTATCCTCCATGAGCGCGATGGAGATGTCTTTCTGTTGGACGTCAATTACAACTTCGCTTGTCATTTTCTTCAAAAAATCTTTTAAATTAGTACTTACAGAAAAGGGGCATGTCAACACTTAAGAGCTGACATACCCCCTCAGTCACGAACTGACTGGGAGCAAAATAGGCTATAAAAGCTTACTTGCTCTTATGTCTGTTCTTACGTAATCTCTTTTTACGCTTGTGAGTAGCCATCTTGTGGCCCTTCTTTTTCTTTCCGTTTGGCATGATTTTAAAATTTTAAAATATTGTTATTTATAAATGTTATGTCCAAAGACTTAATTAATCCTCATTTTCTACAGCTTGACCCAGCATCAAATCTACAAAACTCTTTGCTGGTTTGAAATTTGGATAGTCGTGAGCAGGAATGGTGAGAGTGATGTTCTTGGAAATGTTACGTGCAGTCTTTGCTGCTCTATGCTTGATATTAAAGCTTCCAAATCCGCGAAGGTAAACATTCTCTTTTCTCTCGACAAGGCTGGTCTTAACCTGATCCATAAATGCTTCTATTACTACGCCAACATCTTTCTTTGGTACGCCTGTTGCTATAGACACCTCGTTGATGATATCTGCTTTAGTCATGTTATTCTTACTATAATTATTTATTTATTAATCTAAATCGGTGTGCAAAGATACAAGTTTTTTGCGACATAACAAAAAAGTTAGCGATATTTTTGCAAAAATAATGCCCTAAGTATTTGCATATAAGGTTTTTATTGTGTATTTTTGTACCAAAATTGGAAAAATAATGAGATTTAAGCGTTTTTTTATATTGCTCTTGGTTATTGTTTCGGTGGTATCTTCTTCATTTGCTCATCGCGAGTGGAGTGCAGAGAATGTACCGATTCCATATCTCAAGGATTCTACACAATATGTTTCTGATCCAGATGGTTATCTATCTAAGGAACAGAAGGATTCTGCTAATTTTTATCTTCAGAAATTAAATCTGGAATGTGGCGTTCAGAATGTCTTGGTCATTGTAGGGCATGTAAAGGATCAGGATGCATTCCGTATGTCACAGGATGTTGGTGAAAAGTATGGTATTGGTTACAAGAAAACTCGAAGGGGACTTGTTGTGGTGATTGTTGTGGAGGATCATAAGTACTTTATTGCTCCCGGTATGGGACTGGAAGGAGAATTGACTGATGTGGATTGTGATGATATTGCCAGAGCATGTATCGTGAAGTATATGCGGCTGAATCAGCCGGGGATGGCAGTTGTTACCGTAAGCCGCTCTATATATAATAAGGTGAAGAGTGGTAGGACAGGTATTCCGGATGTGGATGATGGCCCTATAGGTGAGGATGAATGGGGATTTATTATCTTTTTTCTTATCATCTGTTTCGGCATTCCCCTATATTTATTAATAAGGTATATATTGGAGGAATGCGGCGTTATCAAGAAAAAGCCATCTTCCGGTAAATCCTCTCGTCAGCATAAAAGGCATGATGATGATTGGTTTCCTCCGTTCTTTCTGGGTGGCGGAGGTGGATTCTCGGGAGGCAGTTCTTCTGGTGGCGGCTTCTCTGGAGGTTCTTTCGGTGGCGGTTCATTTGGCGGAGGTGGCTCCGGCGGTGGATGGTAAATCAAGGTTGTAGGGAAAGAAAATATTTTCACGTGAAATAAATATAGTATTAATTATAATATAAAATTTCGAAAGTTATGAAAAAAACAGGATGGATTATCTTGGGTGTCGTAGTACTTCTGGTACTATGGGGTTTAAGTTCTTATAATGGCATCATTGGAGTACAGGAGCAGGCTACTACTGAACTGGCTAATGTGCAGACACAATATCAGCGCCGTGCAGACATGATGCCTCAGTTGGTTAAAATCGTGAAGGCTTATGCTAAACATGAGAAGGAAACGTTTGAAGCCGTGACCAAGGCACGTGCAGCAGTTGGTCAGGTGAAACTTGATGCAAACAACCTGACTCCTGAAAAGTTGAAGGCTTATTCTGATGCTCAGGGTGAATTGGCGAATGCTTTCTCCAAATTGATGGTGGTAGCGGAAAAGTATCCGGATCTGAAGGCGGTTGATAATTTTAGGTCTCTTCAGATACAGGAGGAAGGTACAGAAAACCGAATCAGCGAGGCGCGTCGCAAGTATAATGATGCTGTGCAACAGTATAATATGAAAGTACGTAAGATGCCTACTGCCATCATCGCAAATCTATTCGGTTTTCAGACTATGCCTAAGTTTGAGGCTGCTGCTGGTGCAGAAAAGGCTCCCGACTTGGATATTTAAAAACGAGATAAATTGCAATTCGTAATTTCAGTTATCAGTATCAGGTTAAAATTTTGTTTAGACCCGCTCAAAGCAATACTTCTGGAATGATATTGGAAGTTTCTCAATAAAAAAACAAAAAAAAATCTTTTTAATTTTGTATTGTCTTGCTTTTGCAGTATCTTTGCAGTCAAATTGCAGAGAGCGTGTCTTTCTAGAGGAAAATTTGAGAACAAGAATAAGGTAATAAAGGATATGAAACAAACAAAAATCGTCGCTTCAATCAGTGATCGTCGTTGTGATCAGGATTTCATCCGCAAATTGTTTTTTGCAGGCATGAACGTCGTTCGTATGAATACTGCACATGCTACAGAAGAAGGTATTCGCACAATTGTCAAGAATGTAAGAGCCGTGTCTCCTCACATTGGTATTATGATTGATACCAAAGGACCAGAGGTGCGTACCACAGGTGTAGCAGAGCCTATTCATTATAATGTGGGTGATGTAGTCAAGATTTTTGGTCGTCCTGAGATGGAAACTTCTCATGACATTATCAATCTGAGCTATCCTGATATCGCTGCTGATGTGAAAGTGGGTGATGATTTGCTCTTCGATGATGGTGAACTTGATATGAAGGTCATTGATAATCAGGGCCCGATGCTCGTAGCTGAAGTTCAGAACGAGGGTTTCTTAGGTTCACATAAGAGCGTGAATGTACCAGGCGAACATATTGATTTGCCTGCGTTGACAGAAAAGGACCGTAAGAATATCCTCCTTGCCATTGAATTGGATATTGATTTTATCGCTCACTCTTTCGTACGTAATGCTGCAGATGTAAAGGCTGTTCAGGATATCTTGGATGAACATCACAGTGATATCAAGATTATTTCCAAGATTGAAAACCAGGAGGGTGTAGATAACATCGATGAGATTATCGAAGCTTCATATGGTGTCATGGTTGCCCGTGGTGACTTGGGCATCGAGGTGCCAATCGAGAGAATTCCTGGCATCCAGCGCCGCATCATCTCTAAGT
>OIZF01001174.1_pt1 | contig 16024 bp, 22 predicted proteins | sample 1588471 | NCBI WGS metagenome assembly OIZF01 (sample SAMN03283279) | human gut metagenome | biome: human-associated habitat; material: feces | host: Homo sapiens | place: Peru | collected 2012
TTTTATTTAGTTTTCAATACTACCGTTATCTCTTTTAAATTAGAGTTTAACTGAGCAAGAAAAATATATGTTTAAGTCTACATGTTCCGCTGCAAACACTAATATTATAAAAAGATTCACACTAAAAGAAAAGAAAATTGAGGTGAATCTTACTTATGCGACCGAAACTTCTGCTACAATTTCCATTGCCATAGATGGTGTTGTGGTAAATTTACTCGGTACATATTGGATACCCGGAAATTCTGGTGTTGCAAATTACGTAAACACAAGCAGTTTGACAATGCAAACAAAGTCTTACTTTGAAACTTTTACAGAAAAATTTGGTTATAAAATATCAGCAATTTTAGTTGGTAGCTCCGAAAAACCTAGCATTATTTTCAGCATTAAAAGTTATAAACTCATTTAAAATAAAGCCTGTATCATTGGTTAATTTTAGTTTTGCTTTTTTTGTAAAACTTATATAATATTACGTGTCAAATCAGAGGTTTATAATATATTGTGACATTTTGAGAACTGTAAATTAGTAAATAAAATCGTTTTGAAACGTCTTAAAATGATTAGTTTTTGCCGATTTTACTTTACTTTTAAGAACGTTTCAATTTGTTTCATAAAATGTTATTTTTTGAAATGTTTTGATATATTCCCACACAATCCCCACAAAAAATTATTTTGTTCTAATTTGTGGGAATTTTCCCACAAGCACTTTTCAATATTAAAAAAGCACAAAAATGTGCATTATTTTTTAAAATGGTGCTCGCATTCGGACTTGAACCGAAACTTTCTCAACGAAAAATAGATTTTGAGTCTATCGTGTCTACCAATTTCACCATGCGAGCAAGTACGTAATTTAATTATAACATATATTTTGAAAATTTGTTCATAAAAATGAAAATTATCATTAAAAAAGACTATTTTTATCTAAATAGTCTGTCTGCAAGTTTTTCAACTGCTTCTTTATCATCCTTATCAATAGAATGAGTATATGTATTTAAAGTTGTATATATATCTGAATGTCCTAATTTTCTACTTACTGTTGCAATAGGCGTTCCTATGCTTAACAAATAAGTAGCACATGTATGTCTTAAATCATGTAGTCTAATATGCCTTAAATTATTATTTTCTAAGAGGGTATTCCAGCTTCTACTTAACCAATCTGGTTTCATTTGTCCACCTTTAATCATTTTGAATACATAAGGACTATCTTGCCATTCCTTTCCAAGAACTCTTTTTCTATCTTCTTGGAGTTTTTTATATTCTCTTAGTAAATCAAAGCACTCTTTAGGTAAAGCAACGGTTCTATTACTTTTAACTGTTTTTACTTTGCCTTCATAAATTCCAATACCACTTGTACTTAATAAACTTTTGTCTATTTTTACGGTTTGGTTTTCAAAGTCAATATGATCCCAATATAAACCTAATAATTCACCTCTACGAAATCCACCAAGTATTAGCATATACACTGCTACTTTTAATCCTAAATCTTCGTTATCAAGTAATTTGAATAAATGTTTTATTTCTTCTTCATTATAATATGCCATTTCTGGAGTTGCTTTAACTGGTGGTTTAGATATTTTTTGACATGGATTAATATCTATGAAGTCCCATTTTATCGCTGTTGTGAACATTAAACTTAATTGTCTATGTTGTTTTAACACAGTAGTAGATGATAACATTTTTTTGTTGTTTTTATCTTTGGTGAGTTTTGTTGGTGTATTCTTCAAGTCATTATAAAACCTTTCTAAATCATACACCTTTATTTCATTTAACTTATAATCTTTAAATCTTGGTAAGATATAAGCGTTTAAATTACATCTGTATCCATAGAGAGTACTAGGTCTTACATTAGGCTCTGCATATTCTTTTATCCATAACTTTGCAAAATCTAGGAAATTCATATTGCCATCTGGTTTAATTTTAGAATGTTTTATTTCATATAATAATTCATCTCTACGGTCAATGGCTTGTTTTAATGTTCCATCAATAGTTTCAGTAATTCTATTTCTAGTCCCATCTTGTTTTCTTCCTTTTTCGATACTAATACGATATTTTTTGTTTGGTATTATCTCGGTTATGTTCTTTTCTTTCTTCATTTTTTACCACCACCTAATTATACTGTTACCACATATAACAATAACTAACAACAGCCTAGACAAACTTAATTCTTTTATTACCACGATTATCACCATTTTCCTTTAACCATTTATCAATTTCAGACTTTTTAAAGAAATATTTATTTCCTCGTTTGACATATGGAAAACCATTAGTATGAATTGCTTGAGATAGTGCATAAGAAGTAAATAAAGGACTATACATTTCTAGTACTTGTTTTCTTGTTAAATATCCATCATCATTATTATCACTTGCTTTTTGCTCTTGTTGTTTTGGTTGCGGTAATTCAAAATTGTATGCAGATAAATATAGATATGCTTGCATTAAGAAATTTACCATATTTTCATTTATCTTCTTTTGCTCTGCAAATTCTTTTTCGCTAACTGTGTTTAGATATAATCCCATGTGGATAAAATATCCAGCCATTTCTTTAAATTTAATATTCATATTATAATACCTCCAATTTTTGTATATTTTTTTCTTCAGTTATCATTTCGTTCATAATTGCCCCTTTCAAAGTTATTTCTTCTTTAATTGTTTCGTTCATAGTTCTTCCTTTCTCAAATTAATTAGTGAAGAAATAGAATTCCTCTTAATATCGTAATTCTATTTCTTCTTGTTCTCCTTCTTATTATTGTTATAAGATTTCATACCTACAAGGAATAGCTTATCTATCCGACCATGTAAACCACTGTTGATATATTTATATCTTGAATGGAGGTCTAGGATTTAAATTTAATTAATTACTATTAATATAACTAAAATAATCATCTATTATTTGCATCATAGTTTCATTAATATTTTCTGTATTATTGCTTATAAGTGCATCATATAAAGCTTTTATTCCCTTTATACTAGAATTATTAAAAGAATAATAAGCTCCATTTTGCTTTATAATTTCTTTTTCTAATAATACGTAGATGTATGTTGCTATTGTTGAATATCCATAACCTTTTTTTATGAATATAGATATTTTTTTATTTGATTGTCTATTACTTTTAATAATTTCAAATGATATAGGCACAATTCCATCTGTTTCCTTTAAAGGTTCAAGTTTAGATTCACTAGTACCTTTTTTTACCTCGGTCATTTTAATTATTACATTAGTTTCATATCCTAATACTTTAGGTCCAAATATTTTTGGAATAGAACCTGTAATTTTATTAATAGTACATCTAATTTCATTTACTAATAATGTAGTAAACTGGTATTTTGGTCCTAATTTACTTAATTTCTTTATTAATAAACTCAAAGGTCTACTATCATAGTTACTATTGTTATTATCTATCTCAATTTTTTTATTAAGATTTAAATAACCATCATTAACTAAAGAAGCAATACTGTCTATTACTAATAGGTCTATTTCTCCTGTACCTATATAACCGTCTATTACATCATCTAGTTCTTTAAAAGCACTAGCTCTTACATAATAGAAATTACAATTTATATAATTGTTTAACCTCATATTATTAATACTACTTGAACTTATACCAAGTTTAGTATCGACAAACAATACTTTTTTCCCTTGCTTGCAATAATTATAAGCTATTTGAAGTGCTATTGTTGTTTTACCAACATTGCTTTCTCCAACAAGTTGTACCATTTCTCCTGTTATTAAACCTCCTGATAGTAAATTGTCTAATGGTTTAATTCCTGTTAAAATACTTTCTTCTTGACTAAAATAGTCTGTAGTTTGAATTTCTTTAATGCTCTTTGGCATTTGCTTCTGTTTCTTCATTAAAATAAATCTCCTAACATATCGTCTAATGGTTCTGGTAATACCTCATCATCTATATTTATCCCTAATTCAGTAGAACTATATTCTGTTTGAGTAGGAACATTTGTTTCGCCTGCTTGATAATATTGTCCATTTGCATATATATTTAATGTATCTAAGGGTAGAGGTGCACCTCTTAATTTAATAGTTCCAATTTTAATTAATTTTGACATTTGATTAATTGTGTCGGTATAAGTCGATATAATGTATGCGGAAGAACGTTCAATTTCTGAGGCTTCAGCTACATGTTGCATTTGATAACCACCATCATGTTTTTGTGCAAACTTTATACCTTCGCGATTACATTGTGAAAGTAATATAACTGATATTTGTTTGTCTTGATGTAAGAACGACAAAGACATTCTTCTAAAGAAAGACACATAATTATTAATAAGTTGGTACTCATCTTTTGTGCTTTCAACATATTTTAATAATTGAATATGATCAACTACTAATAAATCTATTCCGTGGTCTTCTTTTCCTGTTTTTTCTTGTGATTTACTTTTCATAAGTTTGTCTATATCTTTAATCAGTTTTTCGATTTCGACTGTATCCATACTTATAAAGTTATTTTCTCCTACCATGTAGAATAATCCTGGTAAATTTTCAAAGTATGGATATACTTCATTAAACATAATTTGTTTATTTTCTTCACTTAATCTATTTTGTACTATATCGCTGCAAATCAGATGTTTGTTAATATCTACTGAGGCTCTTGACATCACTTTACAATAAAGTTGAAAAGGTGTTTCTTCTAATGTTAAATAACAAACATTTTTGCCTTCTTTTATCGCGTTATAACATATATTAACTGCAAGTGTTGTTTTCATACATCCAGGACCGCCTACAATAGTTGTTATAGTCCCTTTTTGAATACCACCTGTTAATCTATCAAGTTCAGGAACTAAAAATGAAATTCCTGTTTCCTTTGCTTGATTTTTATAAAGTTCTATAAATTTGTCATTTACAGGAATAAATTTATCAAACTTTTTATTTAAGAAATCTACTATATAATCCAATTGAATTTTAAACCCTTGTAGACATCCATATTTATCATATAAATATTTTAATTTATTTATCTCATCATAAATTGTTGGTTCTTTAACAAATGAGAGTAAATAATCTATTTGCTGTAAGAAAGCATTTTTATCTCCAGAAACTTTAAGTATTTCTTCTAACTTTAATATTTCATTTGTTAAATCCATTTCATCATTGAGAGTCTGTATATTATTGTTCATTTATTATGTCTCCTTCAATTGCACTAAATAAGAAATTTTTTAATTCATGTTTTCCTAAATCAAAACCTTTCTTATAATCTTTATTATAATTTTCTATAATTCTCTTTGTAGCTTTGCTAACATATCCTGTTAAATTATGAATTAGTGTGTGAGAATAAATAACATCTGCAGTAATTTGAATATAACAATCAATGAATAATTGCTTATTATTTCGAATGCTGTCATTATAATTATCCATAGTCATTTTAATAGCACTTTTAATTCCATTATTAATATCTAAAGAATTACAATACATTTTTTCACCTCCATTTGTTTTTCTTCATAAGTCATCAAAAATAATTTTGATAGTAATTCATCATAGCAAGTATGATAATTAAAATTTAGGTTTTTTTTCATAAATCATCTTTCCTTTCTCTAAACCTATACAAAGGCATTTTTCTTTCCTTTGCTATCTTTAATTAGGAAATTCGCAGAAATTTCTCTGAAAAAGACAAAAACCCTTATAAAATAAGGGTTTGCGAGGGTGTGAAAATTTATATTTCCTATTCTTTTTTATAAAACGATAGGGTAAATTTGCACCATACATTTTTAGGTGATATAATAGTTTTAAGAGGAGTTATTATGCAACATAAAATAATTAAATTAGATGATAAAGAGAAAAAGCAATTAACTAATATGATGGAGTATCAAGGGAATAGTTTGTCTTTAAGAAATAAAGCAAAGGTTATATTAATGAGAGCAAGAAGAGCTAGTATTCCTGAAGTAATGAAAGAAACTAAATTAAGTAAAAGAACAATTATAAATTATGAAAATAAATATTTAGAAGATAAACGTTTCTTTATAAGAAATAATTATAAAAAGTCCGACCTTATAAACTATAAGGATGTAATTATACAAGAATTTAGAGAAAGACCAGCCAAATCATATAAAGAAGCCACATCAAGAATTAAAGAGTTATTTGGAATTGAAAGGAGTGTAACTCAGGTAAGAGTATTTTTGAATAAACATAATGTTTATACAGTTAGAAGTGAAAAGATGCTTTTCATTCAAAGACAAAGAATTATTAATACATTAAAAAAGAACAAAGATTATTAAACATCTTTGCTCTCATAAATTTTAATATTATTATAACAAGTGTTTCTGCATTTACCCCATAGTCGTGCCATTTCACATAAATTAATTTGTTTTGCTTTATATTGTGAATAATATTTAATAAACATTGGATCATTTTCTAATGCTTTTTTAGTAATTGCTTTTCTACCTAACTTAACATTTTTTTCTTTTGCATTTCTTAATCCTAATTTAATTTGAAATGTTTTCATTTTAATATCAAAAGAGGCAAATACTGATAATACTTGAAGCATAGTACTTGTCATAATATCTAACTCACTATTTCTACAATCACAAATTAAAGTTCCAATTTCTAAACATAAATTATTGTTTTCTATAAACTCTAATATTTCATAAAAAGTTTTAGGATTACGTGCAATTCTAGTAATATCAGTAGCTACAATTTTTGAAATACCCGGTTTAACAATTTTAAATAGTTTATCAAGTTCAACTCTTTTGTCTAAATCTGCTTTACCGGTAATATATTCTATAAATATATTTTCCTTTGGAACTCCTTTCTTAACTAATTCTGTAATTTCATACTCAACATCTTGTTTACTGGTGCTACATCTAGCAATACCATAAATCTCATTTTTTTCATTCATAAATATGTGTCCTTTCTAAATAGGTACTGCCCAATTAATCATTACCAAACATTTATTGAACAATATTAGTGGTATTTACTATAAAATTACAAGTTAATTCATATAAATATCACTGCCCAATAAAACAAATGATTTATTGAACACCCCTTACGAAATTGAATGTTAGACCATATTCTTATAAACTACAACCCCTTATCAAAAAATACATTACCTAATAACCCAAAATGAGACCGTGTAACACTTCGAAAGTCCAAAAGACAATAGAATATACACCTTTAAACAAAATAAACCCATATAAAAAGATTAAGACCAAATCATCTTAATCCATTAAACTATCAAAGTACTCAACATAGTCTTCAATAGTTCCATCTGATATTTTATTACTTTTATTTATTTTAGGATATTCAAGACCAATATCTTTTATTTTTTTATCTAATTCCATATCGAGTAATAGTTTTTCAAAATTATATAAATAGTGCTTTTTTCTAAATTCTACGAAGTCATCCCATTTTAATTTTGTAGTTTTAATCATTTCTTGTTTTAGAGTTTGTTCTTTTTCCTGCAACTCTTTTAAATAATCATCATTCTCTTTATTTGCATCTTTAAGTTTTTTCTTTGCTTTTTTAACATCTAACTTACGAGAATTTTTTATTTCGTAATTAATAACATCTTTTATATTTGATTTTGATGTTAAATTTTTAAAAAGATATATACTATAAAAAATCATAATTGGGGAACCGACTATCATAAAAATAGTAAACCCTATATCCATACTTTTGCCATCATCAATCATCATTAAAATAAATATTATAGCAATCGAAATAAATGTTATTATGCCAGATATTTTTCTTTTTTTATAAGTGTTAAAATATTTATCAATTAAACTTGGAAGTAATTCTTTATTAGATAAATTATTATTTGGTAGGTATGGTATACTCATTATTTCAGATGATAATCCATTTATGTCATTATCAGTAAGTTCTTTTAATAAGTTTATATCTTTTAAACATTCTTTTAATTTTTTGTTTTCTTTTTTTATATAACAGTCATCAAAATCAAATCTTGTGTTATGAGCCCCATTTTCGTCAATATCTGCTACTAACCAAGTACTCAATGCTTTACAATTCCTTATACTTAAATTAATATCTTCGAGTTGTTTTTGATAATTTCCAAACAAATATGAGACATAATCATCATAATATCTTTTATTAAGCCCTATATCGTCAAATAGTCTTAATATTCTTGATTCTTCAGCAATCTTTTTTTGCTTAATTGTTTCATCTTTGATAGTTGCTATTTGCTCCTCATGATTTTTTCTTTGTTCTTCTTGTATTTTATTTTGACTTATTTGATTTTGCAATATTAAACGGTTTTGTTCTTCTAACAATTTATTCTGCTGTTCTTGAACTGCCATTTTTTCATTCCAAGCCTTATCTGCCATCATTGCTTCAAGTCCAGTTTTATAGATTTTACCATCTTTAGATGGAAAGAATTCACTCATTTTACAACCTCCATTTCTTTAATAAAATATAATGGATATTCATAATTTGGATTACCATCTATGCTTATCATTAGATTTCCTAGTTGATAATCAATAATAGTACCAATTATAAACTCATTATTTTTATTTATAATTTTACAAACTTTATTAATATAAAAATTATCAAACTCTTTGTTATAGTAGTTTTTAAATTCTTCGATACTTTTTATTTTATTAATTGGTATTTCCTGCCTGTAAGGTGTTTCACACATACATTTTGTTTCTTCCATACCATCATTAAATACATCTACATATAAAACATTATTTTTATAATTTAATAATTTACCACGAAATATAGAGTAATATTTGTCATCAACATATAAATTATAAATAATATATTTATCAATTAAGTTATTAATGTTTTCGAAGTCAGTTTTTATTTCAAAAAATTTATTATTAATCATTATCTTCTAACCAATTATAATCAAATAGATCTTTCTTTTTATGTTTATTATTATTTTGTTCTATATTTACTGACATTCCCCAATTAATAACTTCTTTTAAATTATTACTAATATTTAATTCATCTAACATCTTATTGCTTCCTAAAACTATTTGTTTTTTATTTGACTGAAATGTTTTAATTATTTCTATTAATTTAGATTCTTCCTCACTAGATAAGTGTTCTAGTTCATCTATAAGCAATACATCTATATTATTTGGTATTTTGTTAATTTCAGTTGCATTTACATATAAGACTTTATAATTAAATAATTCTATTACATAATTTGCTATTGCACTCATTAAATGAGTTCTTTCTTTCTCATTGCCACTAATAAACAATGGTGAATAATTTTTGCCGGGTTGTTCTGCTACTGCAAGTGAGAGAGTATAGGCTAATTTATTACCTTTATTAGTATCAAAGTTAATAAACTTATATTCATTGTTTAAGTCCATTTTTACCTCCATTTCTTTTTTAATTAATTTCTACAATATTCTCTAGTACATTATTAAATTCATTATTAATATTTTTTACAAAGTATTTAAGTTCTTCACCACTGACATTGCTATTGTAATAATATAATTTATCATTATTTAAAAATATTTCCCCAATACTTTTGTCATTGGTTGTATAACAATCTGTATGTTTTATATTTTCAATATTTGTTGTAACAACAACATAACTCTTATTTAATAAACAATTATTTAATTTAGATAAATCATCAGTATTATTTATTATTTTATTATTAAATAAATATTGTATAATTTTTAAACTACATTCTTTGTAAGAACAATTAAGATTATTAAAAGTACATTTTATATTTAGTAATTTCTTTTTTATTAATAATTTTGTTTTTTTATTATTTGTGATTTTATAAAGGCTGTAGTAGTAAATAATTAAAACATTTTTATTTAATTTATAAAATTGTAAATCATGTTCTAATATATTAATTAAAAGTTCTCCATATTTTTCTTCTAAATTACAAGTTAATTCTTTTCCATATTTGGTAGTAGGAATAATACGATTCTCATTAGATAAACAAGCATAATCAAACAATTTACAAAAACTTGCAAGATAATAATATAGACTAATAACATTATTGTTATTATTATCATTACATTTATAACTACATGGTTCTATCACATAATCAATTAATTCTTGATAATTAATACATATATATTTATCTACAAAATTAAATTTAGGTTCTTTTTCTAAAGATAGGTAAACAAATATATAATTCGTATCATCATCTTCTAAATTAGAAAAATACTCAATATATCTTTTACATTGTTCGTCATGTTCTTCAGAAAGCATTTTGTTTTCTAATATAATATTATATTTTTTATTATTGATTTTAAATTCTATTAATAAATCTAATCTGTTTTTTCTATCTATTGCTACTTGTGTTTTAATGTTAATATTTTCTATTTTATATTTATACAAATCATCAATCTTTATTTGTGCTTTAGAATTGTTTTTAATTATTAATAATTCTATTAATTTTTCTAATGGATAAGTATATAAACCATAAACATTATCTTGTATTAATAATGATTTTAATACATTAGTGTGTATGTCTTCTAGTCTGAAAAAGTCAAATTGATTAAAAACATTATAATTCATATAGTATTTTTCAAAACTTATCCATTCTTTACTATTTTTTAATTCTATTAGTTTACAAACGTTGTCTTGCATAGTAACCACCTCAAGTATATTATACTACACTTCGGGTATAATAACAATAACCTCCGGTGCAAACCGTAAGTACTTTTAGTTGTTAAAATTATATTAGGTGATTCAAATGAGAATAAATGACAAGGAAAACTACAATTTAATTCGTGAATCTATTGATATGTCAAACCTTAAAAAGCTTATGGATAGCAAAGGTTATAATGTTGTTAAAGTTGCAGTAAATACAAAAGTAAGCACATCATCAGTAAACTCATATATAAATGCACAAAAACTACCAAGTGTAACAGCATTAAAAAGTTTAGCAGATTATTTAGATACATCTTGTGATTATCTAATAGGTAGAACTGACAATCCATTAAGTATAGATAATTTAAGTAAATTTAGTGATCCAAAAATTAATACACTTTTAAATAATATATTATCATTACCAAAAGATAAGTTTGATTTAATTGTTGAATTAATAAACTCTTATACAAAGAGTTCAAACAAATAGGAAATAGTATTTATTATATTAATATAGATATAACTATAAATATAGTAATGTAATATTTCTTTTTTTGTTTTTGAAAAGTTTATTGTTAATTATATGTTACCAAAGTTAAATTTAATTACAAGATATAATTACAAACTTTTTTTTTTAAATTCAATACAAAGCAAACCAAAGTTGTATTGTATTGTTTATTAAGTAAGAGAGAGTGTCACCCAATTTTGACAAGTTTGGTGACACTTTGTTTAGTTGTGAATATAAACTATCAATATTAATAGTTTTAAAAAGCTAAACAAATATTATTGCAAAAAAATAAACCACTATTAGTTTAGTGGCTTATGTATTATATAAATAGATTTAATGTTAGTTTATCTTCCTTACGGATTAGTGCTGTTTTAACATTCAGCACTATTTTAAAGTGGTTTTATTTATGTTAGTTTTTCTTCCTATCAGGATTGTATCGTTAATACTTTCTGTATTAGGATTTATATAGTTTTAACTTTCTATATTATTTTAAAGTAATAGTACTTACTAATTAATAAACTAATATAATATTTATTATTAATTAGTAAAATAATTCTCTTCCTCTTTAAAATGTCTTTCTTCTTTTAGAAATAATAATAAAGTTTATATAAATAATCATACTAATCATACTAATCTTGTTAATCATACTAATCTTCTTAATCATACTAATCATCTTAATTTTAATCTTTATATTACTATTAATACTTTTTCTTTTTTTCTTTTTCTTTCTTTTATGTTTTCTCTTTGTTTTTTTAGTTTTCTTTTTCTGGTATGCCCTATATGTGTATCCACTGTTCATGAACAAATCTAATCCCAGCGTCCCCGGCTTCTAGTTGTATTTATCCAAATTATACCACCATTATGCCAAAAGTGTGAAACCTTTGAACTTAGTGCCATATAAACCATCACTTTACATAAGTTATTGCAAAATATACAAAGTGTGTGACCGTAGTATAGATACACGCCTCAACTACGTAATTTTAAATCTATTATATAATACATCACCGTCCCTTTCACTTTAATTATATGCTTTTTAAAATATATTATTCCAAAATTCGACAAATTTTTCAAAAAAATTTAATTTTTTTTAACTTTTACATTTGATTTATCTATAAATGTAAGGTTATATTCATCTTTTAGTATTTTTTCTACTAGAGTATTTACTAACTCAAGTTCATCTTCTTTTAATAGAAAAGAGTTTTCTGCTTCATTTACTATTTGAAAATATTTATAATCGTGATTATTATTAAATCTACCATATAAAGAGTTAATATTACTTGCAATTATATAAGCAAAATATTTTATATAATTGTTTTTAGTATCATTATAATATTTGTCATAATCTTCTTTCTTCATTTAATCATTCCTTTCAAGTATTTAATAATTTTAGTTTAGACCATTTATCAATAAAGTTCAATTGTTCGGTGGAAGGTGCTTGATTACACTTAATTCTACTTTGAATTACTTTTCCATTTCTAACTTCAATAGTTACTAAAGACTTATCTTTGTTTGCTAATTCTCTCATAAAATATATATCAGTTTCTCCAAGTGCATATCTTGATGTATAAGTCTTAACACAATTTTCCATTTGTTTAGATTCATTTATTAAACTATCGGTACTATCTGCTGGAAATACTATATATTTTTTATTTTGATAAATATTATTATTTAATAATTTTAATCGCTCTTTGATTAATTTATCATTTGCTTCATCAATAACATCTTCTAGTATTTTATTAACTTTATTATGTTCTTTTATTAAGTTAGTAGGATAAAGTATTTTGCTATCTTTCATATTATATTGTAGTTGTTTACAAACTCTTAAATAATCTAAATATTCGTGTTCATAATATTTATCTTTAGATAAAACAATATTATATGCTTTTTCTAAATCTACATAGTTAGATAATTCTTTTAAATTATGAAAGCCTACAAGTTTTCTAATAAGTTTAATATCTTGTTTTTTTATAAGTTTTAGTATTTCTAATTCTTCATAAGTGATATTGTATTTTTTCATAAAACTATAAAATATTTTAGGTATTCCAAATATTTCTTCAAAATTTTTGCCTGTATAAAATTTATTTGCATTATATGCTAAATTATATAATTCCATTTTTACTAACATTTCAAAACTACGATAATGTGCTACATTAGTAAAGTAGTATATAAAATCTATATAATCACTTTTAGAAATAAACTTATCTAATTGTGAATATTTTAAGTCAGTATTTTTTATTAATGATTTAATATTATAAGGACAAACTATACCAATAATATCTCGATAACTCCAACGCTTATTTCTTTTATACCAATTAGTAAATGTTTGATAATGTGCTATATACATATAACCCATATGATTATGTACTTGATTAGTTACAAAGTCTTCACAGTCATTATTCTCAATAATACTTCTCATAAATTCAGTCATTGTATGATTAACTTTATAATTGTTATAAGTAGAGTAAAGTTCAAAAGTTCTTAATACAAATACATCATCAACTTTATCAAGTAGTTGCAAGTTATCTTTAAATATATATTCTTGTAATCTATCACTTTTAATTAATAATTTTTGATGACAATTAGGACATTTATATATTTCATTAATCTTTGTTTTAGTGGTAAAGGTAAACTTACAATTAGTACAATAGCAACAGCCACCTTTGCTTTTTATAATTAAATTGTGAGTTTTTTCTTTTTTGTCTTTAAACTTAATAAAATAATCTGGAATAATAAAAGTTTTGTCTGATTTATTCAATATAACTTGATATTTCTTTTTTATGTATGACATAACTTACACTCCTAAAGATAATTGCATATTATTAGAATTATTTGTTTCTGCTTTAGGTGTTGGATTTACTTTATTATTGATTTTATTTATACCAAGTTCTTCATTAGATTTAATATAATATTCAACTGCCCATTCATAAACATTTTGGTCCTCAATTATTGCTACATTATTAATTGCTTGTTCTTTTGCTTTAGACTTTATATAATCCATCATTTCTTTTATGTTTTTTTCATCTTTTAAATATATATCACTCATTTCTGGTTGATTTAGTAAATACTTAATAATTTCAATTAATGCCTTATCAGGATTTAAGTTTTCTTTGTATTGTAATTTTAATCTATCATAACCATTCATAATTACAAACTCCTTAAATTAGATAATCTATTATAAATATCTAAAATATAATTATTATTTTTATCTTCTTTTAACCAAGTATTAATATTAATTTGTAACATTGGTATTTCAAAATTTCTTTCCATAAATGTCATAATATTAGCAAGTTCTAAATCAGTAGTGTATAAATCAATATTTGGTATATTATGACTTAATTTATTTGTTAGAAAAAATAATTCATAATATTTAAAATCTTTCTTTGTAGTAAAAAGTGTTTTTAATAAACTTTGAGAAATACTATTTAATTCATTTTGCATTTTATCCCTTCCTTTTTTTAGTTAATGGTCTTGTTTTAACGTTGATTTCATCAATTCTATAATGTGCTTGATATGATTTAATAGTTCTTTTAATCATTTCTTTGTCATTTTTAAACTTATCATTTAGATCAAAATATACTACCGGTGCTAAATCTACTGACTTTAAAGACGCCACAAAATTATCATTTAATAATTCAGTAAATTTTTCTGGTATATACTTAATCCAAGTATCACGGCTTAAAACTTTTAGCATATCAACAACATCATTAGCAAACAAAACACAAGCACGGTCTCCAATATCGTACTTATTTTTATATTTCATTTCCTGAAAACCACCTCCTAAATTGTAATTACACCATATTCATTTATAATGGAAGACCTAATTGGAAAGTAATAACAATTTAACAAAAATTTCTATATAATCTTCATGATAATAGAGCATAATAAAAGAACTAACTCGTTTGCTAGTTCTATAATTTATTTAATTCTATTCATATTATTTTCTTGTAAAATCCATATAGAATTAATATTTTTATAAGTTGGTGTTAAATATATTTTCTCATCAGTAAAATATCTATCTATAATTAGAAATTTAACTGAATACTTATTTGCAAGTCCATTTAAAGTTTTAATTATGTATTTTATTTTATCATCATCATTAACATTCTCTAGGGTAGGAATTAAAGATAGTGTATTAATATAAACATATTCAGGTTTAGTTTTTATAATAGTTTCTTCTAATTTTTCTATAACATAATTTTTATCAAATACTTTTGCAATACTTTCTTTATTCAAATATTTATATTGCTTATTTTCTAAAATATCATTTGTGGTTTCATAATCTATAAGTAATACTTTATGATTATCTAAATTTGCAAACTTTACTTGTTCCATTAAATAATCACTGGTATTAGATTTTGCTCCAATTAACATTATATTATCTTGTAATTTTATACAGCCAAACTTACTCATTTTTTCACGCTCCTTTGTATTAATTAATTATTTTTTTTATTGCAAATACACCAACAACTTCTGGGTTTCTTGACTTTCTGCAACGAATTAAACATACATCATTAACTTTTAAATTATTTAATAACTTTTGTAAATCTTTATCATCTTTAGTTATTATCATAGCAATTAAACTACCTGTATCATCACTAATATCAATTAAGTTCATTATAAACTCATTATTTTTTAGAATATTAACATTATCAATTTTACATTCTATTAATCCAACTGTTTCAAGTTCATTAATTTTAATAGTATCTCCCTCTAGTAGAGAGTAGTCATTAATTGTTTGTCTTAATTCTATTTTTTTCTTTGGATTTCCTTTGCTTGTCATTTTAACTTTTTCCATAATTAACCTCCGATTCTATATAAATTATTTTAAATTTAGATATACTTACGATATAAACACTATAATAGACAATTTGAACAATATAAATATATTATTAATATGTTTGACAACTAAATAATAGTTTAACCAGTGTGAACAAATTAAAACAACTTTAAATTAATAGTAGTTTTTATTGGTAAATTATTATTATTTTTAAATATTTCTA
>OIZF01001177.1_pt1 | contig 15997 bp, 12 predicted proteins | sample 1588471 | NCBI WGS metagenome assembly OIZF01 (sample SAMN03283279) | human gut metagenome | biome: human-associated habitat; material: feces | host: Homo sapiens | place: Peru | collected 2012
TGTCAAAGGGGGCTGGCCGCGTTAGCGGCCTGGGGGATTCCGACGGGCCTTGCCCAATCTCCCGTCCCCCTTACAACTCTTACCATCCCTCAAGGAGCCACCCATGCAAGACTTGCGCAAAATTTTCCGTTATGCCCGCCCGTACCGGCGCGATCTGTTCGCGGCGGTGGGGCTGATCTTTATTGAATGTATCTTTGAAATGGTCATCCCCGTCCTGATGTCCACCCTCGTGGATGACGGCGTGCCCGCCCATAACATGGCCGTCATCTTCCGGCAGGGCGGGCTGATGATTTTATGCGCGGTGCTCGCGCTCATCACGGGGCTGCTGTATGCGCGGTACGCGGCGCGGTTCGCAAACGGATTCGCGGCAGAGCTGCGCATGGCGGAGTATGCCGCCGTGCAGAAATTCGACTTCGCCAACCTTGACCGCTTCTCCGATGCGTCCCTCGTCACCCGCATGACCACCGACGTCACGGTCATGCTCAACGCCGTCAACGCCGGTCTGCGTCCGCTGGTGCGCAGCCCGGTCATGCTCTGCATGGGGCTGGCGATGGCCTGCGTACTCAGCCCGCGGCTGACGATTGTATTCCTCGTCACAACGCCAATTTTAGCCGCCGTCCTTGCCTGGATCGTCACAAAGGTCGGTCCGCTCTATGGCCGCCAGCAGAGCGCCGTGGATCACCTGAATGGCCGCATCCAAGAGTCCCTGACCGCCATCCGCGCCATCAAGGCGTTCGTCCGCGGCGACTACGAGAACGCCCAGTTCGACACCGTCAACACAGAATTGAGCGATGCTTCGACGGAAACCTTCCGCTATGCCGTCCTCAACCTGCCTGCGTTCCAGACCGTCATGTATACGGCCATCGTCTGCATCCTTTGGTTCGGCGGCAATTATATCCTCGTCGGCACGATGTCCGTCGGCCAGCTGACGGCGTTTTTGAGCTATGTTTTGCAGGTGCTCAACTCGGTCATGATGTTCTCTGGCGTCTTTCTGCAGATGTCCCGCTCGCTGGCCAGCGCCCGCCGCATCCGTGAGGTCCTGACCGAGACGCCCGACCTTGCAAACGCCGCCGCGCCGGTGGACACCATCCCCGACGGCCAAATCGACTTTGACCACGTCAGCTTCAAATACAACGCCAAAGCGGAGAAAAATGCCCTCTCCGACATCACGCTCCACATCCCGGCAGGTGCGACGGTGGGCATCATCGGCGGCACGGGCGCGGCCAAAACGACGCTCGTCCAGCTCATTCCGCGCCTGTACGACGCCACCGAGGGCACGGTCCGGGTCGGCGGGCGCGACGTCCGCGGCTACGACGTGAACGCCCTGCGGGACGCCGTCGGCATCGTACTGCAAAAGAACCTGCTGTTCTCCGGCACGATCCGCGACAACCTGAGATGGGGCGATCCCGACGCGACGGACGACGACCTCTGGGCAGCCTGCCGCGCCGCCCATGCGGATGAATTTTTGTCCCGGATGCCCGACGGCCTTGACACCGACCTGGGCCAGGGCGGGTGCAACGTCTCGGGCGGGCAGAAGCAGCGCCTCTGCATCGCGCGGACGCTGCTCAAGCACCCGAAGGTGCTGATTTTCGACGACTCCACCAGCGCCGTGGACACGGCGACGGAGTCGGGCATCCGCCATGCGCTGGCCGGACTGGGCAGCGTGACCAAGCTCATCATTGCCCAGCGCATCACGTCGGTGCAGAGCGCCGACCTCATCGTCATTCTGGACGACGGGCGGCTGCATGCTGTGGGCACGCATGACGAGCTGCTGGCAAAAGATACGATCTATCAGGAAATTTACCATTCCCAGATGAAAGGGGGCGACGCAGATGGCGAAGCCATTCGGCGGTAAGCGCCCGCAGAACCTGCGGCACACGCTGCGCCGCTTCATGGACTATCTGGGCCGCCACAAAATCATGCTTGGCGTCGTCGGCCTGCTGGCGGCGGTCAGTGCGCTGGCCGCGCTGCTGGGCACCTACATGATCCGCCCCATCGTCAACGGCGTGCTGGAAAACGGCAGCGCCGCCTATCTGGCCGGCGTCGTGGCGCTGACCGCGGGCATCTACATCGTCGGCGCACTGTCTACCTTGGGCTACACCCAGCTCATGGTCCGTGCCGCGCAGAAGATTTTGCAGGACATCCGCCGCGACCTGTTCGCACATCTGCAGACGCTGCCGCTGCACTACTTTGACACGAACCGCAAGGGCGACCTGATGAGCCTGTTCACCAACGACGTGGACACGATCTCGGACGCGCTGAACAACAGCTTTGCGGTGGTCATCCAGACCTTCATTCAGGTCGCAGGCACGCTGCTTTTGCTGTTCATCCTCAACTGGCGGCTCTCGCTGCTGGTGGTCGTTGGCTATATTGCCATGTTCTGGTATATCAACTACTCGACCCAGCGCAGCCGCGCCTTTTATGCGCGCCAGCAGGCCAGCCTCGGTGAGCTGGACGCCTACATGGAGGAGATGATCGCCGGGCAGAAGGTCGTCAAGGTGTTCAACCACCAGCAGGCCGACATGGCCGCCTTTGCCGCCCGCAACGAAAAGCTGCGCGAGGCAGGCACCGGCGCACAGAGCTACGCCGCCACGATGATTCCCGCCGTCGTCAGCATCGGCTACCTGAACTACGCGGTCATTGCGGTGGTCGGCGGCCTCATGGTCATGTGGGGCTGGTCCGACCTCGGCAGCCTGGCCAGCTATCTGGTCTTTGTGCGCCAGACGACGCTGCCCATCAACCAGCTGACCCAGCAGGGCAACTTCCTGCTGGCGGCGCTGGCGGGCGCGGAGCGTATCTTCACGGTCATGGAGGAAAAACCGGAGATCGACGAGGGCACGGTGGAGCTGGTCAGCGTGCGGGAAAACAGCGACGGTACGCTGACCGAGTGCGCCGGGAGCACGGGCCGCTGGGCCTGGTGTGACCGCCGCCGCCCCGACGTTGCGCCCGAGCCGCTGCACGGCGACGTGCGGTTCCATGACGTCAGCTTTGGCTACACGCCGGACCGGATGATTCTGCAAAACCTCTCGCTCTACGCCAAGCCGGGGCAAAAAATCGCCTTTGTCGGCTCCACGGGCGCGGGCAAGACCACGATTACCAACCTCATCAACCGCTTTTACGAGGTGTCGGGCGGGTCCATCACCTACGACGGCATGGATGTGCGGCTCATCAAGAAAAACGACCTGCGCCGCTCGCTGGGCGTCGTCTTGCAGGACACCCACCTGTTCACCGGCACGGTGGCGGACAACATCCGCTTCGGCAAGCTGGACGCGACGCAGGCGGAAATTGAAAAGGCGGCCAAAATTGCGAATGCCGACTCCTTCATCCGCCGTCTGCCGCAGGGCTACAACACGATGGTGACGAGCGACGGCGCAAACCTGAGCCAGGGACAGCGCCAGCTGCTGGCCATCGCCCGCGCCGCCGTCGCCGACCCGCCGGTGCTGATTCTGGACGAGGCCACGTCGAGCATCGACACCCGCACCGAGGCGCTGATCCAGAAGGGCATGGACGGCCTGATGGAGGGACGCACGGTGTTTGTCATCGCGCACCGGCTTTCCACGGTGCGCAACGCGGACGCCATCATCGTGCTGGAGCATGGCCATATCATCGAGCGCGGCACCCACGACGAGCTGCTGGCCAAAAAGGGCGAGTATTACCAGCTGTATCACGGAATGTTTGAGCTGGCGTAAGGATTCTTGTGCCGGCGGAAGCGGGCAGAGCCCCTCCGGTCATCGCTGACGCTCGACCACCTCCCCACTGCGTGAGGAGGCTTTCGCGCGGGCAAAGCCCGCGCAAAGAGGCTCCTCGCAATGCGGGGAGCTGGCCGAGCCTGCGAGGCCGGAGGGGCTCTGCCCGCCCGCCATTGTCCGCAGCATACCAACAAAAGCGATTCCTCCTACTTGAACGTAAAGTTAAAGTTTGCTACAATGTTCCCAGAGGCAAACCTTGTGAAAGGAGCATTTACAAGTGGAAAAGATCAGAAAGAATTTCGGCTTCGGCTGTATGCGCCTGCCCATGATCGGCGAGGACGTCGATATGGAGCAGACAAAGCAGATGGTGGACTGCTTTTTGGAGCAGGGCTTCAACTATTTTGACACGGCTCACGGCTATATTCAGGGCAAGAGCGAGCTGGCCCTGAAGGAGTGCCTGACCAGCCGTTACCCGCGGGAGGACTATGTCCTGGCCGATAAGCTGTCCGGAGGCTTTTTTGAAACCGAGGCCGACATCCGCCCGTTCTTTGAGAGCCAGCTTGCAGCCTGCGGCGTGGACTACTTTGACTTTTATTTAATGCACTCCCAGAGCACGACAAACTACCAGCACTACAGGGATTGCCGCGCCTATGAGACGGCCTTCGCCCTCAAGGCCGAGGGCAAGGTCCGCCATGTGGGCATCTCGTTCCATGACCGCGCCGACGTGCTGGAGCAGATTCTGACCGACTATCCGGCCATCGAGGTCGTGCAGATCCAGTTCAACTATCTGGACTATGACGACGTGGCCGTCCAGAGCCGCAAATGCTACGAGGTCTGCCGCAGGCACGGCAAGCCCGTGCTGGTCATGGAGCCGGTCAAGGGCGGCAGCCTCGTCAACCTGCCCGACGACGCAAAAGCCGTGCTGGACGCCCTGCACGGCGGCAGCCCCGCCAGCTATGCCATCCGGTTTGCCGCGGGCTTCCCCGGTATGCTGATGGTGCTGTCCGGCATGAGCAGCATGGAGCAGATGCGGGACAACCTGAGCTACATGAAGGACTTTACGCCGCTGAACGATGCCGAGCGCACCGCCGTTTCCAAGGTGGTGGAGATCTTCCGCAAGCAGGACCTGATCCCCTGCACGTCCTGCCGCTACTGCACCGACGGCTGCCCGAAGCATATCTCCATCCCCGACCTGTTCGCCATCATGAACACGAAGCACACCCACCACGACTGGAACGCGGACTACTACTATGAGGATGTCCACACAGGCCCCGGCTCCCGCGCCTCGGACTGCATCCGCTGCGGCCGGTGTGAGCGCGTCTGCCCCCAGCACCTGCCCATCAGACAGCTGCTGCAGGACGTGGCGAAGGAGTTTGAGAAGTAAACCTGCACAGAAGCCCGCCTGTCTCCCGCAAAAGGGGACGGGCGGGCTTTGCTCATCACGCCGGAAAAGATCATCGTCACTACGCCCGGCGCGGATAACAAAAAGGTTTTGTGACCGGCAAAGCGGCACAGGTCGGCAGCAGACCTGTGCCGCTTTTGCATACTTATAAATTTCATAGTAACTTCCCCGCGGCGCCGTATTCTGTTAAAATAAAGGAAGGGGAGGGAGAAGCATGTATCAGAAAAAGCTGGAAAAAGACATCCGCTGCCCGTTGGAATACGGGCTGAGCGTCTTTGGCGGCAAGTGGAAATCCCGGATCATCTGCGTGCTGGCGGCCAGACAGACCCTGCGCTACAGCGAGCTGCGCAAGGAAATGGCCAACATCACCGATGCCGTGCTGGCTGCGACCCTGAAAGAGCTGATCGCAGACCAGATCGTTGCAAGACGCTCCTACGACGAGATACCGCCCCGCGTGGAATATTCGCTGACGGAAAAAGGGCGGTCCGTTGTGCCGATCCTGCAAAGCATCTGCCGCTGGGCAGGCATATTTTATAAGGAAGAAACCGATACACCGATGTCCCAATGCCAGCGGTGTGACTATCGATAGGGGGCAAAGATGGTGACATACACAGAGGAAAAACACTTTACGCAGCAGCAGGTACAGGACCTGTTTTTGTCTGTGGGCTGGGTGTCCGGCCAATATCCGCAGCGGCTGTATAAGGCGCTGCAGCATTCTTCAACCGTGCTGACCGCGTGGGACGGGGACCGGCTTGTCGGTCTGATCCGCGTACTGGATGACAGCGAAATGCTGGCCCAGATCCACTATGTGCTGGTCGATCCGGCCTATCAGGGGCAGGGGATCGCCGGGGAACTAGTGGAGCGCATCAAGGAAAAGTATAAAAACTACCTCTATATCGAGGGCATGCCCGAGGACGAGAGCAACGTTCCATTCTATGAGAAGCACGGCTTCCGGCGGATGGAACACGGTGCGGCGATCCAGATCTGCAATTATGCGGATCAAAGGTGAGCTGTGGGCAAAAAGATCCGGCGTCACCAGACGGCTTTTGTCTGGTGACGCCGGATTTTTGGTTGATATAAACAAAAAAGGTCACTTGCAATTGCAAGTGACCTTGTCTCTATGTTACAAAAAAGATACCCTGCACAAAGACCACATACTGATTGCGCAACGTGAAAAAACTATTTATCAGAATTTTCATCTTGGTTACCCGAAGAAGTCTCTTCTAATATATTTGCTACAATTTGACCAAGTTGGGATGCATTCTGAGCGGTAATAACAGGGACACCGGTTTGCGCCTCGATAGCTTTTCTGGCATCTCCGGCTACCTTTCCTCCGGCGCGAGCGACATCAATATTTTCGGATAATGTTTCAGGGGCTTTTTGCTTAGAGATTTCAGTAGTCGTTGCCTCGGCCAGCATATTCAATACCAATTCCAAGGTGGTCATATTATCGCGGAGATTTTCCTTTTTCAACCCCTTCAGGTTCTTATACTGACGCGTTGACATGCCAGACCATGCGCGGGAAATCTCGTCGGTAAGTATGGCATATTCTATTCCTTTTTGTACGCCACGCGCATCCCATTCGTCTGTTAACTCTTTGCGGACTTGGATTGCCTGTAAGCGCTGGTTGATCCACTCACGGGTATATCCTTTTTTAAGATAGGTTTCCAATGCACGGTCAATCGTCAATTCAGGGTCGATAGTTTCCTCTATCCGTTCTCTGCCAACTTCTGCCAGCCATCGCTTGAAAGGCTCTGCCTTGGGGGAAGGGATGGACTGAATGATGCGAAGAAGCTGTTCTGTGTCAGCAACATCGGTTTTATATCGTTTGCCATCTTTAGGTGACTTCAATTTCAGTTGCTGACAATTTGTCAGCAACTGATCTGCGCCTTCTTCTTTCAGCCGTTGCTTTAGTTTGGCCCAGTAATTGCTTGCTCCGCGCTGGTCGGATTGGTCGGTCAGAACAGCGACTACATCCACGATAGAAAAGTACCATTGCTCTTTTTCCTCGTCCCACGCAGTGCGGATGCGCTTATCTTCAAATGATTGAATTTTATCACTCTGATGCATAATTAACCTCGAATTTCAGGATTACATTTTGTATTCAGGTGGGAATATCCTTTTATGTTTGCATAATTTTACATCAAGGCGAGTTGTACTTTACTTTGCAAAAAGTACTTTTTGATCCATTGTACGTAAAGCCTTTTGCTCAAGCAGATAAGCTTCGTAACGGTTTCGACTTGCCTCAAGAGCAAGTTCGTTTATTTGGTCTTGGACTTTAGCATTTTTTAAAAGGGGAATGGGGACTTGTCGTACATGCGTTGCATCAATCTCATCAATTACGGCACCATATGTATAATGTTTAATTAACTGATAGCCATAAGGTGAAGACAAGAATATATTCAAATATCCCGCGATCTTATTGTTTGCGGGTACTACACGGATAATATGCTGGTTAGCAGTCCAATTTTCCCAGTGCTTTCCTACCAAAGCGACTTTTCCGATTGTTCCGCTGCAGGTTATGAGGGTCATGTTTTCATGTAGCTCTAGTTGACTTGAGATGCGCTTACTATGCTTCGCTATGGAAAGATACTTCTTGTTTGTGGGATCCAACTCTCCTAATTGTTTGCCGCCGATAAAAATTCTTCCATATCCTTCATCTACATAAATGCGTTTAAATCGTCCCGGAAGAATAACATTGCGGCTTATTCGACAATCGTCAAGAGTTGTTACTTCTGCTGCATTTTTGTTAAGATAGGCGATAATAGCATTAACAATTGGTACATGATAAGAAGCATCCACACGGTTATTGAGTTTGCTCAACTTTACGGAAAAAGTTTCAACAGGAGCGTTTCGGATGAAATCATCAACTTCGATTTCATCAAGTGGGGGTAATTTTAATTCTTGCGCCAACAAATCCATGACCTTATCTAGTAACTTGTTAGATGAATCTCTTAAGGCATAGGAATCTACAATCATCTGGTGAATTTCTTGCTTGATCTCTGCCGGCGCATTTGGGACTGGAACATTTGCTAAGTGCTCAGGCTCGATGTGCGTAATAACAGCTCCATAGCTATTGGTTAACAGTATTTTCTGTCCGACCTTACTTTTAAGATAGGTGTAGATATAGCCACTGTTATTATCGCGACTATTAATCCGCAGGAGATCATGGCTGAAAATTAAGTTGTTGAGGGTGGCTGATACATAAGCCACTTTGCCAATCGTGCCAGAACAGGTCATGAGAATTTGACCTGTTCTTACGCGCAAAGCATCGATATTAGTATCTGTGCTTTCAGCAATATAACCATCGGGAGTGGGGTTTATGTCAACAATTGAAGAGGGTTGATAAATTGGGTAATCAGAGTGATCGACCCAAATTCTCTTGAAACGTTTACACGTATAAGAATCTACTAAACCACTGTCACCGCCCAGAGGCATGACAGGATATTTACCGTTGGTCACGATTTCTCGAGCTTGCTTTGCTTCCACGTCATATACACTGGCTTCTAGGCGATTTCCGCGGTGAATAATGTCAGAAAGCGTAACAGTGCAGTGTTTTATAGAAGTTTTATCAATATCAATTCCATCTGAATTGTAAGGCGGATAAGAAAACTTCCCGCTTACCATGATAACCCCTCTCTTCTTTTCCATTCGGTAAAAATAGGCGGAACATCTGTTGTTTGATCATCCTCGACTTTCTTCTTTCGTTCATGAGACACAGTTTGAGGATTGTCCCCGAACGAGTCTGGTACAAGAAAGTTGCTTGTGTCAGGAACTAATATTTCGTTTCCCTCTTTATCGCGCTTGAAGATTGGATTTCCTCGTTTATCATGACCGACTTTATCTACCATGGCCATAAAGATGTTATAATCTGCCATAGCGCCGCTTTTTTCCTCGGCATTTTTTTGCTCATCCGTTTTCTTTTGTAAAAACAGAACAGATGTCTGTGTTCCATTTCTAGGCTGGAAAGTATCAACATGGAGGTCAACGCTGGCAATTATACGATGGTTTCTAATTAGCCATTCACGGATATAGCCTAGCCCGGGAGCGCCTAGAATATTGTCTGGCAATACGATACCCATTCGACCTCCAGGGACTAGAAATTGTGTACACCGCTCAACAAATAAGATTTCAGGGGGAACAGACGATTGTAGCCGATCGGTCATTTTCCAGGTGTTAGTCTTTTTGTCTTTTTCCCAAACATGAGCGAGATCGAACTGCTCTAAAATGGCTTTGTCTTTAATAGGAATCTTACTGCCGAAAGGCGGATTTGTTACAATTACATCAAAAAAGCCAATAGTTGTGTGGTTACGAAAAGCCAATAGTTGTGTGGTTACGAATATTTGACTTATCGATTCCAAGAGCCTCTGCAAGACTGCTTCTGAAAGATTCTGTCCATTCGTGTGGGGGAAGCAAGGAATTGTTTTGCAAAATGTTTCCACTGCCATCATTGTTCATGACCATATTCATTTTAGTTGCTTTGACTAAATCTGGGTTGATGTCAAATCCAAAGTAATTTGCCTTGGCCATATCCGAGATACGATCTTGGAACACATTTTCTGAATCTGGGTCCCATAGATTGCGAGGAACGCCAAGTTCTTTCCCAAAATCTTCTTCGAGCTGCTCCATAACATGCGTCATAGCGGTAACCAAAAAGCCGCCTGTACCGCAAGAACTATCTAATACTTTTTCGTCCACTTTGGGGTTGATCATTTCAACAACCATCTTCATAACATTGCGTGGAGTGAAGAATTCTCCACGATCCCCGCGCAAATTCGCACCGACGATTTCCTCATAAGCTTTGCCCTTAATGTCGATGTTTGTATGAAGCAGGCTGTACTTTTGGAGTTCACTTACAATATACGCTAAACTCCGGGGAGAAAGTTTGATTTCATCATTGGCATCGAAAATTGATCGATATTTTTTCTTACTTTTTACGCGATTGAAAATTTTGGAAATTCTTTTCTTGACAGTCAACTGACCATCAAGATTTGAGCGCTCTTCAGAGGTTGCATAAAACTCCAGGGGATGAGGAATGTTTCGTTCGTCCTCGATTTTGCAAAAAATAACTTTTAATAGTTCGAAAAAAGCAGGCTGCTTCTGCATGCCATCATTGACATAAATGTGGTTATGGCATGTCTTAAAAGTAAATAAGAGGTTGTCGTCATAAGCGTTTTTTAAGGTGGCGCGACTTGGACGATTAATGTCATCCAAATTTCCATTAGCAGACGGGATGTCATTGTAATCCATAAAGTCTATTTTGCCTTTATCGTTCGTATACTTCCGAAGAACCTCTTTCTGCCGACCGTTTGTCCACATACCCCATTCACAGTTGGGGCAAGCAGACATATAAGATTTTAGTTGGTCTACACCGTCTTTGGCATTTCGTGCATCGACAGTTTCCTTTTTACATTCAATAATGATTTTTATATTTTCTTGGGTTTGTTGAGTATCTTTCGATTCAAAAATAACAATATCTGCTCGTGGCTTTCTAGAACCAAGCTGAAGTGTGTATTCTACTCGGATTTGTTCCGAAAAATATTTGTGTTCGTTCACTAGTCGTTTTTCAACAGTTTGACGAACATATTCTTCGGGGGTATCATTACGAAATTTTCCGTCTATATAGTCACAAATTTTTCCTTCTGGAATAACAATTACCTTTGTATCAGTCATTGTGGTTCGCTCCATTTCTGTCACTTGGGTGAACATATCGGATGATATCCGACAACTCACAATTCAAGGCGTAGCAAATTCGCGCCAAAACGTCAAGGTCGGGGCGCTTAATATTGTTCTTACAGTATGAATTGAGTTGGGTTCGTTGCAAATTGGCTTTTTCGGAAAGTTGATTCTTGCTGATGTTGTTTTTTGCCAAAAAATCAGCAAGAACAATATTAAAATGTCCGTAATCGAAATGTGCATCCATCAAATCATCCCCTTATGTAAATATATTATAGCAGTTTACACAAATATGTACAGCTGCAATTATTTACATCCTATGGAGTCACTGCAACGTGCAGTGCAGAGATTTGCCAGAAAAAGTGAAATGGAAATTGATTGATAAATATACAGTAGTGTGTAAAAAACTGAAAAGACGTATAAAACAAAAAAGGCAACTTACTTACGTAAGTTGCCTTGGTGCGCCGGAAGAGACTCGAACTCCCGACCTTCTGATTCGTAGTCAGACACTCTATCCAGCTGAGCTACCGGCGCATATTCTCTTGGCGTTCTCGCCGGAGAACGTGTTCTATTATAGCGTCCGCTGCCCGGAAAGTCAAGCGTTTTTTTCAAAAAACTTCAAAAATTCTGTAAATGGGCATCTTTCACGAAAATCCGCAGCCTGCGGGGCGGGTTTTTGGCTCTTTGTCGTTGTCTGAAAACGAACATCGAATTGACAAATACTTTGCAACATTTTATAATATAGGGTAGATTTCGGATTACGAACGATGGTGTTTGCAACCGCAGCAGCCATCGGCTTTTTTATTCTCCAGTCTGTCCGCCTGCTGCGCACAAGCGTGTACGCGCGGTACAGGGCATTAAACGAATAAACCGAAATCGACCCCAATTTGTATTCCATTAAGAAACGGAGTGGCACAAAACCATGGCGAAGTACATCGTCAAGCGCGTGGCAATGGGCATTTTCAGCGTGTTCATCGTCGCGACCCTTACCTTTTTCATCATGAACCTGGTCCCCGGCGGCCCGTTCGTGGCGGAAAAGTCCATCAGCAAAGCAGCCCAGCAGGCCCTGGCCGAAAAATACGGCCTCGATAAGCCCCTCGGCGTGCAGTACCTTAATTATATGAACAGCCTGATCCATGGCGATATGGGCCTGAGCCTGAAACAGCGCGGCCGTACCGTCAACCAGATCATCTTCTCCAAGCTGCCGGTCTCGGCCCGCACCGCCGGTCTGGCTGTGATCGTCGCGCTCTGCGTCGGCATTCCGCTGGGCTGTCTGTCCGCCTATAACCGAGGGAAGTGGGCCGATAATCTGATCATCGTGTTCGCCACCTGCGGCATCGCCATCCCGAGCTTTATTTCCAGTGTCGTGCTGTTGTACACCTTCGGCATGAACCTGAAGATCCTGCCCACCGTCGGTCTGAATGAACCGGCGGCCTACATCATGCCCGTGACGGCGCTGGCGATTTATCCCACCGCCTACATCACCCGCCTGATGCGCTCCAGCCTGCTGGACGTCATGGGTCAGGACTACATGCGCACCGCCCGCGCCAAGGGCGTTTCCAGCGTGAAGATCCTCTTCAAGCACGCGCTGCGCAACGCCATCCTGCCTGTCGTCACCTATGTCGGCCCCATGCTGGCCGGCCTGATGACCGGTTCCTTCGTCGTGGAGAAGATCTTCTCCATCCCGGGTCTGGGCCGCGACTTCGTGTCCGCCATCACGAACCGTGACTACACGATGATCATGGGCACCACGATCCTGCTGGCGGCCCTCGTCATCATTGCGAACGTCATCGTTGACATCCTGTACAAGATCATCGACCCGCGCATCAAGCTGAAGTAAGGAGGAGCAGACACATGGAAAATCTGAAAAAGAATCCGTTGAGCCTGCAACTCAACGTGGAGGACTTTGCCCCCGCATCCAACGACGAGAAGAAAAGCCTTGTCGTCATGCGCGAGAGCGTCAACTTCTGGAAGGACGGCATGCGCCGTCTGCGCAAAAACAAGATCGCCATGGTCAGCCTGGTCGTTATCCTGCTGATCGCCTTCATGGCTTACGTTCTGCCCAGCCTCTGGCCCTACAGCTACGAGCAGCAGATCAAGGGCAGCAACAACCTGGCCCCGTTTGAGTACTCTGCCGCCGAGCAGGCAAAGATCGACGCGGGCGAGAAGGTGTTCCCGCACATCCTCGGCACCGACCGTATGGGCCGTGACTTTGCCGTGCGTGTCATGATGGGCACCCGCGTCTCCCTGTCCGTCGGCCTGCTGGCCTCTGTGCTGGTCCTGCTCATCGGCGCGACCTACGGCGCCATCTCCGCATTTGCGGGCGGCTGGATCGATAACATCATGATGCGTATTACCGATATTCTCTACACCATCCCCGACATCCTGCTCATCATCCTGCTGGCCATGGCCATCAAGGAACCGCTGGAGAGCCTGGCCACCAAGCCCGGCTTCGGCTGGATGCAGAAGCTCGGCCCCAACATGGTGTCCATCTTCATCATCTTCGCCCTGCTGTACTGGGTCGGCATGGCGCGTATCGTCCGCTCCCAGGTCCTGACGCTGAAGGAGAGCGAGTACGTCACCGCTGCCCGCGCGCTGGGTGCCTCCGGCGGGCGCATCATCAAGAAGCACCTGCTGACGAACTGCATGGGCACCCTGATCGTCACCACCACCCTGCAGATCCCGTCCTCCATCTTCACCGAGAGCTACCTGAGCTTCCTCGGCCTCGGCGTTGCAGCCCCCATGCCGTCCCTCGGCTCGCTGGCGACTGACGCCGTCAAGGGCATGAACACCTACCCGGTGCTGCTGATCGCCCCCGCGCTGATGATCAGCATCATGATCCTGGTTTTCAACCTGTTCGGCGACGGTCTGCGCGATGCGTTTGACCCGAAGCTCAAGAGCTAAAGAGGGAAGGAGGAGCAACATGAGCGAAAAAATTCTTGAAATCAAGGACGAACGCCTGTCCTTCTTCACCCCCGCGGGCGAGGTCAAGGCACTGAACGGCGTGTCCTTCAGCATGAACCAGGGCGACGTGCTGGGCATCGTCGGTGAGTCCGGCTCCGGCAAGTCTGTCACGGCCTACTCCATCATGGGCCTGACCGCCTACCCCGGACGTCTGGTCGGCGGCACGGTGTGGTTCAACGGCCACCAGATCGACAAAATGACCGAGAAGGAGTTCCGCAAAATTCGCGGCAACGAGGTCTCCATCATCTTCCAGGACCCCATGACGAGCCTGAACCCGGTGTACACCATCGGCAACCAGATCGTCGAGGTCATCCTGCTGCACACCAAAAAGACCAAGCAGGAAGCCTGGGCCCGCGCTAAGGAGCTGCTGGAGCTGGTCGGCATCAACGAGCCGGACCGCCGCCTGAAGCAGTACCCGCACGAGCTGTCCGGCGGTATGCGCCAGCGCGTCATGATCGCCATTGCGCTGGCCTGCGAGCCGAAGCTGCTGATCGCCGACGAGCCGACCACCGCGCTGGACGTGACGATCCAGGCACAGATCCTGGAGCTGATGAACGACCTGCGCCACAAGCTGGGCATGTCCATCATCATGATCACCCACGACCTGGGCGTTGTGGCCCAGATGTGCGAGAAGATCGCCGTCATGTACGCCGGTCACATCGTCGAGTACGGCACGACGGACGAGATTTTCTACAACCCCCAGCATGAGTACACGAAGGGCCTTATCAACTCCATCCCGAAGCTGAACGCCGAGGAGAAGGAGCGTCTGGTGCCCATCGAGGGTCAGCCCGTTGACCTGCTGAACCCGCCCGCAGGCTGCCCGTTTGCGCCGCGCTGCAAGAGCTGCATGAAGGTCTGCCTGAACAAGATGCCGCCCAAGACCGAATTGAGCGACACCCACTACACCTATTGCTGGCTGCGCCAGAAGGAAGAATTTGAGAAGGGGGGCAAAGCCTGATGAGCGAGAATCTCGTTGAAGTAAAGCATCTGCAGCAGTATTTCCCCGCCGGCGGCATGGGCAAGAACAAGCAGTACGTTCAGGCCGTGGACGATGTGAGCTTTGCCATCCGCAAGGGCGAGACGCTGGGCCTGGTCGGTGAGTCCGGCTGCGGCAAGACCACGACGGGCCGCACCCTGCTGCGCCTGTATGAGCCGACGGACGGCACCATCATCTACGACGGCAAGGTCCTGTTTGATAAAAAGGAAAAAATCGCCGTCGATATGCTGCCCTACCGCCGCCGTATGCAGATCGTGTTCCAGGACCCCTACGCGAGCCTGGACCCCCGTATGACCATCGGCGACATCGTCGGCGAGGGCATCGACATCCACCACCTGTGCGCCAACGCCAAGGAGCGCCATGACAAGATCATCTCCCTGCTCGAGCGCGTCGGCCTGAACAGTGAGCACGCCAACCGCTACCCGCACGAGTTCTCCGGCGGCCAGCGCCAGCGCGTCGGCATCGCCCGCGCTCTGGCTGTGGACCCCGAGTTCATCGTCTGCGACGAGCCGGTCTCCGCGCTGGACGTTTCGATCCAGGCGCAGGTCGTCAACATGTTTGAGGACCTGCAGAAGGAGAGAGGCTTATCATACCTGTTTATAGCGCATGATTTGCTTGTAGTGCAGCATATCTCTGACAGAATAGCAGTTATGTATTTGGGTCATATGATGGAGCTTGCAGATGCAGATGAGCTGATGGACAATCCAATCCATCCGTACACACAGTCGCTGCTTTCAGCGGTTCCGATTCCGGATCCTGAGACTGCCAGACACAGCAAGCGAATCGTGCTTGAGGGAGATGTTCCTTCACCTCTTCGCATGCCTAGCGGTTGTCCATTCCGTTCACGTTGTAAATATGCGACAGAACAGTGTGCAGCAGCACGTCCGGAGCTTACAGACAGAGGAAACGGACATATGGTTGCATGCTTCAACCGCTAATATAAGGTTTTTACCGGCATATAGCTTAAGTCACTTGTGCCGGTTCTAACATAAATTTATTTTCATATTAATTAATTAGGAGGAAGAAAGATGAAAAAGAGATTAGTAGCACTTACTCTTGTTGCAGTTATGGCACTTGGCATGACTGCTTGTGGAAGCAAGAGCAACAACAAAACATCTACTAACGACACTCCTGATACTGCTGTATCAACAGCGGTAGACTGGACAAGCTATGACAAGTTAGTAGATTCTATCCGTACAGAAGCAGATCTTGCAAAGCGTGCAGAGATGATGCACCAGGCAGAGGATATGCTTATGGATACATGGGCAG
>OIZF01001180.1_pt1 | contig 15972 bp, 11 predicted proteins | sample 1588471 | NCBI WGS metagenome assembly OIZF01 (sample SAMN03283279) | human gut metagenome | biome: human-associated habitat; material: feces | host: Homo sapiens | place: Peru | collected 2012
TGATGAAGTTGTTGCTATGGGTGCAGCAATCCAAGGTGGTGTTATTACTGGCGATGTTAAAGATGTTGTCCTTCTTGACGTTACTCCACTTTCACTTGGTATTGAAACAATGGGTGGTGTCTTCACAAAATTGATTGACCGTAACACAACTATCCCAACTTCTAAATCACAAGTCTTCTCAACTGCTGCTGACAATCAACCTGCTGTAGATATTCATGTCCTTCAAGGTGAACGTCCAATGGCAGCTGATAACAAAACTTTGGGCCGTTTCCAATTAACAGATATCCCTGCAGCACCACGTGGTATTCCACAAATCGAAGTAACATTTGATATTGATAAAAATGGTATTGTTTCTGTTAAAGCTAAAGACCTTGGTACACAAAAAGAACAAACAATCGTTATCAAATCAAACTCAGGTCTTTCTGATGAAGAAATTGATAAAATGATGAAAGATGCTGAAGCAAATGCTGACGCTGATGCAAAACGTAAAGAAGAAGTTGATACACGTAATGAAGCTGATGCTTTAGTTTTCCAAACTGAAAAAACTTTGAAAGACCTTGAAGGAAAAGTAGAAGAAGCTGAAGTTAAAAAAGCTGAAGACGCTAAAGAAGAACTCAAAAAAGCGCTTGAAGGTGAAGATATTGATGATATCAAAGCTAAATCAGAAGCACTTTCTGAAATCGCTCAAAACCTCGCTGTAAAACTTTATGAACAAGCAAATGCAGCTCAAGGTGAAGCTGGACAAGCAACTGATGCTCAAGAAGCTCCAAAAGATGATAATACATTTGATGGTGACTTTGAAGAAAGCAAATAATAATTTATAAAAGCACTGATTCTTTTGTCAGTGCTTTTTTTATAAAAATTGGACAAAATAGACATGTTGTCTAAAAACTATTTCAGATTCTTGCAATCATTTTCTTCTTGTACTATGATGAAATTAGTATGAGATTGGAGGAGAATTAGAAGTAAAGAGACTAAAAAATTAGTCAAACTGATGTTGTTTAGATTAGAGGAGGTTAATTATTATGCGTTATACAAATGGAAATTATGAAGCTTTCGTTCACCCAAGAAAACCAGAAAATGTTGATCAAAAATCAGCTTATATTATTGGGGCAGGCCTTGCAGGGCTTGCAACAGCAGTATTTTTAATTCGTGACGGTCAAATGTCAGGGAACCGTATTCATATTTTAGAAGAGTTACCGTTGTCAGGAGGTTCTCTTGACGGTTCCTTTATTCCACATGATGGTTTCGTTGTTCGTGGTGGACGTGAAATGGAAAACCATTTTGAATGTCTTTGGGATTTATTCCGAACAATTCCGTCATTAGAAGTGGACAATGCGTCTGTTTTAGATGAATTTTATCGAATTGACCGTGATGATCCAAATTCATCTAACTGTCGTATTATCCATAATCGTGGTGAACGGGTTGATGATGATGGAAAATTTACCCTAAGTCCAAAAGCTCAAGAAGAAATAATCAAATTATTCATGACTAAAGAAGAACTACTTGTAGGTAAAACAATAGAAGATTGCTTTACTGATGAGTTCTTCGAATCAAATTTTTGGCTTTATTGGTGTTCAATGTTTGCTTTTGAAAAATGGCATTCAGCTATTGAAATGCGTCGTTACATTATGCGTTTCATCCACCATATTGAGGGGTTACCTGATTTTTCTGCCCTAAAATTTACAAAATATAATCAATATGAATCGCTAGTAAAACCATTAATTTCATACTTAAAAGATCATGGAGTTGATTTTAAATATGGAGCACAGGTTGAAAATGTTGAAGTTGACTTTTCAAATGGCAAAAAGGTAGCAAAAGCTATTGTATTTGCTGACAAAAAAATAAAAGAACTGACAGAAAATGACTTAGTTTTTGTCACAAATGGTTCAATTACAGAAAGTTCAACTCAAGGTTCACCAACTCAAGCCGCTCCGAAAACCAGTGAACTTGGAGGCTCTTGGAAACTTTGGCAAAATTTAGCTAAACAATCAGAAGAATTTGGACATCCGGATGTTTTCTGTAAGAATATTCCAAAAGAAGCTTGGGTTGTATCAGCAACTGTTACTTGGAAAAATTTAAAGATTCAACCTTATTTTGAAAAATTAACACATCGTCAATTGCGTTCAGGAAAAGTTGTCACAGGAGGAATTATTACTGTTAAAGATTCAAATTGGCTCCTTTCATTTACAACTCACCGCCAACCTCATTTTAAAGAACAAAATGACCAAGAAACAGTAACTTGGGTTTATGGTCTTCTTTCAAATACACCTGGGAACTATATCAAAAAACCAATTGAAGATTGTACAGGTGAAGAAATTACTCAAGAATTACTTTATCATTTAGGAATGCCAGAAGAAGAAATTGAAGCATTTGTTAAAGAAAATACTAATACAATCCCAGTATATATGCCTTTCATTACTTCTTATTTCATGCTTCGTGAACCAGGGGATCGGCCTCTTGTAGTACCTGAACAATCAGTCAATTTAGCGTTTTTAGGAAATTTTGCGGAAACTGAGCGTGATACAGTCTTTACAACCGAGTATTCAGTTAGAACTGCGATGGAAGCCGTTTATCAATTATTGAATGTTGATCGTGGTGTTCCGGAAGTTTATGCTTCGGCTTATGATTTACGAACTTTAGCAAGTTCAGCCTACTATCTATCAGATAAGCAAAAATTAGAAGATTTAGAGCTCTCATTTATTAAAAAACAAGCGCTCAAAGTTGGACTTAAAAAAATCAAAGGGACATATATTGAAGAACTTTTAGAAGATGCGGGTCTGATTTAAAATTTAAATGAAGTCACAAGAAATAGTGAAGGAGCAACCTTCGCTATTTTTGATACAATTATTTTTATGATTGAAGAAAATTTATACCAAGAGCTTGTTGAAATTAGACATTATCTTCATGCTCATCCCGAAATATCAGAAAAAGAAGTTGAAACGACAAAATTTATTCGTCAAAAATTAGCAGATTGGCAAATTGAAATAATGGATAGTCAGCTTAAAACAGGACTTGTTGCAAAAATTGGCTCAGGAAAACCTATTATTGCGCTAAGAGCAGATATTGACGCCTTGCCTATTCTAGAAGAAACAGGATTAGAATTTTCCTCTGTAAACAAAGGAGCAATGCATGCTTGTGGTCATGACTTACATATGACTAGTCTTTTAGGAGCTGCTAAAATTCTAAAAGAGAAGGAAAGTCAGTTTAGTGGGACAATCAAACTTATATTTCAACCTGCCGAAGAAATTGGCGAAGGAGCCAAAGAAATTCTAAAAACAGGATTAGTTTCAGATGTTCAAGCTTTTATTGGCTACCATAATATGCCTACTTTGTCAGCTGGAGTAATTGGCTTACGTGAGGGTGGAGTAATGGCAGCCGTTGAACGTTTTGAAATTTTAATAAAAGGTCAAGGAAGTCATGCGGCATATCCGCAAGAAGGTCAAGATTTGATTTTAGCTAGTGCTGCGATTGTTCAAAATCTACAACAGATTGTTTCTAGAAATATTTCACCACTGAGAGCTGCTGTTGTATCTGTCACACACATTGAAGCCGGAAATACTTGGAATGTTCTACCAAACAATGCCCGCTTAGAAGGGACAATAAGAACTTTTGACAATGAAGTACGTTCCTTAACAAAGAGAAGATTCAGCCAAATTATCGAAGCCATTGCAAAAGCTTATGATGTTGAACTAGAGATTAAATGGTTAATGGAAGCGGACCTTACGTTCAACGATTTCGAGTTGACAGATGTTATCAGGAAAAGAACCGAGCGATGGCATGATAAAGTGGTATATCCAGAGCCATCAAGTGCGGGGGAGGACTTTGCTAATTATCAAAAGCAAGCTCCAAGTGTCTTTGCTTTTATTGGTTCAAATGAACAAGGGGCTTCTGGACTTCATTTTGCTGATATGGTCGTTCAAGATGAAACTCTAAAAGTTGCTGTTGACTACTATTTGGAAAGCGCTCATCAATTACTTGAACACTTTAAATAAAAACTATTATTAGATAGTTTTTTATTTTTGAATTTTTTTGGAAGAAAATGATAGTTAATGATTGATTTTGAAAGATAAAGGTGTTATAATGATTTTTGTAAACGAATTCAGGAGATGGAAATGTTAGCAAATGAAAGAAAAAGACGGATTGTTGACTATCTAAAATTAAAAAGAAGAGCAACGATTGAAGAACTTCTTACATTAATGGATTGCTCTATATCAACACTTAGGCGAGATTTGAATGAATTGGAAAAAGAAAAATCTTTAAGACGAGTTCATGGTGGTGCAGAACTTACACAAGACTTATCGGAAGAATTAAGTATTTCCGAAAAAACTTCCAAAAACATTCAAGAAAAAGAAGAAATCGCTCAAAAAGCATTATCGAAAATTAAAGATGGGGATATTATTTTTTTAGATGCTGGGACTACAACTGGTATCTTAGCTGAACTTATCAATCAATCTCATCTTTATTTAACAATTGTAACCAACTCTGTCAGTCATTTGGCGAAATTAACAGATGACCGATTAATCGTCTATCTGCTCGGTGGACGAGTGAAAAAGGTAACAGATGCAATAATTGGGAGTCAGGCTTTAGAACAACTTTCTGCTTATCAATTCAATAGTGCTTTTGTTGGGGCTAACGGCTTTGACAATGAACACGGAGCAATGACACCAGACCATGAAGAAGCAGCAATAAAAGGACTAGCAGTCAAACAAAGTCAGAATGCTTTCATATTAGCCGACTCTTCTAAATTAGGACAAATGAGTTTTGTCAAATTTGCTAATTCTGAAGAAGTTGAATTAATTACCGAGAATAATTAGCGTTTGTTTTAAATGAATAGGGTGAAAAAATTTCACTAAAAGTTAGTATTTGTAAACCTACGTCTTAAATAAAGGAGAATTATGATTTATACAGTAACACTCAACCCAGCACTTGACTACTTCATGAATTATGAAGAGTTAGCACTTGGTGAGGTGAATCGAACAGGAAAAACACAGATTTCAGCAGGTGGTAAAGGAATTATGGAAAGTCGCATGCTAAGTCTTATAGGTGCCAAAAGCAAGGCACTAGGTTTTCTAGGTGGATTTTCTGGTCAATATATTAAAGATTTCTTAAATGAGAATCAGATTGATTCGGATTTCACAGAAATAGAAGATTTGACAAGAATTAATGTCAAGCTGAAAAGTCAGGAAAACGAAACAAGTCTTGATGCTGCTGGACCAAAACTTAAAGAAAGTGAAATTAATCATTTTCTTGAAAAATTTGATCATTTGAAAGAAGATGATATCGTTGTCTTTGCAGGTACAATCCCTAAAAGTCTTGGTGAAGATTTCTATGAGCGTTTGATTGCTAAAGTCCAAAAGCAAAAAGCAACTTTTGTCATGGATGTTGATGGTCAAAAATTACTTGATTCGCTTCCTGCTCATCCCCTACTCATTAAACCAAACCGAGAAGAACTAGAAGCAATCTTTGAAACAAACTTAAAAAATAATGAGCAAATCATTCCTTATGGCCAAAAACTTTTAGAAATGGGTGCTCAAAATGTTATCGTATCAATGGCTGGTGATGGAGCACTCCTCTTTACAAATGAGAAAGTTTATTTTGCTCAAGGGATTAAAGGAGAGCTAAAAAATTCTATTGGTGCTGGTGATTCGACCGTTGCAGGATTTTTAGCTGAATATAGCCAGTCTAAAGACCCGCTATTAGCATTTAGACAAGCAATCGCTTGTGGAACTTCAAAGGCATTCTCAGATGATATGCCAAGCCGAGCATTTTTGGAAGAAATTTATAAAAAAGTTAATATTTCAGAGGTGAAATGATGGAAATAAAAGATTTACTTAAAACAGAGGTTATGATTCTTGACCTCCAAGCAACTAGCAAAGAAGCCGTTATTGATGAAATGGTCAATAAATTAGTTTCTGAAGGTTATGTCAATGATTTCTCAACTTTTAAAGCAGGAATTATGGCACGTGAGGCACAGACTTCAACTGGACTTGGTGACGGAATTGCAATGCCTCACAGTAAAAATACAGCGGTCAATGAGCCGGTCGTTCTTTTTGCAAAATCAAAAGTTGGTGTTGACTACGCCGCATTAGATGGACAACCTGTCAATCTTTTCTTCATGATAGCAGCACCAGACGGTGCTAATGATACTCACTTGGAAGCTTTAGCACAACTTTCAACTTATCTTCTTAAAGACGGTTTCCAAGATCGTTTGAGAAAAGTTGAGTATCCAAGAGAGGTCATTCAGCTTTTTTCTGAAAAACAAGAAGAAATTAAGACTGTTGAAAATGCTGAACATTATATTGTAGCTGTAACGGCTTGTACAACGGGTATTGCTCATACTTATATGGCTGAAGAAGCTCTTAAAAAACAAGCCTTGGAAATGGGCGTTGGAATTAAAGTTGAAACCAATGGTGCGCGTGGAATTGATAATAAATTAAGTGCAGCTGATATCCAAAAAGCAGATGCTGTTATTGTGGCTGCGGATAAGAAAGTTGAAATGAATCGTTTTGCTGGTAAAGAAATGGTTCAAGTTCCAGTTGCACATGCCATTCGAGATACTGAAGAATTAATTAATCGTGCGCTTTCAGGAAAAGCACCAATCTATGAAGCAGATGGAACAGATGAAGCAAAAGAAGAATCAACTGGTGGTTTAGGAAAAGCATTCTATAAACACTTAATGGGTGGGGTTTCTGCAATGCTTCCATTCGTTGTTGGTGGTGGGATACTTATTGCTCTTGCTTTCTTGATTGACCAAGCAATGGGAGTTCCTCAAAGTCAATTGGCTAACCTAGGAGTTTATCATCCTTTGGCAGCTTACTTTAAAAATGTTGGTGGTGCAGCTTTTGCCTTTATGTTACCAGTCCTAGCTGGTTTCATTGCCAACTCCATTGCTGATAAACCTGGTTTAGTTGCTGGTTTTGTCGCTGGTTCTATGGCATCTTCTGGTCTTGCATTTGGTCATTTAGATCCTGCTAAAATGATTCCGTCCGGTTTCTTAGGAGCCCTAGTTGGTGGTTTCCTTGCCGGTGGTGTCATTATCCTTTTACGTAAAGCTTTTGCAAAACTTCCTCGTTCACTTGATGGAATTAAAGCTATCTTGATTTATCCATTAGTTGGAACATTTATCACAGGTTTCCTAATGCTCTTTGTCAATATACCAATGGCAGCAATTAATACCGGTCTCTCTAACTTCTTAGCGAGTCTATCAGGAGCATCTGCCCTTGTACTTGGTTTAGTTGTTGGTGGAATGATGGCTATTGACCTTGGTGGTCCAATTAACAAAGCTGCTTATATCTTTGCAACTGGTACTTTAGCAGCAACTGTTTCAACGGGAGGTTCAGTAACAATGGCTGCCGTTATGGCTGGTGGGATGGTTCCACCACTTGCAACTACAGTCGCTGTTATCTTGTTTAAAAATAAATTTACTAAAGAAGAACGCAATGCTGGTTTGACAAATATCGTTATGGGGCTTTCATTCATCACTGAAGGGTCAATTCCATTTGGTGCATCTGACCCCGCACGCGCAATTCCATCATTTATGATTGGAGCAGCAGTAGCCGGTGGTTTGACTGGTATGGCAAACATTAAATTGATGGCACCACATGGTGGAGTCTTCGTTCTCGCATTGACAAACAATCCTTTACTTTATCTCTTGTTCATCTTGATTGGCGCAATTGTTTCAGGCCTATTATTTGGTGCATTGAAAAAAGCAAAATAAAAATGAATGAGAATAATAAGAGCGGTTTAATACCGCTTTTTTTGATATAATAGAGGAAGTAAACTGGGGGATTGGGAGAGATTATTTTGAGTTTTATTGCACTTTTTGAGCTGGCGCTTTTTTTCCTTAATGTTATATTATCCTTTGTCATTATTTTTAGGGAAAGAAAGTCAACAGCGGCAACTTGGTCATGGCTCTTTGTAGTTAATTTACTGCCTATCATAGGCTTTATTTTATATTTACTCATTGGACGTGGCATTTCGCATTATCGTATTTTTAAAGACCGAAAAAGGTTTCAGTTGGGTTTTGAAAAACAATTAGAACATGCTGAAAAATCTTACACAGATCGATTATTCATTAAAAAAATGAGAAAAAATCATGTGTTTGGTCAGCTGATTCATATGCTTTATGTTGAAGAAAAATCAATTATTTCAACAAATACTGGTGTGAAAATTTTCAATGATGGACGTCAGAAATTTAATGCTCTGATTGAGGATATTAATAAAGCAAAACATCACGTTCATATGGAATATTATATTTTTCGGATGGATCGAATGGGTCATGAAATCTATGATGCTTTACTTGCAGCTGCAAAACGAGGAGTGGAAGTTAAACTTTTAATTGACGCTTGGGGTTCAAATAAAACAAAAATGTCTAATTTTAAAGAACTTCAGGAGGCTGGTGGGCATGTAGCGCAATTTTTTCCATTAATTATGCCTTTAGTTAATCCACGAACAAACTATCGTTTACACCGTAAAATTGTAGTTATTGATGGAATTATTGGATACACGGATGGATTTAATGTTGGTGATGAATATGCTTCAATTACGAAAAAATTCGGATATTGGCGTGACAATCATTTGCGATTGACAGGTGATATTGTTTATAGCCTACAGCATCGTTTTATTTTAGACTGGAATTCTCAACATCATTTTGAAGTGACCGAGGGAGAGCCTTATTTCCCAGATTCGATTGTTGAAGGTCATGTAGCGACTCAACTTGTGACTTCGGGACCAGATGAGGACAAGGAGCAAATCAAATTAACTTACATGAAGATGATTTCGGGTGCAGAGCGAGAGATTATCATTCAAACCCCTTATTATATTCCGTCTGATGCTTTACATGAATCTATAAAATTAGCATTATTATCGGGTGTACAGGTTAAATTATTGATTCCAAATAAGCCGGACCACCCACTGGTTTATTGGGCGACTTATTTCCATGCTGCTGATTTAGTTAAATATGGTGCGAAAGTTTATACTTACGAAAATGGATTTGTTCACTCTAAAACATTGATTATAGATGGAGAGTATGCTTCAGTTGGGTCAGCTAATTTAGATTATCGAAGTTTGCAATTATGTTTTGAAGCCAATGTTGTTATCTATGATTATGACATTTCTCAAAAATTACGAAATGATTTTATGAAGGATTTGAAATTGAGCCGTCCATTAACTTTAGAGCGTTATGAAGAACGTTCTAAGTTAGTTCGTTTTAAAGAAGGTTTAGCTCGTTTAATTGCACCAATGCTCTGAATCCTATTATTAAAAATTGAAGTAGTAAGATTTATTGAAGAAAAAATTTAAAAGAGTAAGATGAAAATGGAGGAAAGAGATGGAGAATAAACTCAATATTGTGATTATTACAGGGATGTCTGGGGCAGGTAAAACGGTTGCCATTCAATCCTTTGAGGACATGGGTTATTTCACAGTAGATAATATGCCACCAAATTTAATTGAAAAATTTGTCGGCCTTTTGAATACACCAGATAATAAGATTGATAAAGTTGCCTTGGTTGTCGATATGCGTTCACGCGCTTTCTTTGAAGATATTCAAAGTATTGTGACTGAATTGACGGATAACGGGTCTGTTAATTTCAAACTTTTATTTTTAGATGCAAATGATACTGAATTGGTTTCAAGATATAAGGAAACTAGAAGAAGTCATCCTCTTGCTATTGATGGTAGGACACTTGATGGAATTACTAAAGAACGTGAGATTTTAGCTGATTTAAAAAATCTTTCAGAAGTGGTTATTGATACAAGCGAATTGACTCCAAGAAATCTTCGGGCAAGAATTTTACAAAAATTTGCTTCTAGTACGGAATCTACATTTAGAATTGAAGTTATGTCATTTGGATTTAAGTATGGTTTGCCTTTAGATGCCGATTTAGTCTTTGACGTCCGTTTCTTGCCAAATCCGCATTATATTGCTGAATTACGTGATAAAAATGGAACAGATAAAGAAGTTTATGACTATGTTATGGAACATCCACAGTCGGAAGAATTTTATGAAAATTTGATGAAAATGTTAGTTCCAATTCTTCCAGCTTATAAAAAAGAAGGTAAATCAGTTTTAACAATCGCTTTTGGTTGTACGGGTGGTCAACACCGGTCGGTTGCTTTTGCTGAAAGAGTCTCTGCGGCTTTGAAGGATAAATGGCATCTCAATGTCAGTCATAGAGATAAAGACCGTAGAAAGGAAACGGTAAATCGTTCATGAGCAATCCAAAAGTTGTAGTTATTGGTGGAGGAACTGGAATTCCAGTTGTCTTAAAAGCACTTCGTAAAGAAAAAATTGATTTAACGGCTATTGTAACTGTGGCAGACGATGGTGGGTCTTCTGGGCGAATTCGTTCAGCGGTGAATATTGCACCGCCAGGTGATTTGCGTAATGTATTGATTGCCATGTCAGATATGCCCAAGTTTTATGCTGATATTTTACAATATCGTTTTGATAAATCTGATGGTGAATTAGCTGGTCATCCTCTTGGCAATCTAATTATTGCAGCCGTTTCTGAAATGCAGGGTTCAACTTATCGTGCGATTCAAACATTAGCTCAATTTTTTCATGTGGAAGGGAAAATTTATCCTTCGTCTGATGCCGCGTTGACCTTACATGCTGTTTTTAAGGATGGTCATGAGGTCTTAGGTGAAAGTCATATTGCTAGCTATAAGGGATTGATTGACCATGTTTATTTAACCCAAACAGCTAGTGGTGATAGTCCGATTGCTTCCAAAAATGTAGTTAAATCAATTATGGAAGCAGATACCATTGTCTTGGGCCCTGGCTCACTTTTTACTTCAATATTACCTAATATTGTTATTCCAGAAATCTGTGAGGCCCTTTGGAAAACTTCGGCTAAAATTGTCTATGTCTGCAATATCATGACTCAGCGTGGCGAAACAGAACACTTTTCAGATGCTGATCATGTGCGAGTGTTAAATGAACATATTGGTACAAAAGTAATTGATACCGTCTTGGTGAATATTCAAGAAGTTCCTGAAGAATATATGAATACAAATAAATTTGATGAGTATCTGGTTCAAGTTGAGCATGATTTTGAGGCATTAAAAGCAGAAGAGGTCAACGTTATCTCTAATAACTTCCTTGAACTTCGTGACGGCGGAGCCTTTCATAATGGTGAGGCTGTTGCTAAAGAAATTGTCGCAATTTCACAAAGTCAAGAGTTTAGACATTAAAATAATTTACTGACAGAGTGTTTGTCAGTAAATTTTTATAAGAAAAAAGTCTGACAGAAAGAATAGAGCAGGGAAAAAATATCCTGTCCTGTATAGAAAGAATTATGAGTTTCACAAGTGATGTAAAAAAAGAATTAACGAGTAATTTAGCAACAACTGGAGCACTTTTGGCACTTGTCAGAATGAATGGCTCTGTGGGTATTTTTAATGGATTAACTTTATCGATTACGACTGAAAATGCTGGAACTGCTAAATATATTTATCAAATGTTAAGAGAACTCTACGATGTTCATGCTGAAATTCGTGTTCATCAAAAGACTACACTCTCTAAAAATCGGGTTTATACGGTTTTTATAACTGAGGGTGCGAGTGAATTATTAGATGAATTAAGTTTAGCAGATTCGTTGATGTTGGATAATGGTGTGCCAGAATTTGTTAAAAATGATGAATTTATCAAAAAGGACTATTTACGAGGAGCTTTTTTATCGGCAGGCTCTCTCCATAATCCTGAAAAAGGTGAGTATCAGTTATCAATTGCTAGTGTATATCAGGAACATGCGGAAGATTTACAAGAAATTTTTCGAGATTTTGGTTTAAATGCGCGCGTTATTGAAAGGAAAAATCGCTGGATACTCTATTTATCAAAAGCTGAAGAAATAATGGATTTCTTGACTTTGATTGGAGCGATGAAGGCAAGATTGAAATTTGAAGAGGCGAAGATTATGCGTGAAATGCGTGGTTTAGCTAATCGGCAGTCAAATTTTGAAAATGCTAATATTGCTAAATCAGTTATGGCGGCTCAAGAAGCAATTAATGCTATTCAATTTCTTAATGAGAGAAAAGAATTAGAACAACTTCCAGAGAATTTAAAGGAAATTGCTCGTGTACGTCTAGAAAATCCTGAAGCAACAATTAAAGAGTTGGGAGAGTTGCTTGAACCCCCTTTAGGGAAGTCTGGAGTAAATCACCGACTTAGAAAACTTGTTGAACAAGCTAATGAGTTAAGAAAAATTGAGAATTAAAAAAACTAGCTAGATATTCTTGCTAGTTTTTTTATACTTTGTCTTATTTCCAGCCATTGAGGAAAAAACGAGAAACGATTTCAGCTTTTTCTATAAGTAAATTCATTGATAAACCTTTCATTCCTGAATTGAAAATACTTAAAATCAGAAGAAAATCTTCTTGGCTATAATCACTAGAAATTTTTCCTTCCGCCTGGCCTTTTTGAAAAAGTAATAGATAAATCTGCTTCTGTAAAGAAAGGGCATCATCATCTAGTAATTCAGGACTATTTGTATATTGAGTCATCATGTTTTCTGAAAAAATCGGCTGATAATGTTCAAGTTGCTGAATTTTTAATTGAAGAATTGCTTGATAAGTCTGATTAAAATCTAAATTACTTTCAATAAGAGTTTTAATTTCCAAAGACAATTGATTGAGATTTTGCCTAATAACCTGGTTAATCAATTGATTTTTGCTATGAAAATATTTAAAGAGTGTCACTTTTGAAACATCCGCTTTGTGGGCAATTTCGTCAACGGTAATTTCTCTAATTGTTTTTTGGTTTAATAAGTGAAAAGTGGTTTCTAGAATCGCTTTTTTCTTTTTTTCTGTTTGATTCATAAAAGTTCCTTTCAACTTGATTGGATCGGGTATTTACTATCAAAAATTATAGCTTTTTTCTTGAACTATTTCAAATGTAAGCGTACAATATGAACTATAAGTAATGATTCAGTACATTTTATGATAATAGAGCATAAAATTCAGGAGGAAGAAAGATGGATAAGCTAGTTGAGGTAAAAGGACTTCAAAAAAACTTTGGTCAATTTCAAGCATTAAAAGATGTTACTTTTGAGGTAAATGCTGGAGAAGTTCTTGGATATATTGGCCCTAATGGTGCTGGAAAATCAACAACAATTCGAATTTTGCTTGGAATCATTCGAGCGACCCAAGGAAAAGTTCAAATTTTTGGTAAGGATGTCTGGCAAGATTCAATTGAGATTCATAAAAAAATTGCTTATGTTCCAGGGGATGTTTACCTTTGGCCAAATTTATCTGGCGGAGAAACGATTGATTTATTTTTAAAACTTCATGGAGCAATCAATCAAGAAAAACGAGACCAATTAATTAAAAAGTTTGATTTAAATCCTAAGAAAAAAGTTCGCTCTTATTCTAAAGGAAATCGACAAAAGATTGCGCTCATTGCTGCTTTAGCAACTGAGGCTGAGCTCTATATTTTTGATGAGCCAACGAGTGGTTTGGATCCACTTATGGAAGCCGTTTTTCAAGAAGAAGTAAAAGCACTAAAAGCTGCTGGCAAAGCAATTATTTTATCAAGTCATATTTTATCAGAAGTTGAAAAATTAGCTGATAGGGTAGCGGTGATCCGAAAAGGAGAGATTGTTGAAACAGGCACACTTGATGACTTGCGACATTTGACCAGATATCAGTATAAAGTTGAGACGGAGAGAGAAGCTGTTGGCTTAAAAGAATTATCTTCTGTTCATGATTTACAAATTAAAGAGAATGAAGCGACATTTCAAGCCGATTCAGATGCAATAGATGAAATTTTAAAAACACTCTTACTTTATGGGGTAAAGAAGCTGGAAGCCACACCACCAACACTTGAAGACCTGTTTATGCGACATTATCAATAGGAGGCTTATTATGAAACAACCACTTTATAATACAGGAGTTTTATTTAAGACTTTGATAAAAAGGGATTGGCTTAAGTTAATTTTCTGGATTTTAGCCATGCTTGCCTTTGCTGCTTCGGGTGCAGGGAAAATGGAAGTGGTCTCGAATCCAAAAACTGCTGGAACTCTTTATACAATGTTTGTCAAAAATCCAGCAATGGTCGGATTATTTGGACCAACTCCAATAAATAATCCAACTAATTATAGTCTGGGGCCGATTTTTGGTCAAACTATGACTTTAATTACGGGGCTGACTTTCGCTATCATTTCGATTATTTATGTTGTTAATCGAAGCAGAAAAGAAGAAGATGATGGGATTACAGAACTTTTTCGGTCTTACTCTATTGGAAAATTGGCAAATACGACTGCTTTAGTCATGGAACTTTTGCTCTTACATTTAATAATGGCTGTCTTATTAGCTCTTTCAATAGAGGCCCAAAACGTGGCTGGCTTGAATCATTTAGAAAGTAATTTTCTATTTGCTTTCACAACAAGTGCTCAGGGTTTCCTTTGGGGAATGTTTGCTTTACTTTTCGGTCAAATTTTCTCTGAAGCAAGTACAACTAAAGGGATGACATTCGGTTTACTGGGTTTGTTATATATTGTTCGAATGCTAACAGATGTAACAAATCTTTCCATAGGTTGGTTCAATCCTCTGTCTTGGTCTTATCTAGCTTTTCCTTATGTTAAAGGTCATGAAAATTGGTTAGCTGTCTTTTTAACTTTTATTTTAGCTTTTCTACTTTTAGGAATATCCTATATCCTAGAGCTTAAAAGAGATGTGGGAGTGGGGTATTTTCCCGAAAGAAAGGCGCGACTTCATGGGAAAAAGGGACATTTCGGATTTCCTGGTCTCGTTTTGAATCTTGAAAAAAAGATGATTATCGGTTGGCTTTTGGCAAGTTTTGTTCTGGGCTTAGTTTATGGTTCAATGTTTGGACAAATGGACCAATTTATTTCAAGTAATAAAACCGTTAAGGAGCTTTTTGTTGGGAATGAAACGGCAGCGAGTGCGATTAGAGGAAACTTCATGGTCACTCTGTTTTCGATATTGTCAATCTTAATCGCAGCGTTTGGTGTAATTTTACTGACAAAAATGGTGAGCGAGGAAAGAAAAAATCGTCTGGAAGCTCTTTATGCTTTACCACTTTCACGACTAAAAGTGTATTCCACTTATTTACTGACAGCTATTCTGTCAGTAATTTTAGCTCAGTTTTTAGCGCTTTTTGGAATATTTATTGAACAGTTGGGTAATAAAAATGCTTTGAGCTTCTTAGAAATTATGAAATCTGGCATGATTTGGCTTGTTGCTGTCATATTTGTTTTAGCAATACTTAGTCTGTTACTTGGGCTTGTGCCTCGTTTGGCAGAATTAATTTGGGTATATCTTGCTTTCTTACTTTTTATGACTTATCTTGGAAAATTATTATCTTTGCCAAAATGGCTTGAAAATTTAAGCATTTATAACTATATTCCTAAATTGCCAGTTGAGAAAATGAATCTTCCTACCGTTTTATTCATATTAATTTTATCTGTCTTATTAATTTTACTTGGCTTTGAAGCTTATAGAAGACGCGATTTAATCACGGGGTAAAATAAATAAAAAAGCTATCATAATTGATAGCTTTTTTTTATGAAAATTGATATTTTATAGATTACTTTCAAAAGTGTAAGAATAGTATTTATTAAGTATAGTAAAATAAATAAATATATATATATAAATTAAGATTTAGGGGAGAATTATGAAAAAAATTATTATTTTTGTTGCTGCTGCAAGTATATTAATATTTGGAATTTTTAATTATCTGAAGAGTCCGGGAAATAATTTGGGAGATTTGGCAACAAAAACTGTTACACCCAAAATATTGAAGCCCCAAAATAATAAAGTAAATGAAAAATCTTTAGATAATTTTGCAAAAAATGCACAAATCATCGTATCATCACCTGATAAAGATAAAGCCATAGATAGGGTGGTAGAAAATGAATTAAATAAAGTTAAATCAGATTCAGAGTCTAAAGATAAAACAGAAAATGAAGCAACAGAGCAACCACAAACTAAAACTATTTCAGATGGTAG